>SDBT01018606.1_pt1 | contig 10913 bp, 8 predicted proteins | sample 2277101 | NCBI WGS metagenome assembly SDBT01 (sample SAMN10404973, study PRJNA504765) | marine sediment metagenome | isolation source: marine sediment core GS10_PC15, 103 cmbsf | place: Arctic Ocean: Southern Knipovich Ridge | collected 2010 | reverse complement strand
AGAAGAAGGTAGAGAAGAAGGTAGAGAAGGCGGTGCCTAAGAAGGCGGCCAAGAAGAAGGTAGTCAAGAAGGCTGCGGCCAAGAAGAAGGCAGTCAAGAAGTAGACGGGAAAGAGATGTGATAAAGAGGTGGAAAATGTGTAGAAACTACACAACAGCACTTGCAGATCGGCTCCTGGTAGGCGGAGATTTGGAAGACCGCGCTCACAACACAACTTTCAGTGTTGTCTTATGGGCACCTGCGCTTAGGATGGAGCTCCGGTCTTCGAAAGAGTCCCATTGCATCTCTAGTTGTGATAAAAGCTACCAAATCAGGAATGTTGGCAGCAATTAGAGAATCTTCCGCCGCTACCTCTCTTGGGTATCTCTGCGGAGATTTGGGAGTTGGCAGTTAACTCCTCACAAAGACGAAATAAAGTCCGCATTATGCCTCTTAATGTCAGAACGGCGGTTTGAAATGGCAAGGAACTCTAAGCACTCTTCTCATCGGTCTTTATGCCAGTTGTGGATGAGCTCCCCATTCAAAAGTATGAGGAGACTGCATATTAGCAGTGGAAAAGACCAGGAGAGGTCATGGAATACGTGTAGTGCCTACACGACTGCATTTACTATTCAAGGTGGAGAGTGGCACTCGTTCACACTATTCTACTGTACATTACCGGTGAAAGAGACCAGGAGAGGTTCTGGGAAGGTACTACACGACAGCATTTGCTATTCAAGGGAGGGCCCCTCTCATTCCCTCTCTTCTACTACGCAATAATGCATGCCATGCATTATGTTCCATCTGCCTTCCTCGGGTGTAAACGCCGTTTTCGTCTTCTCCGTGCATTTCATCCATGCACGGGAAACAGTACAGCATCTCGCAGGTGCCACATATAGACATGGGGTCACAATTACCACACTCAAAATCACCGTTACGGTCTAGTAGGTGGCTGATTTTGAGCAGCAGCGCCTTAACGTCGGCATCTAGGCCTTTTCTCTTGACTATTTCGGTAATCTGTGTGTCCATTGCAGTATGTCAGGGGTCGTGTGTGTTATAACTAGTAACCGGCCTTGTCCACACGACAAGAGGACAACACATCTGGCTCGCTTTACAACTGCAGAAGCATAATAGCCGCAGAGACTAGAATCTAAAGAGTAAGACATGTTTCTTGGCACTTGACGGAGTACTTGCCGTAGTATTTCGCTATATATTTGATATATAGTCTGTAAGACACGATCCAGGTCCTCGTTTAGGTACTGTTGCTGCCGAAGGCACGAGGTTGGGCATCGTAATCATAGCCCTGTGCGGCAGGGACAGTAGGTTTTGCGGTGTAAGCGCCGTGGCCACCGTGGCCGTGGCCGTGAGGAGGCTTTCCCTTGTTGTGGTGCTTGTGGTCGTCTTCTTTGCCTCCACCCTTCTTTCCGTCGAAGTTGGCCCAGACGATGGCAGCAAGGAAGAACGCGATTGCGGTCAGATAGAGCCACATGATTCTGGACTTGGCGACCTTCCATCCGAGAACGACGGTATCGTCATCCATGTCGCGAGTACTGGCGAAGAGCGAGTAGATCACTGCGATGATCAGAAGAATGATGCCGATAACGGCGAACACTTGAGCGACTTGGTCATTTCCTTTTCCCATGTTGTGTGAGCTTTTAGCTCTCACAAGAGCCCAGCGAAAAAAAACGCGTCGAAGTACCACAGAGAAAGCCTCAGACCACACCAACAGGCTCCGAGAAATCCCGGAGGCACAATGCAAAAATCTCAGAGAGGGATCCGCCATTCATGCAGTAAACGCTTTCCGTGAAGTTAGAGGCCAAAGTCTTCATATCACCTGCTTGTTTCGGGAAGACAGGCGGGATCTTTGCGCTGGCATCCAGCAGGAGACTGTAAATCTTGCTTGCCTCGTCCCCCGCAAGGCGAGAGCAAATCCTGGGATGCTTTGCCTCGAGGAAGCGGAAGAAGATACGCGCAAGTGCGTCGGGATTGTTGTGCGACAGGTAGAAGATATGCGGGAAGCGCCGGGACAGCCCCTCGTTCATTGCGAAAAACCCACGAGCCATGCTCTCCGCATATCCACACATCACTATTGCGCTCATCCCGTCGTTTAGCTCCGACTGTGAGACAATCTCGTCGACTGCCCCCTGCGAATGCCCCGAGTGGTGTCCGTTCGTGCCGCCAGAGCCCAGGCTGTACGCTTCGTCAAAGAACAGGATGTTTTCAAGGCCTCTTGACAGCAGGTCTCCTGTCATGTGCGTCCCACTGTCTACGTACGGACTTGTGAAATCCTTCTTCGATGCCTTGATGACGTCACCGAACACAAAGATCCCCACCTGCCGGTAGAAGAACGAGACAAGCTCGGCAAGTCTTGTCTTCCCAGTTCCGCTCGGGCCAACGAATACCATGTTCAGGCACCGCCTCGATGCAGATACCGCATCACTGCAGACCAGGAGTATGTGCCGCGCGAGCCAGTCCTTCATCTCGTCTCTCCCGATTACACTGGGGAACCCCTCCTCCTGGTCGTAAAAGGCTCGCCAAAGCCCTCCAGCTACGACGTCGTTCGTGAGGGCGTCTTTTCGCTCTATTATCTTGTCCAAGATGGCAACGCAGCGCTTTTTCTTGCTTTCTTTCCCTGAACTGAAGAGACGCTGCATTTGGTCTCCAGGTATCGCCCCTTGACTCTCCATCTCGAGGGACTGGAGGCGCCCGAGGTATTCATCGTACTTTATCTCGAGCATCTCCGCGATGGACCTCCTATAGCCGTTGATGAAATCCTCTTGCATGGCCATCCTTCCTATCTCCTGCCACGAGAGCTTACGTATCTCTGTCTTCCCATCGGAGACCTTGCTGAGCATGCTGTGGATGGGAACTTTGCTGAACGTGAGTTTTGGCACCGTTTTCCTCTTTCGCCTTTTCTCTCTCCCGTGGAGCCTCTCTCCTCTCTTCTTATTGTATTCTACCGACGCGGGGGTCGAACTCTGCGAGAAGAGCCAGAATATGAGATACAGAACTAGTACGAAGCCAACCCACTCGACTATAGACTGGCCAGTGCGAGCAAGCCACTTCGATCCCATTTTATGTCGCAAGACAAGGAAAGTGGGTGGTGATCTTCCTGACTTGCATGCCACCATTTCCACATCACTCAGCGCTGGGATCAGTGCAAGAAAGATAAGCTGACAGACATGGTGCCAGCTGGGGCAGAGCCGTCTGAAAACAAAGAGACCGTTAGGTCCGATATAGCGCAAAACCGGTCGAAACAAGTGCGGATGGTGGAAATGAATCATACAGAACAAGCAAGTCTCGCACAGGAAACAATGGCACCTTACTATCTCCACAAGAAAGAACACGTATCAGAAGAGACGGCACTCACTCTTCTAAGCTCCGATGATATAATGATCGTTCAGGAGTTCTGCGACGAAAATCCCGAGTTCTGTGAGTCACAGGAGCTGTGGGAAGCACTGTTCAAAGTAAAGTTCCCCGAACTCCACCCTCTGTTCGAGGAGGTGTCCGTTCCCTTCACCACGGATGGGAAAACAGGCGTAAGTATCGGTGAGACGCCCAAACATCGCACACCCCTCTTCTGGAGAGACAGCTACTTCGACCTCCACAACATGTCACCTGAGATGACCAAGCTCGTCGAGAGGCTGGTTAATGGCGACATCACTGTAGACGGTGATGTCTTATTGTTTTGGAGGGAGAACAAGCCCCTTTACAGTGCCATCTCGAGTATTTGTGGAAGTTTCTGGACTGTTGGTGTCGTTCTGGCCAATTTAGAGGCATCCAGGCATGTTGTAGTCCCGAGTCTGCTTATTATACCAGGTGCGCATGACCTACTGCCCTATGTCTTCTTCCCACACGAGGTGCTGACCGATAGCGTATTTTTTGACTTGATTGACTACGACTACGGGCCAGAGCACATAGGGTATATAGGCCAAAACATGGAAATGGGAGAGCTGGTTATGCAGGAGATGGCGATGCTATATGCCTTTGAGGGTCGTTTGGGTAGAATTTGGGAATCTTTGGTGGACGAGCATAGGTTCGGAGGCGTTTTGCTCTCCTTCGCTGCCGCATATGGATACTCCGCGCTCTTCCGGATCGTGCTGAGTCCCGAGTACCAAGGCCCTGCCTCGCCATGTACGTTCACACCCGAGGGAGTCATGTTGGAAGCGGTGTTGGGTGTAAATTCAGACGTGCTGGAGGTTTTCCTTGGATACGTGACGATAGAGGAGAACCCAAAGGAGACTGAAGCGTACCAGTTCACACAAGACAAGCTGGACGATCTGCTGTATGAGACCGTTCGTGCTAGAAATCCGAATAACAAAACTGGGCGCATAAAGAATGTGCGTTTGCTTCTTGAAGACGGCAGAGCAGACCCCAACGGCCATGGCGGCGATATTCCCGAGAACGCCTACAACGGGGACACCGTCGAAAGCTTCGAAGTCCTAGAACTTCTTCTGGAGGATCCTAGAGTTGACCCTGCAATGAGAAACAGCTACTTGGTGGATTACTTCTCTCTGTTTAACTTCCCAGAAGGTGTAAAGCTTCTTCTAAGCTATAAAGGCGTTGATCCTTCTGCCAAGAATAACAAAGCAATAAGGGAGGCTTCTCGAGAAGGAAACATAGAGACTGTGCTTCTCCTCCTCAAGGACAAAAGGGTCAACCCGGGCGACCACGACAGCCAAGCGCTTGTTTTAGCAACAAATTTCGAGCATATAGAGGTCATTCAGCTTCTTCTCAAGGACAAAAGGGTCGTTGTGACTGACGAGGAAAGTTCACAACTCGCTATGGTCTCGGCACGTGGACATGACCAGATTGTGAAGCTTCTCCTTGATGACGGAAGAGCGGACCCCAGGTACAACAAGAGCGCTTCAATTTGGCTTGCTTCTCGCTATGGGAGAATAAAGGTCTTGAAGCTTCTCCTCGAAGACGGAAGGGCCGACCCTGCGGCTGAAGAAGGCAGAGCACTTCTATGTTCCTACAAAGATGGAGATACTGACATTGTTCGACTTCTCCTTGAAGATGGCAGGGTGACTCCACCAACAGACAACGAGATGCTCTTTCATTACGAAGTGGAGGGCCTAACTGATATTGTCGTCCTCTTGGCTAACTTAGGCCCACCTAAAGGACTCTCCGAGTATGAACGCCTCTCTCGAACGACTCTCAAAGAGATTGCACGCTCAAGAGGGAAAAAGGTTAGTGTCGCCATCACAAAAGAAGACTTAGTCAACTTGTTGCTGTCTATACCACACAGCGAAGGCAGTTCCTTGGGCGCAGAGGGGGAAATCCCTTCTGGTGATAGGAGCAAGAAAGGAGACGGTCTTTCTCATGCCATCAAAGAGCTGCAGAAGCAAGCGAGCAAAAAGATGGCCAAGGGTCGAATGGAGGTCCTCTTGGGGTTATCTAGCGCACGGGGGGCCAAGGGGGTGGCTTAGGTTGCACAATCTCCATAATTAGAGTCTCTAAGACTTAACAAGCTATGCACCTTCGGATGCAACACAACTCTGAGAATATCTCAGAAAGCAAGAAGCAAGCAATGGTCACGCGGTCTCCATTGCCGAAACAAAGCATAAAAGTATGTGGAGATTGGCGACCCCCGAAGTGACGCGCCTGCTCACAAAATACGCCCTCGGTGGTCCTCGTGACGAGCTCGAGGTGCGATTCCACGATATATACAAGGACGCCGACCGGATGGCCACGAGCGCTCCCAGTGTAAGCAGAGAAAGATACGACGCGCTCATCGACAGGATGGATAAGTTCCCACTCGTCAGAGAGAACCTCGTTGTCGACGACTACTTTGGGGCAGTGCGACGGAGAGTTGCTGGCGGCGGAACTCACTACATTGCCAAGAAGAGGGTGGGGGCTGTGCGAGTATCTGAGTTGGGGCTCGAAATTGTGCATGCAACCGAAGAAGATGTTGCAAGTCCCAATGGCAGGTCCGAGGATGTGGCGCCACTTGCCGATGCGAGAAGGAGCAAGCTCAGCAGGTCCTACTACATTCTTGACGGCTCCTTCCGACTCGACATCTCTTCCATAGAGACGTGGGTGTCTCGGAAAGGCTCGCTGCAGAGAGGGCGCATCTCGTACGAAGTGGAGCTCGAGGCAACGCGCGGCGCCCCCATCAACAACGAGAAGCTCAGATCCGGAATAGAGGTCGCCTTCTCACTTATATACGGCACAGACATGTACTTCGTCTCCGATGAGCTGAAAGAAGTCGCAAAAGGATTGAACAGTCTTCTCGGTGGAAAGGGCAACATCCCCTTTGACCGATCAGTGATATACCGACCCAGAGAGCTAAGAGAGGAGGATCTAGCAATTGGTGGTGTTACACCCAACCCATTTGCCGCAGTTCCTGCTCTTTCGAGCTCAGCTTATACTGAGAAGAAGAACCGTCTTCCTACCATTGGCGGCACCAGTGCGTTGGTGACACTCAACGAAACACTTCCCCTCTCGCATGTTGTCCCCGATTCCGGACAGAGAGAACTCGGGCCTCTCGAAATGGGGGGAAAAGAACTCCCACTACGGAAGGGGGAGGACAAGTACCGTGAGTATCTGGGCCGGCTTGAGAAGCTTGGCGCACCCAACATGCCATCTCGCCGTGGAAGGTGGTTCATGGCAGGCGCCCTCCGTTACGGGATTGCCGCCCTTCCAGAAGGGGAGAAAAAGCTGCTGGCGTTCCTGGGTGGGAAGCTGTGGCTTGTGGGAGAAGAAGCCAACCTTATCATGGACAGTCGCAGCATCGACCTCTCGAAGTGGAACGGGACAGTGCTAGAGGGTTTGGAGATACGAAAGCATGAGAGAAGACCGGAAATGGGCGCAACGCCGTCTGCACACTGGTTCTTCATCACTGATGTTCTTGCAATGCACAACGTGAACATCATGGGCTTGGGGTTCAGAGACAGACTGCGGAACGCGACTTTGTTCATAAGCGACCTCGACCTTATGCAGCTTCAGCCTATGATCGAGCTCAATGTCGTGAACCACAGACCTGTAACATCGCCAGACGAGTTCTTCCGCATCATGTCCGAGCACATGATGAGGGAGCCCTTCCTGCCGTTCAAGCTGCAGTCTTACAGCATCAGACCAGACGAGGTGCCCTACTACATGGCAAGAAGAAAGGTAGATCGCGTAGATCGCCAGAAGACAAGGGAGCGTATACTCACCAACCTTCCAGACCATTGTGTCTGGCACCCACCAGGGCACGGGAAGGTCGACCTCGAGCTCCGCTTTGGGTCTTCCGGCATGATAACGTCAGCGCTGTCTTCCGGAACAGCGCCAGTCGATTTCTCGTCTATCCTCAGCATATCGGCGCCCAAGATCAGGACCTTTGCCAAGGCCGGCGGTATATACGAGCTGGTGCAACAGGGAAGCGCCGGGTGGAAGCCGACGGCACTGCGCAGAAGCAAGGCCCCCAACAAGGCTGCATTCGTGCAGCGTCTCCTCCATGGAAGGATCGGAAGATCAGAGATCAAGGCCCTGGACTTTGGACTTCTGAGGAGACACCTCCTCAGAAAGAGGGCGGAGACATATGTGTCGCAACCGGAAGCACCCACAGCTGTTCTGGGTGCTTCCTCCGAAGATGCACAGTTTTGGATAGGCAGATCTATCATTGTCCTCGAGAAAGACCCCTTGGCACTCGAGAAACTAAGGTCGGCGTACAAGAAGGTGTCGGACGAGATCTCTTCAGGATCAAGGTGGACTGGCGACATAGGACCCCACAGAATGCTCTATTTCTCCTCTGGCATAACCAGTGTGGAGTTCAGGCTTGGTGACTGGCGGGACCTTGGGGAGCTGGGCAGGAAGGTCTCACACATCGTGGCGAACTTTGTCTTCTCCGATCTAGGGATTTTGAAGACCCCCGAGTTCTTCTCGTTGGTCGGACGTGTGATGTCAAAGACGGGGACGCTTTCCATGCTCGATTATGACGCCTATGTTGTCAATGAGCTCTTTGATCCCCACTTTGCCAACGGCTATCCTATCAAGAAGTTCGATATCATAACGGGGAGGAGGATTGTATCTCTTGAGCTTCGCAAGTCCGCAAGCTCAGTGTCGAAGATTCTAGACCTTAAAGGCTTGAGAAGTGCAGATCCCATCTTCTGGACCGTCGGGGAAGGCGAGAGAAGCGCAAGGGCCAAGCTGGTACCCTTTGACGCAATAAGAGGTGAAGCGTCTCTGCTTGGACTAGAAGTAAGGAAGAGAGAGTCCGTGCGGTGCCGTTTTCTTCCTTCTGGGCAGGAGATGGTCACACAGATGATCACCCATGTTCTCATGACGCCCCTTGGTGTCCCCGTGCAGCCCACCGAATCGCTGTCCCGCTTCTTCGAGTCGGATAAGAAGTTCCCGCCTGCACTTGGACTTGCAGAGTACCGATCCACATGTTTCTCGGGCTCTCTCTCAGCTAGAGGGACTTGGATGACCCTCACTCGTCTAGGTACCACTTCCGGGACTATTGAGGAAGCTTTGACGTCCTTGGCTGGCCTGGCTCGACTGAACGGGAGACTGGTGGGCCTGAACCTCCGGAAGGAACTGGCTTCGAGAGGGGTTGGGACCTTAGTCATTAAAGAAACATCTGCAGGGCCGCTCCTGGTAAGTGTTAGACATCCCAGCGAGAGGAGTAGAGATCCGCTCTACATCTTCTTCCTGAAGAACGGCGAAAGGCATGAGATGATCGGGCTCTGTGACAATGACGTTGCTGTTCTAGTGTTCGGGCCAAATGACCCACTTTCGGTGGCCCTTACATCCTTATCTCGCTAGGAATAACAAACTAATATATCTGTACCACAGATATCAGGTGAACCCAAGCATCAAGTCCGAGTTCTAGGTCTGAGTTCTAGGTCGAAGTCTGGGTGGTGACTCGAAAATCTCAAGTGTCGAACATTGGCCTCAGCAATAAATATGAAGAGTTGAACTTTTACCTCGAGCACTAAATCGCAGGGGTCGGACCCTACCTCGAGCACTAAATCTCGAGAGTCGGACGGATTTCCCGGTCGCAGGCTAAATGCGTGACGATGAGATGTTTTGAGCCCGATCTGAGAGAAAGCTGCTAGTGCAGGTCGGAAGTCTTGGGTTGGTGTTCAGTCGGAAAAATCAAGCCGCAAGAGAAATGCGCGAATGTGAAGTGTTTTGAGCCTTATTTAAGGGAAAGTCGGAAGTGTTAGTTGGAAGTCTTGAGTTGGGAGCGTGGTAATAAGCTTTTCCATTATTTCGGTTGTAAGGATCAGAATCCTCACTGTTTCTCCTCGACCCTCGGTCCCTCGATTGGTCCTCCGTCCTGTTGACAGCACCTGGATTGTCACATGCGACCTCTAAGCGTTTTCAGACAGCCGAACGTGCTTTCTCCGGAAGGAAGTATGAACTTGTGGATGTTGTCCTGGGTGAACTGAAAGATCTCGCCAAGAATGCGAGTCCTCTCATCGTCCACAAGAGGCAGGGGGGGATTTCTGAGTCTTCTGGTGATTTTTCGCGCCCTGTTGACCATTTTTCTCCCCTATCGTGGCTGATGCTCGCCACAGTGTTAAAAGCAGATCGGTTAGTTAGTTTGGAAGAAATGAACAACTCTTATGCTTTTGAAATTAGCGACACGTCAATACGACTCAAGGGAGCTATGAATGTGCCAGGTATACAGCAATTTGTTGAAACCGTGGCACAGTCACTGGAAACCCTGGAATATCCCACCATGGTAACTATTGACGACTCTTCTGTCTTCCAGCGCATGGAAAAGTTGCGCACGCTATCTCTTCCAGCCGGCACAGTCACTGGAAATGTCGATAGGCATACTCTCTCGAATCTCACCTCGCTGGAGATACAACAAGACCAGAACTTTGACGCAAGCGATTTCCGGCAATACGCGAGCCTCACCTCGTTATCTCTCATCTGGTACGCGACCAAATTAGATCTTTTTGTGCTCGCGGAACTACCATCATTGACCCAGCTAGAGGTGACTGGCTTTTCAGCTCTCAGAGACGAACATATCTCTCCGCTTACTGGGCTGACAAGCTTGGCCATCTGCATGAACAAGAATCTTACTGATACGGCGCTCATGCCCTGAAGAATCTCACCTATCTAAACATTGGAGTAACCAACATCACCGAAGCGGCGTTGGTTAACATGACAGGACTTCGAGCTCTCGTTGTCTGGAACAACGCCTGCATCTTCAAATCGGCAACTCCTTATGCATTTCTGGGAAGCGTGGAAATGATTGTCGGCTCCCAAGAGCAAGAAGCCACACTTCCTCGCAGCGACACCATCGCCTATAAAATTGGAAACGAATTCATTCAACAATGCACCTTTCAGGGATTTGCAGCAAGGATGAAAGCATACTTTATCGAATGACCCACTTTCGGTGGCCCTTACATCCTTGTCTCGCTAGGAATAACAAACTAATATATCTGTACTACAGATATCAGCGGACTCAAGTACCAAGTCTGAGTTCTAGGTCAAAGTCTGGGTGGTGACTCGAAAATCTCAAGTGTCGAACATTGGCCTCAGCAATAAATATGAAGAGTTGGAACTTTACCTCGAGCAATAAATATGAAGAGTTGGAACTTTACCTCGAGCAATAAATATGAAGAGTTGGAACTTTACCTCGAGCAATAAATATGAAGAGTTGAACTCGGCTGTTAGCTATCTTCCCAAGTGCACTTGTGACTATAAGTCTGAATTGCCCAGCCACAAGTCAAATACACACTGGATAAGCCCAGGAAGGGTTATGTCTGACCAGAGACACTGAGTGGCACAGCTGGGAAGTGTCGAGAGAAGATGGGAAGTCTCAATCCGAAGAGTGAGTTCGTTACTTCTGCTCACTACCAACTGACAAAGCCACCACTCAGATTGTTACTGCACAAGCTAAAGCCACCACTCAGATTGTTACTGCACAAGCTAAAGCCACCACTCAGATTGTTACTGCACAAGCTAAAGCCACCACTCAGATTGTTACT
>SDBT01018605.1_pt1 | contig 10915 bp, 22 predicted proteins | sample 2277101 | NCBI WGS metagenome assembly SDBT01 (sample SAMN10404973, study PRJNA504765) | marine sediment metagenome | isolation source: marine sediment core GS10_PC15, 103 cmbsf | place: Arctic Ocean: Southern Knipovich Ridge | collected 2010 | reverse complement strand
GCAATGGACGAGGCGATCGATATGGGCCTCGTCAGCACTCTCCAGCTCGGCGATGACGAAGTTCTGGATACGGCAAGCGCGACAGCCGGCGACAGGACGGCTGACAACGCCACAGCCCTCAAAGAGCGCATCAAGGATGCCTCGAAAGGAGAAGCGACGAAGGAAGAACCACTACTACTACACGACGACCAGAGTAAGGCTATCACCGCCCTGGTGGACAAACACAAGATAACCCAAGATGCGCTCGTGGACTTGATCGCTGGCGTCGCAGGCGGTGTGATGAAGAACATCAACGACCTTACCGAATCCGAGGCCGATGCGTTGATCGAGCTTCTTGAGAAGCATTCAACGAACGAATAGCGGCCTGCCGCCTGCTCGCGGCACCCTGCGAGGGGACGGGTTGGCCTTTGCCCTCCGGCCCGTTCCCTCACCCCTTTTATCAGTTGGAACTGAGGTGATCCAATGTCTATGATGAGTAAGGTCCAAGTTGCAGAGACAAATGAAAAACTAGATGTCCTTAAAGAAGATTTAAGCACCATTGAAACCCTTTCAGGCTTGAAGGGATATACTATGGTGGCTATTTCTACGGGGATAGATATTTTCTCCCGTCGGGAGACACTGTTGTTTGATTGCAAGAACTATCCAAGTGTTAAGAAAGAACTCTCCCACCAAATAGCAAGCCTCAAGTGCGACCTAGAGCAAGAGAACGGTGAGCGTTGTTCCGAATGCGGGCAATATATATAATAATATCCACGCCAATGCGAGCGCATAAGGAAAAGCCCAACGCGCCCAGCGGCCTTCACATACCTTAGAGGCTTATAAATATATGCCCAATAGGATTATTAAAGAGAGTATCCACACGTCCCCAAACCTGAACAATCTATCGGATTTGGCGGAGCGCCATTTTTACCGATTATTGACATTGGCCGACGATCATGGGTGCTTTGAGGCGACCCCAAGCGTAATCAAAGGGCGCTGTTATTCACTGAAACCAAAGATCACGGCGGCAAAAGTTGAGAAGTGGCAAGGCGAATTAACTAATGTTGATATTATTCGCCTCTGGAGTGATAATGGTCGTATCTTCGGCATCTTCGTGACGTTCGCTAAACACCAACGGGTTAGGAGTTTACACCGAAGAAAAACACCCGCGCCACCAGAGCAAGTTTTTTTGCCCGCTGACACTTGGCGTCAATTGACGACGAGTGACCGCCTTTATCCTCTTCTTCTTCTTCTTCCTAATCCTATTCTTATTCCTAATCCTGTAGAAGAAGGTACGGAACCAGATGACTCTGGCTCCATACCAGCGGAACTTCAAGGATTGAATCTTTATGAGGGTGATATGAACCTCTGCAAGAAACTTCCGACTTTGATGATCGCATGGAAGGATGCTTTCCCTGGTGTCGATATAATTGCCGAAATCAAGAAGGCGCACGCATGGGAAGTCTCTAACCCGACAAAAGTGAAAAAGAACAGACCTCGATTCCTACAGAATTGGTTGAGCCGCGCACAGGATAAACCAAGAGGAGGGCCGCAAGATGGAAAGGGTGGAAAAGATATTGGCAGGAGTTTTGCCGGAGCGGAAAAGGACACAGACAAGTTCAGAGGACGATAAGGAGGGCAATAATATGTTTCCTCTTGACAAGCATTTGATCGAATCAGGGGTGCCGAAGAGATATGTGGCGGCGAGAATAACAGATTTCGCTGTCGGCTTTGAGTTGCCGGGATTCAATGATAGCGGTCTCTATCTAGCAGGGCAGGCGGGGCGCGGCAAGACTCACCTTGCGACGGCTTTACTCGCTAACGCGATGGAAGAGCATGTAAATCAAACACAAGTGCGGTTGACGGTGAAATGGGCGACCATCCCAGAACTCCTATTGGAACTGCGCAATTCTTTCAATTCGCAATATGTCGATGTCTCTGAGAAATCTGTCCTTGCGAAATATTCCAATCCTTATCTGCTTGTTCTCGACGACCTTGGGGCTGAGAAACAAACAGATTGGACAGGTCAAAGCATCTACGCGCTTATTTCGCGCCGCATAAATGATTGCCGGCCGACCATCGTGACCAGCAACTTCACGCTCGAAGAGATTCACAAGAGCGATCCACGGCTGGCGTCCAGGTTGGGCGGCATGACATATCTGAGGCTTGAGGGCGACGACAGGAGGCTGGCATGAGCGATCTTGTGAAGACTTTTTGGGTGATTAGGGCAACAAAGCGCCACCACTTCCGCTCCTATATGAAATTCAACGGCTTCTATTTGCTTGTATGGTATTATGGCGGGCGGGCCCAAAACCTGCGCATCTTTGACACTGAACATGAAGCGCGGGAGCGTTGCGAGGCTGCAACAGAAAAACCTGTTGAACTTCATATGACCATAGGGAGGCTGGCATAATGAATGGAATAGACCCCATCTGCACCTTATCGTTCACGATTCCCGGCCAGCCGAAAGCGTGGGCTCGCGCGGGACGACAAGGGCGAAAGATATTCAAGACGGACGAGCAGAAAGAATGGGCGGATAGAGTCAAGCGACGTTTCCTCGCCGTGCGATACAAGATGGATGGCGGCGTTGGGTCGCGGTGCTCCATCATCACTTGGCCGCATGACGGGCCTGTGGCGGTCACAGTGGTAGGTTACTTTGTATTGCCGCCGTCACCCACGCGCCCGACGAAGTCATGGCCTCTGTGGCGACGACAGGGGGCTTTAGCGAAAACTATCCCCCATACGCATGTGCCTGACGCCGACAACGTAGTCAAAGGCGTGATGGATGGCTTGAATAAGGTCGCTTACACGGATGATCGCCGCGTATTCCATGAGAGCGGCACAAAGTTCTGGGTCGAGGCTGAGGACGCTCGCCTGGAAGTGACGCTCACTTTCTATCCTGAGATCACGGAAGCAAATTACGGAGGTGGAGATAATGCAGACAGCATTTAACGTGGCAATAGTAATCATGTTGTGCATATTAATGATCCTTAACAGAATGAATGCGGAGCGGATAAGCGCTCTTGAGGCGGCAAACTCGCGTAAGGTTGCCGCCCACCTTGGCAAGGATTATTCGGTCACTATAGATTTACCAGACGAGCAACGCTATAGCATCTCAATAGTGGCGAAAACAAACAACGAGATAGAATGGGTCGATGGCAAAGTCGATGTAATATGGCATGACGAGGACGATCTGTTTGCTGTAACGATCCCAGTACGCAGGTATCTAGCACCTGGAGACAATGGGGACGGCACGTTCGGCATAAACATCCCCGTGCCCATTGATGGTTTCTTCCCTTTTCGCGGGGTGACAATACCTGAAGATGAATAAAGATGAGGCGAATTATAGCTTGACAAGCGGGCCGACATAGTGTATACTGTGGATATGGAAAGGGGTAAATGATGGCGATAAAAGGTAAACGGCGATGGCTTGCGGCTGGCGGCTACGATTGCCCCTACTGTGGATCGGATGACATCGGCACACATTTTTCAGAGACTTGCTGCGACACGGTCCACAGGGAATGCGAGATGGAGTGCTACAGCTGCGATGGTCGATGGAAGGTGGAGTGCAAACCAATCAAGGTCACCGAGACGCTGGTGCCAAAAACGGATTCTTCTGGCCCAGCGTCAGAATACAGGCCTTCGGGATCGCCGCCCGTCGATTAACACGTCGATGTCACCAGTAATGTGCTTGGCCGTGTGCATGAGGCTATGTCGTGGGCGTTGGGAGTCAGTGAAGACGATGTTGGGGTTATGTCTTTGACAGATGTGCCCAAAGTAACGCTGGTCATCTCGGGTGACTTTGCTGAGGCCCAATGGCGCAAAGCACTGGCTAAAATAGAGTGGCGGAATAGTTGAGGCTGAAAGGGGCAAGATATGAGCGCGACACTCGAACAGGCGATGGATATCCTAATAAAAATCAGAGACCACACAGGAAGTTGTTCTTGTACGTTTGGCCGGGAGAATTGTATCCTCTGCTCGGTCGACGCCTTTATCAAAGAATACCAAGACGAGCAGGACGCCAATCTTTCGCTGGAAGAATTGGCGGAAGAACTCTCGGACGAGCGCCTTGAAGGGCATAGCCGCGCGGTAAATCTGATACACTTGATCCGCGCGAAAGTTCGTAAGCAATCCTCGGAAAGAAGATAAGGGGTAAGAGATGAGTAAATTCCCATTCGTAATCGTTGACAAGAATGATGGGCAAGTACAACTAGTATTGGGTGAACATGGCACGACGAGCTATCGTGTCTCGCGTCGGCTGGCTACCCATAATCCGGCATGTGATACACCCACTATCAGAATGTCCGGCCACTTGAAGGTTTATGATGACGCCGAAGCGCTGAGGCTCCTAATCGGAGAGATTCAAAACGAAGACCGTAGCGCCAGCGGTGTTCGAAGGGCTGAACTGTACAATAAAATGGTGTGGCATTTACGAGAATCTTTGACTCGCTGCGAAAACCAAGTGACGATCAGTGGTCACACCCAAAAGACTCCTGTAGTTAAACAGTGCGCCGAACACGGGATAGCCCCAGCCCAACAATGCTACCCATGCCAAACTCGCGCACTCCTCGCCAAGATTAAGGTGGCCGAGAATGGAAACAGCGGATGAAGGAAGGGGCAAGGGATGGGGCTGAATAAGAGCGGAATCGAATGCGGTTGTTACTCGTGCCTTTTAGAAAAATATGAATATCTATTATGGCAATGCCGCGATTGTGGGAAAAAGGGGTTGTTTCACAAAGATACCGATGACCCCACGCTCCCTCTCCTATGTGATCTCTGTTGGGGGACATGCCGCGTAGTAGGTTTTCAGTATGCGTGAAAATCGGATACACGATGGACGAGATGATCGAGCGCAACCTGCGCGAACTGCCGTGGAAAGCATAGGCTCACAACGAAAGGGGCAAAGTAATGGAAATCACAGCGATGCCGCATCTGTACCAGTGTTGGGAGCGTTCTTGTCTAGCCTACAAATGGCAACCGATATTCTCCGAGCATCTTGGGTGCGCGGTCTGTTCGGCCAAGGGCGAAGAGGTAGGTATGCGCTATCTGGGCTACTATGAGGATGAAGTTCTGCCCGGCGCTTCACAAGAGCCGGAGAGGGGCAAAACATGAAAATCATCAACTTCAAGGTCGGTACGCCTCATGGCTGATATCGCAGAAGTGCGCCGCGTTGATGGCGTAGCCGGCAAACTGAAAGACGAATGCTGGGCGTGGCGGGTCCATTGCGAACAGCTTGGGCTCGTAGATCGAATCGAGTTTCAAGAATGGCTCGAAGCCACATTCACGGTCAGACAGCTTGCGATATTCTGTGAGATGGATTGGGATCACGAAACCATGACCAAACGCGAGTGGCTACACCAATTGTATTTGGAAACGAGGTATGGGCCAGTCAAATATAAGGAGGGCTGATATGAACGCGAATGTGGAGATGACGGTTACAGAATGCCCCGAATGCGGCATGAGCTTTGCGGTCACAAAGAGATTTGAGGCTCGAAGGCGGAATGACCATATGACATTCTGTTGCCCGCAAGGGCATCCGCAATCGTATCAGGGTGAGACGAAAGAAGAGAAACTTCGCCAAAACCTAAAGGTCGCAAAAGAAAATCTTCAAGGGCAGCGCGAAGCCAAGGACAACTCATACGAGCGTGAAAATCATGCCAATCGCCGCATCGCCGCACTCAAAGGCCACATCACGCGCCTGAAGAATCGGGCGACCAACTAACTTGACTAGGGGCACGCCGAATGGGTAAAATGAACACAGACCACAGACAGGGACGACTCCTCCTTGCGTCCCTCTCCACAGGCGAGCCGTTGGCGCTTTGCCCCCGCTGGCGGTTCGCCTGCCCTTTTTTGAGAGGAGCAGGTGCGGATGGCGGGATGGTATGCGTGAATGGAGGAGGCGTGAGATATGGATTGTGACGTATGCGGGACAGCTCTCCATGATAAGTGTCTAATATGCGGCGCGCCCCAGTGTTGCCCGAAGTGTTGCCGTGAGGCGTGGGAAGATTACCGCGATCTATTAAAGCAAGATCCCTACAAGTAGAGGAGTACGCGAAATGTGCGAATGGAAAGATGCTCCAGAGCCGCCAATAGGTTGGAGAGCGTTCCCGGTTGAGGGTGATAGTATTGAACATCAGATCAAGCAGGGCGACCTTGACAGAATTCATAAGGCATGGCGCGGATGCCCATGCAATCGCAGAATTTCTTGTCTTTGGTGTGAAGGGAAAGGATGGGAGAAGCATGCCGTATCATTGCAACCGGAATTCTGTGCTTTTTGCAGGGGGACTGGTAGGTTAAGCCTCGCGGCCAATGGCCCAGTTGACACTGATAGCATGACAGAAGCCGCGCAAATTCTCTGCAAGATGGGGAAAGATGCCGGATGAAGACTATTGTGATATTGCTGCTCGGGTTTTCGATTCTCCGTCTTTGGTGAGCGATCAAGGCGGTTAGAAGGGAGGCGGAATGATGTTTGGTCTTGATTACGACGAATCAGATGTAGCCCCGAAAGAACGCCTAGTGGTTCGCCGAAACTGTGGCGAATCAGTATTCCTGGTAGGCATCAATGCGCCAGATTGTAACCAGATCATCGGCATTTATGAATCATATGAGAGCGCGCTCGGCGCATGGCATGCGGTGCGAATCGCAATGATATGGGAGCGTGAAGGGCGGCTCAGGCGAGTGGAAGAGTATGACGAGCAATACGGCACAGCGCAACTAGATCAGTTCTTGCGAGACCGCCACCGCGATGAGATAAAGCGTCTCTCATGCGAAGACCCAGATAAAATGAAGGGTTCCATGTGTGATGACCCGTACATCGAGGAATATCCGCTGAGGTCATGATGCCATGCCCATGAAACCCGGCAAACAATGCGGAACGCAAGGATGCCCGCATAAGGCGACCCGCTATTTCTGCCCGAAATGCGAAAAACTCAACCGCCAACAGCATCCGCGCAAGCAGCGGCCAGGTGGCAATCCATACACATCCGCGCAATGGCGCAAGCTCCGCGCCGAACATCTGGAGAGGAATCCGTTCTGCGTGAGATGTAGTAAGCCGGCCACACACGTCGACCACATAACGCCGAGCGTGCCGGGCTCACAACTGTTCTGGGCGCCAGGCAACCTCCAATCACTGTGCCACTCGTGTCATTCGCGCAAAACGGCGAAAAGCGATGGCGGGTTCGGGAACCAAAGGAAGGGGTAAGCGAAATGGCTTTTAAGGATGTCGATCGTATTCAAGAGCTGGTAGAGGAGTTGGCGGAGCATGGAAGCGCTGACGACCCAATTTACATAAATGACGAGATAGAGCCGCACACAGCAAAAGACCTCATACATATCCCAGAGTACACATCTCTTCACAAAAGATTCATGTGGTATGAGGCTATAGGCGCTCGCTGTGTCTGGGGCACACTCAAGCAAATGGTTATTAACCGTGGCGGCACTGGCAAATCTCAAATGGTGATAGCCGACGACCCAGAAGATAAATGCCCTGAATGCGGGCGGGTTCGGGAATAAGCGAAAGGGGCAATAATCTTGTGGCTGCATATCCCAACATCCTGTCTCTCTGCACAGGATACGCCGGCCTCGACCTCGGAATCCGACTCGCCGAGCCAGGCGCTCGCACAGTCTGTATGGTGGAGAGGGAAGCCTTCGCGGTCGCAAACCTGGTCGCAAAGATTGAAGCGCAAGCCCTGGATGACGCGCCTATCTGGAGCGATCTTACCACCTTCGACGGCCGCCCGTGGCGCGGAAAAGTGGATTGCATCACTGCCGGCATCCCCTGTCAGCCGTGGTCCGTCGCCGGAAAACAGCAAGGTGTCGCCGACTCCCGCTGGATATGGGACGATATCTACCGCATTGTGCGAGAGATCCAGCCCGAATGGTTCTTCGTGGAAGAGGTCCGCGGATTTATTCGCGGAGGATTGGGCTTGGTCATCCGAGACCTTGCCGACATCGGGTATGTGGGCACCTATGACATTTTCAGAGCATCCGACGTGGGAGCGCCCCACCGCCGAGAACGTATCTTTATGCTCGCAAGGCTGGAGAACGCCCGAGGGGACGGACGGCGAGGGCGGAGTGATGGAATACCGCGAGGGGAGCGCGGGCCACTACAAGCTCCGCGATCAGGTGACATGGCCGACGCCCAAAGTTCAAGACACGAAGCACGCGACAGCCAGCCCGTCAGAAGTGAAGAGGGACAATCCGTGTCTAGCGGCAAAAGTGCATATGGCTCAATGGGCGACGCCCCGCTCCGAGATGAGCGCGGGCAGCAAAAACGTCCAATACACCCCCGGCAAGAAACCCACGATCGACGGACGCCCGATCACAACCAGCCTCACCGATCAGGTGAAACACTCTGCCCAGTCTGTGGAGAGCCACCCGGCGAATATCCCGGCTGTGAGTTTTGGGCCGACGAACTCTGGGGAAAGCGTCAACGAGCCTACTGGCCCACCGGCCCCGGCGACCCCCAACACGGATGGGAACCTCCCCGAGTTGTGGCCGACTCCCCGGACATGCGCCGGCAAGCGATCCAGCGGAGCCCCGAGGACGGAATTTTATCGGAAAATGGACTGGCCGACAGCACAAACAGGCGGCATTTATACGGGGAACCACGATATAGACAAAGTGAAGAAACTTGTAGGGGACAAACTAGGCCAGGCTATGACGGTTGCCGGCAAGCTCAATCCCCGCTGGGTCGAGACGCTCATGGGTGTGCCGCCCCACTGGACCGATGTCAATGCGTCCCCGGAAACCGTGTCGATGAACTTCGCTGTCTGGGAAACGCTGCAATTCCTATTGTATCAGCGATTGCTTGGACAACGCTGAAAAGCAGGCTGAAAGGGGCAAGCGGCAACAGACCTGCGGAAAACTGAAATGCTGGTACGCGCTGGCAGCCAGGAATAGGCGAAGCCGAAGAATGAAAGGGGTATGAAATGCCTCAATGCGAAAGTTGTCACTGCGACATACCGAGGGGCAAGCCGTTTTATCGCGTCGAGAAAGGCATGATGGCCCTGCGGATAAATGCCTTCTTGGAAGAGACGCGATGGGATTATTGCCCGGACTGTTGGGATTCGGGCGAATATATCGTTCACGAAGAACCATGAGGGGGAATGAAGGATGGCGACCTATGACTTAACATATATGACTAATGCTGATTTGGTTGCGATGATCGAGGAATGTCGAGAACACGGCGATAAGGAATTCATAGCCGCATGTGTTGACGAAATCAAGACTCGCAAGGAGGCATGAAATGAGCAATCTGCTAGTTGGACGCTGGTTCTCGCTCGATAGGGCAGGGCACAGAAACAGCGAAAAGGAGGAAGTCATACACGGGGAACGACCACGCACCACTTGGGGGAAGCCGTACCAAGTTCTCGACAGAGCAGACACCCATGTTATCTTCGAGGCCGATAATGGCAGAATAGCAGGCGTGGAGTCGGCGACGGTCAAATTGCTCCCCGTGGGCTTCCAACCGTCGGATCATCCGCCATATTACAGGCTCGGCAACGAACCGTGTGATAAGTGCGATGGGACGGGAAGAACGGGAGCGGCATCGTCTGAGAACTATGGGGAATGCCCGGAATGCTACGGGGCGGGGGAACGCTGACAGAAAGAACAACGCGGTAAGCCCGATCCTTGCGCCTGAAGCGTTCCCTTCCATCGGCAGGCCATAGCTTCAGGGCTCAAGCCGGGGCGGCACGCTTATGTTAATGAAACAGATTTCGTGAACATAGGGATTCCCCAACTAGGCAGGGTTATTAGCGGGGTGGCTCGCGGTAAAAGGAGGTTGAGATGAGCAAGCCCAAAACAGCCGAGCAGGCGAGAGCCGAATTCTTGGATAGCATAAGAGTGGGGGCAGAGTATTGGAGTTCACGGCAAGGCACGCGAAAAGAAATATGTGAAGGTCTCGTCTTCTCGATTCTGGTTCTTCTTGACGGCGGAACGCTGCCGTTACCAGGAATAGACCTGGTACTTCGCCCGCATCCCAGCGATGAAGCGTATTACCAAAGCCAAAACGAAGATTGGTATGAAGACGGCATGGTTATCAATGATTGTCAGATGCACGAACTGTTCAATGAGCCCGGCCTGCCGCCAGAGCGGGAGCCTCTGCTACACCTCACAGACATTCTCGGCTCGCGCGCGACGCCGGAATATGGGGAGCGGTCTTCTGTGCGCTCGGGGATCACGACCATCAACGAAGTGCGCCGCCGTGAAGAATTCCCGCCAATCGCATGGGGCGACGACCCCGCGCCCGAGCAGGAGCGAGAGAAGCTGTTCGGAGATCTGCGCAAGTTTGTCAAGGGTCTATGGTTCCCGCCAAACGAAGGTGTTTCCGACGAGTTCATGGCCGAGATAGCAGAATTGAAGGACAGAATTCAGGCGATGGAGACAAAATGCGACTAATTCGCCGGTTCCTTCGCCTGATGTTCCACATGAAACATCAGGGATGGTGGGGGGAGGCACAGAAACATGGAAAGCAAGCTGAGGCTTCTAATTACGGAAGAATGTAATAGAGATTGCCCCAGTTGTTGCAATAAAGACTGGGACCTCAAAGCATTGGACGTGGAGACAGACTTTAGTCAATATGACACGATCATGTTGACTGGCGGAGAGCCGTTATTAGATCCCAACGCAACCTTGTCTGCTATCACATATATCCGCGAGGAAGTCCCAAAAGCATCGATCTTTGTGTATACGGCCATGACCCACTGGGTAGCGCCTTTGGTGGCGATTCTCGCGGTTGCTGATGGGCTTACCGTCACACTCCACGAGCAGGGTGATGTGGCGCCGTTCTGCCGCTTTGCCGATTTTCTATGGGATCACCCAAAGCTGGTGCGGGGGAAATCCTTGCGGCTAAACACCTTTAAGAGAGTCTATATCGACCTTTGGGAGATCAAGGAAATATGGGACGTGAAAGACAATATTGAATGGATTAAGG
>SDBT01018604.1_pt1 | contig 10915 bp, 11 predicted proteins | sample 2277101 | NCBI WGS metagenome assembly SDBT01 (sample SAMN10404973, study PRJNA504765) | marine sediment metagenome | isolation source: marine sediment core GS10_PC15, 103 cmbsf | place: Arctic Ocean: Southern Knipovich Ridge | collected 2010 | reverse complement strand
AAGGCCCTGACCATTGACCGGAAGGTGTATGGAGAGAAGCACCCTGACGTGGCGATAGACCTCAACAACCTGGGATTGGCCTGGGACTCCCTTGGCGATTCAAAAAAAGCCATCGAGTACTTTGAAAAGGCTTATGATATATTCCTTAAGTCGTACGGAGACAGACATCCATATACAAAGGCTTCTAAACAAGGTCTCGATAGTCTCCGTCACATGAAAAAGTAGCCGGCATTCGTGATTGTTCTTGCGGGATATGGCCTTTGCGCTTTCTTCCCAGTTAAGCTTCAGGAGGAACTGAGTTGCTGAGAATACGACCAGACTGCTATTTAATTGGCTACCCAACGCTAGATGCATGTTCAATCAACAGGCATCCTGCGAAACCGATCGGTACACCGGCTAAGATTCGCCAGACAAACTGATTGTGGATGGGCTACCTACTCATGCCTGTGAGGCAGTCGGAGGACAGAATCCTGGGCTTTGCAACACCCCTCCTATCGGTATTAGTCTTGGTTGATCCCCACCGTGGACAACGTTAGAACCATACTTCAACGACAAACTGAGCATATTTACATACCAGAATTAAGTCCACAGACTTAGCTTAACTTCACCCCACCCTCCACTCACTATTTCTCTGATTCTGTTTTTCAATAAGATTTTTGTGTGTCTCTTTGATGACTCCTGTTGGTTTATCTGTTGGGAGGCGTCAGACATAGTACGGTAGACGCTGTGCCACTTTCTAATCATAGGTCGCAGCACTCGTTAACCTGTTTTTGGAGAGTCACCGCCGTGTGGCAGCTTGAACTGCCCACTACCCTCTCCGGAAGCTATTATTCCGTTGACTCTAGCTCAAGAAGTGGTATAATTCATGGGGAGCAGGACATCATGTGGAACGAACATAGAAAAGATTAGGGAAATAGAAAAACAAATCATCAACCAGATATTCGGGTAGCTTATGACGGATAAAATACTCAATTATATAAAAGATAATTTTCCTACGAAAACAGCTTTTTTTGTGGGCATGTTTGTATTCTTTATCCTTTTTGCTTCGATAGACGGTTTTGTCGAAAAATTTGCTCCAAAAGCATCATATAGAGCTATCCCATACCTTATCATACTTGTAATATGGTTTGTTTTCTGGCTATATAAAAGAACTCATCTGCCTAAGAATAAGAAAGGATATATTGGAATTGTCGTCTGCGTAGAAACGGAGAATGATAAGCAGAAAAACAGATTGAAGAATGATTTTGTGAAAAGACTTAGGGAGTTGATCACTCGTAAAAATCTCAAAAGAATTATCAATGTAATCCTCCTAGACAATTATCAAACCAAGTATGCAATAGGAGTGCTTGATGAATATGCAAAAAACAAACAGAGCAAAGAAGCAGACAAGAACTGGCAAAAAATAAGAAAAAGAACACAGGGGCACTTCTTTATTTATGGAAGTATCAAGGAAAGGCAAGATAGAGAAAACAGATACTATTTGGACTTAGAAGCACTGGTAACCCACGCTCCAGTACAGCTTCCTACCCAAAACAAAATGGTGCAAGATTTCTTGAGTGTTTGGTATAAACAAATCTCATTTCAAGAAAAAATAGAATTTAGAGGGTTCTTATTTGCGGCCGACGCGATATTTATCGCTGCGCAGTATATTATTGGGATAGCTGCGCTAGTTTCTGGGGATGTCTCTTTGGCGTTTGAATTGCACACAGGTCTTGACAATGATCCATATTTTTCAAGATTTAGTCCGCTCCCGCCAAATTTGCAGAATGTGAAAAAGAGGTTAAAAACATTACTGTCTGAGGAAAATCATTTGATGGCAAGAGCATTTTTCGAAAAAGGAATATTTGCTGAAGCTGAAAGGTATATGAACCAGTCTTTATCCATCGAACCAAATTATGGGGCATACTTACTGAAATCTATTATTGAATTTTTACACATGAACAATCCTGATGAAGCACTTAAATCGGTATATCGAGCAAGAGATATAGAGAAAAGCGATGGAACATGGCGGTATAACGAGGGCTTCTTACTAATGTACATGGAAAGGTTCCCGGAAGCCTTGAGGGTCTACGATAGAATAATTAACACATCTTTCATTGATGAAGAAAGTATTTTAGTAGAGATCTATAAATTCAACAAGAATTTTCTAGAAAAACATCCAGAAAAAATTCAATCCTATTTTATCATTGGGTTTCTGAAATACAAGAAAGATTTGAACTACCCGGAGGGTCTGGAATATCTTGAGAAATTCATCTCAGAAAGCATGTCAAAAGATAAATATCGTATTTTGAAAGATAACGCAGAGGTATACTGTAGAGAATTAAGAAAGATTATGAATTTATGAACAGAGAGATTGATTATGACTTTTAACGAACAAAACAAAATTGAACAGTACGTGATTTCAAAATTAACTGGGCATAAGTTTGAGGGGATTGCGGATAGCGCAGGCCCGCAATATGGCACAGCAGCTCAATGGAAATATATGCCTGCTGAGTGACCTGCCCCATAATAGTATCATTTGTTTTATTAGAGTCAACGGAATGATAGCCTGCGGGAGAGGTGGTCTGTAATTAAGAGCACTATGCCGCTTAACTGGTTGTATTCCTTACAACAGTCTTTTAGTGGATAGACATGTGTTACATAGCCTAGTGGAACGGGACAACGCGGGGCATTCTTCAAAAGACTCCTCAACAGCACCCGCTCCAGAGAAACTAACACAAATCCAGACACTCGTTAACGTAAATTGGACAGATCTATTTTGGGTAGGATATAGGGGAGTATTTATTCACTCAGGGCGTAACGATACGCACCATTACCCTGTTTCAGACGTTGGCTCCCCGGACTGGACGATGTTGATAACAAGCCTGAATAGCTTCTCAAGAGTCTTGTTGTGGACTTTTTAAAAAGCCGAAACTTTGAAGGCCGGAAACTTTTTGATATCTACGAAGACTCTGACTGCTTTCCCGCTTCTTTCTTGAAGAATAGAAATGTTTTCAGCGAACGGCATCGATCTAATAAGAACATATGAATAAGCAGAATTTGGGCCAAGTGAAAGGAAGGTCTTTACAGCGGGAGGGAATACTTCTGGGAAGCAGATCATTTCTCTTAGCTATTTCCTTTGCTGACATTATTTTCCACCCCTTTTACTTTTTTCGGAAACAATAGATTAGCTTCCGGATTTCTCTTCAACTGCCCCAATGGAGAAAATCCGTACTTTATCACCTCCTTCAAACTAACCACAAAACATCCCGGATCATTACATATTTTTCTCACGCATCACCTCCAAAATTTTTATTTTTTAGAAAATTTAGACTGGTTTAAAGGTATGAACAAAAGGTAAGTTTTTAAGGTGCTAATCTCTATAATATAGAATTATACAGGGTTTGAGAGGATTTTGCTAGAGAATACCTGTTTATATTGACTCCTCTGAAAATAATGATAAAATTGATTTTATAAGTAAAGGAGGCCATGAAGAGACACCTTGGAGTAAAAATGTGAAAGAGAGTAAGATTAAGAAAGAATTAAGTAAAATCGAGGAAAGAAAAAGAATAGCAAGTGCGTCTATATCATGTTTCTGTCTGGGTAGATTAGCGTATCTCGCAAGCCGGCTTAACTCTAAAAATCTCAAACTTATGATTTTTGAAAAGAACCCAGATACTTTAATTCAAACAGTAAAACGAAGTCTTCTATATACTGATTTTGTTATAGCTATGCCACCGCTAAGACAAACAGATACTATTATCAATAATCAGATACCGAGAAAGTCTCCCGGAATCTATTTTAAAATTACGGAGGACGATTCTAGAAATCTCATAAATTTTTCTAAAATTACAGAGAAAGATTTAGGGGTATATTTTCCATTTTTTTTTATTAATTGTCACAAATGTTCTTCCGAAACAGAAGTAATAGTTAATGATAACCATTTCACTTTAGGTCAATTTTATTCATTGCTTCATTTAACCATCGGCGTACTCATTGGCGCTCGACGGCTACCATCCACCTCAAAACAAAGGAAAATTGAATCAGTCTTTCTAAGCAACCTTGATGCCACTAAGTTTCTTCTGAAGCATAGCCCGGTATTGAAAGAGGAATTTCCGAATTTTGCCAAAGGTATACTTACTAATTCTCTATTATTATTTGGACATGGGTTAGAATACGGTGGCAACTCGGTTAGAAAATGCTCAACGTTAATACAAAATCCAAGGGGAAATAAACTCCCAATTATTCAAACACTTATTTCTATGAATTTACCTTTCTTAGAGAAAATTTCTCTGGAAGACTTAATAAAAACAAGAATTAGAGAAATGGAATCATTTATATCTTTTCGTAAGGCATTATTTGATGCAGTTCAACAATTTAAAAAAATCTCTCCCCATGAAAACCCCAAGAAAACAGCAAAAAGAATAAAAGAGGACATCCTTTTACCTGAGTTAATTAAACTTAACTATCAATTTAAAAAAATTATTACCTATAGGGCCTTTCGAATGGCAATTTTTACCACTACACCATTAATCCTTAATATTATCCCAGGGAATATCGCTTATGAAATAATTGCAAAAGCTTCTTATTCAATACTTTCAAAAACGGCGCTGGAATCCATAGAGTTTTGGAAGGAAATACAAGAAATTAAGGAAAATAAAATATACTTTTTGTGGAAACTAAGTAGACATAGCGATACAAAATTTTCAATATAGAAAGACCAGCTATGGTAATTGCTCAAGTAGCTGGTCTTTGCGGGTTTAGCGATTTTGTCCCCCTTTTGAGGTTGGAGAGGAGTCTTTAAGGTAATAGTGGCTTGAGATCCAATCAGCAATCATCACTCCACCTAAAATTATCATCCCCAATAATAATCTCCTCGTCATTCCTAGCGACATAGCTAAAATAACAATAGCTATCCATGGAGGAACATAACAAACCCAATGCAAGATTTTAAAAATCCTTCTTTTTCTTAATTTCTTCCCCATTTTAACCTCCCGGGGGAAGAACCTCCAGTTTAGCTTTAGCGGCTAAACCTGATAAAAGCGAGGGTTCATGGAACCCCCGAAATTTCTGGAGGTTCCAGCTCCCCATTTACTTAATTTTTGTCAAAAAGCTAAAATCCTTCACTGATAAGTATCCTAGCATATTCGAAAAAATATGTCAAGCTCAAACCCGCTTCTAGCAAGGATTTCGGCAATTTCTTTATTTTTCAGGAAATTTAACTTGGTTTAAAGGTAGGTACTAAAGGTAAGATTTTTAAAGTGCAAAACTCTATAATATGGAATTATACAGGGTTTGAGGGATTTTTGCAAGAGGAGAATTTGACAGAAATTTATTTTGATATATTATGATTTATAAGGCAAAAAATATGCAGAGACAAAAAATGGTTGCTTTGCGTCCTGAGCAATACAATCAGTTAAACAGTGTTAAGCAGGAAACGGAGCAACGACTCGGGACAAAGTTTGATTGGGGAGCCTTTTTAATTGGAGCTTTTGCGGGTGGAGTCATAACTGCTATTGTCATGGACATTATTAAGGAGATGAACAAACAGTAAGGACAACAGAAGGAAAATAAGAGTCAAAACAGGGAGATGAGGAAATAAAATGGGTGATTATATCCCGAAGGATGTAGAAATTCTGTCTAACAAAATTAGGACTATTTTAGAACAAGAAGGTTTTGTGGATAGATTCCTTCAATTAAAACAAGGACAACTTTGGGGTCGCATAAAGGACAATCTACCCAAGGAAGGACTACAACTTCACGTCAGAGCGTTTTATACCAACGGGAAATTACTATTTCGTGCACATACAGAACCACACCGTCTTACCCTTGAACATATACCGGAATGCTTTAGAGGGTATGGCGAAGGTATCAGAATATTTATGGACACAATGAAAAAGAATGGAATTGATATTAAATATGAAGGAAATATTTTGGACCTCTATGTTATACCAGAAAGACCAAAAACTCTAACTCCATGGATACCTCTAGCCGTAGTCGGTGGTATTATTTTATTTTTTGTCGTAGTAAATTCCCTAACAAAACCAAAAGGGGAATAATGTCTTCTTCTGTGTAAAAGTAAGACATTGACTACTTTCCTCTAATCTAAAACCCCCATTTTATCTACATTCCTATTTACGAATTGAGGACATTTTGTCCTCTTTTTTACTTAATATTGACAAACGATCGCAAGGAACCTAAGCTAAAGGCGAAGAACAAAATTCGGAATTCTAATTACACGAGCCGTGCATCCGAGGTGCTTTGAATATACCCCTAGGGGAGAAGATCTCCAAAATTAGTTCGTCATAACACAAAAGGATGGAAACATGACCCGGTCTGAAAAGTTAGTAGCAAGACTGTGCAGAAGAACTTTTCTTTCCTTATGGAGTTACCCGAACCCAAAAAGAGCAGATACAAATAAGGAACTGTGCGATCTTCTAGTTATAAGCAACCCATATGTCATCATCTTTTCAGTAAAGGAAGTAATTGTGAAAGACAGTGGGAATTATAAAGTTGACTCGAAAAGATGGTTAAACAAAGCAGTTGAAGAATCTTGTAAACAAATCTATGGAGCCGAAAGAGCCTTAAAAAGAAACGTTCAAATAGTGAGTAAAGACAAAGGGGAAATAATTGAACTACCCAAAAACAAGGACATCAAGATATTTCGTGTGGCTGTCGCAATTGGCAGGGGAGACAGATTTCCATTAAGCCCTGGTGATTTTGGCAAGGGATTTATACACGTGCTTGATGAAATATCAGTGCAAATCATACTCGGTGAGCTAGATACCATAACCGATTTCATTGATTACTTGGGGAAAAAAGAGTTATTCTGCGAATCAATTACAAAAGCGATCATGGAGGGCGAAGAAGATCTTCTTGCCCTATATTTGGGTAATGGTAGGCAATTTCCAACTAATTATACCACGCTCATAATAGGTGATGACATATGGAACGGTTTCATAAAGAAAAAGGAATATATTAGACGAAAAAAAGAGGACAAGATAAGCTATATTTGGGATAATATTATTGAAGAGTTCTACGACCATTTCCGCAAAGGTGCGCTTTATTATGGCGCTTCTCTGAATGATCTTGAAAACAGTCTAAGAGCAATGGCGAAAGAAAGTCGATTTTCCAGAAGAATGCTAAGTGAAGCTTTCTTGGAGTTTATCGGTTATTATAACAAACCAAGGTCGAAAGCGAGGATGCTTAAAGCTCCATCTAACGTTGTGTATGTATTTCTACTATCAAACCATAGCAAACGTAATAGAGAAGTGAGACGGAAAGAACTTGCAATGAGATGTTTTGTAGCGAGGGGGAAGTATAAGGAATCAACAATAGTCGTCGGTATAGCAACTGAAGAATATAAGAAAGGTGGAGGTCATTCGTATGATCTAGTTTATTTGGAAAGGCCCAAATGGACTAAAAAAGACCAAGAAATGATGTTAAAATTGCAAAAGGAGTTAGGCTATTTCAAACAGCCAAAGATTACAAAAAAAGGGGTTGACGAATTTCCTAAAAAATAGGTCTTTTACTCCTTGTTCAGAGGAGCATCTCTGTTGCTTGCGCAAAGTCTACCGGTCTTAAGGTGCTTCGTATTAAGCTCAAAACGGAAAGATAAAACCCATGCCCTACCAATACAAAAGAGAACCATTAAATGATGATGAGGCAGACAGGCTAACCAATGTCTGTAATACCTTCCGGGAAAAGTTTGTTGTCTGGACACTTTTAGATACAGGTCTCAGGCTCTCAGAATTTGCCGACCTTAAAAAAGAAAACATCCAGTGGCAGGAAAAAAGGTTGGTTATCTATGGCAAAGGCGGTCCCTACGGCAAGAAAACAAAAAGAAGGGTCATCCCGATGACAGATAGGATAAGAAGACTACTTGAGTACCATTTTGCAGAAAACAACGATACTGGGATCACCAAAAGAACAGTTGCAAGATTAGTAAAGAAGGTGGCTGACAAGGCTGGGATCTCAAAACCCGTCTCTCCTCATGTTTTAAGACATACTTTCTCAGTCAACTGCATCAAAAAGGGCATCTCCACCAGGGCACTCCAAATCCTTTTAGGCCACGACCGATTGACAACCACTGAAATTTATCTTAACTTATCCCCAGAAGACACCATTAGGGAATTTATAAACAAGTGGTAGGTTTACATATAACATACCTAGCCAAAATGTCAGTTTTTGAGATATAATAATATGTATTTAAAAAAAGCAAAACTACTAAAAATTAAATTGGCAGCATTAACAGCATTTATGAAAAATGTAGGCACGATAGGGAGGGAATTGGCAGATAATGAAACTAGAGAGGGCTATCGAAAAATTTACAAAGATATTAAAGAAACACTAGCTGATCCTAATCTTGAAATCTATGCACCAGGTATTTCATCTGGGAGCAGTTTGGGTGGGGATGGACTTTTATGGGGACAGCATCAGGTTCAAATTATTAATAGTGGCAATAGGCTTATTTCTTATTTGGAAGCAGTTTTAGCTTCTGCATCCCCAAGTTCTCATCAATCTCCCAAAAAGATTGCTGCGCCGGCCAATATTTTTATTAGTCATGGAAGAGAATCGGAAGCTCTTAATTTATTAAGAAACTCTATTTCTGCTATTGGTCAGATTCCACTAATAGTTATGGAAGAGTCTCGCCTAGGAAAGTCACTGCACGATAAAGTTCTTACTTATATGCGAAGATGCACAGTAGGGATAATACTTGCTACAGGTGATGATGAACTTAAAGGAAGTGAATATCTTCAGCCTCGTCAAAACGTTATCCACGAAATAGGTCTTGCTCAGGAGATCTTAACCAACAGAATTACATATTTACTGGAAGAAGGAACAGAATTTCCAAGTAATATTACACCGAAAGTATATGAACCTTTCACTAAGGATAATCTCAGTAAAGCTTTCATCGCAATTGTACGTGATTTGAAAGCTTTTGGTATTTTGTAATAAAATCATCATTGATACTTCGGCTAACAAAAGCTACTTGGTTCGGGCTGATAGTATCACACAAATCCTTTGGCCAACTTCAAATATGTTTCTATCGCTAAATCCAAACACCAGCCAATAAATCTAAGTTTCCTTCTTAATAGATCTATCATAAAATGTGTCTCGGGGCACGGGGTCAGATATCGCAGGGGGCCGAGAGAAAGAGTAACTCGAAGATAGAAATAAGATAAAGCACTCGGTTAGGTATCAATATATATAGGAATTCGTGATGGCTAAAGAATCTGTTTTGGTTCTTGGAACAGGTCCTGCAGGAATGGTATCAAAATTGAGGCAGTCCAGCAGGGTTTTCCAGACGCAAGAGCCAGAAGAATGATGAGATAAGCGCAGGAGCATATCATGAGCGAAGCAACACGGAAGACCTGTCAATTCAAAAGTAAGCTTGACCCCGATTATAAATGTCCCGAACCTCCCTTAGAAGAGTCGGAAAAGGGATATTGCGTTTTTCATGAACCAAAAAAAGATAAAGATATAGAGAAATTTAATGAGGGAATAAAACACAAGCTCAAGCAAAAAGACTACAACTTCCTAGGATATTGGTTTCCCGGGGGTTTCCTCCCAGTAGAGTCAATTGTTATGGATGCAACGGCATGCTTCGTCGACTGCATCTTCAAAGGTAACGTTTATTTCAAAGGAGCAATCTTTGCGGGGTGGGCTGATTTTGTGGGTACTGTTTTTGAAGGGGAAGTTGATTTCAGGGGAGCAACCTTTAGGAGTGGCGCCAATTTTGTAGGAACTACCTTTATGAAGTTTGTCGACTTCATGGGTTCTATCTTCAGACCTGGAACTGCACCTGAACCCGACTCCTTCTGGCCAGAAGAGCTTGGGCGTGTAATTCCCATTGGTGAACATGCTGCAGCTTACTTTACACTCTCTATTTTCAAAGAATTCGCGAACTTTCAAGCGACTATCTTCGAAGGAAATGTAAGCTTCGCATTTGCTGCCTTTGAAAATGACATGAACTTTGCAGAGGCAACTTTCAAAAAGGCCATTGTACTACAAGGCCTAGAGACTAAGTCTTGCCATCCCGCCGAGGAGCTCTTTAGAAAAGCCAAAATAGGATGGCATCGTCAAGGAAATTACGTTGAAGAGGGAGAAGCTCATTATCAGGAAATGGACTGCATCAGAAGACAAAAAAAGTGGTACGTAAGATATATTTGGACTAACCTATTCCATAGACTTCTCCACGGCTACGGCGAAAAACCCCACCGAGTAATACTCTGGGCAGTTGCAATAGTAATAGCATGCGCCCTGCTATTTATGAACTTCGGCATCGGTGAAACCCGCTTATTCGTGGAAAACCTTCCCACCTACAACATCTTCAAGATACTCTTCAAACTTCACAATCTCTCATGGGCTGATCTCGGTAACATCGGCCGCTACTTCTACTTCAGCGTAGTCACCTTCACTACTTTGGGCTACGGCGATCTTCGCCCTGTTCACCCAATCAGCCATCTAATCTCCTCTATTGAAGCCTTCACCGGCATGTTCATGATGGCCCTCTTCGTCCTCACCTTCGGCCGCAAATGGCGAAGATGACCTTTTCCTTACCCGAATCCCTTGAGCTTTTTGAGCTGGTTTTGCAAAAGAATTTCTCTCAAAAACATATTTTTGTCACGTCTAAGTTCCCAGGTTTTCTCTTGACCTACTCCCGGAACTTCCCATGTCTTTGAGAATAACTTAACACAAAGGCTATTCTGTTCAGTTTGGCTAAATTTCTTTTAGGTACTCCAGGGCTGGATTTGAGCAAATAATCATAATCTAGCCCTCTTACATTATTTCAAGAATATTCCGGTCAATAAACCTGACACAAATGATATTATGTAAGGTAAGGCTAGAATGTTTGTATCTCTCTTTAGTAAGGAGTATAAACTTATTCCTCTGACTTTTCTTTTCGGCTTTTTTCTCTTCTATGCTAAAATAG
>SDBT01018603.1_pt1 | contig 10915 bp, 13 predicted proteins | sample 2277101 | NCBI WGS metagenome assembly SDBT01 (sample SAMN10404973, study PRJNA504765) | marine sediment metagenome | isolation source: marine sediment core GS10_PC15, 103 cmbsf | place: Arctic Ocean: Southern Knipovich Ridge | collected 2010 | reverse complement strand
ATCTATCCGTGTCCGTCTTCGTCCAGATGCCTATAGGTTTCATTGCGGCTCCCAACTCGAGATCCTCCAGCTGTTTCTTCATCTCATCGTGGCGCACTCCCCCATGAGTCTTCCGGTATTTGCCAAATGTTCTCGCGTAGCCGTTTGTCACAAGCAAACGCGCAAGATCCTCACCCGTCGATGTCGTAATGAACGCATAGCTGCGTCCCCCCGCCGAGCGTCCCCCCGCAAACGCGAACGACGTGTGCATAATGAACGATTTGCTCAGTGCCTTCCGCGTGAACTCTGTTGCTTTAATCCCGAATTGCTTTGTCTCATCAACGCTCGCCAGCCCGAAATACCTCATCTGCTCTCGGACCCGCCGCGCATCATCCTTGGAGCCAACCATCGTCTCAGGGCAGTCCACGAAATAAAGCCGAACACGATACTCCTTCTTCCCATCTTTCGCTGTAACACTTACCAGGAAGCTGTCCCCATCATTGCTCTTGTCGGGTACATACTTCACCCCCTTGAACTCCTGAAGCTCCCCCGCCTGTAGACAGGAGGCCCCCATGAGGATGACAAAGGCAACGGCCAGAAGCGTGGATAGATATAATCTCATGGGGGATTATACCAAAATCCTGCTATACTCCCCCATGAAAACCCTCCTCAACTCAGCAAGAATAGACGGTAACTGTCCCCGAAATAGTATAGATCAATCATCCCTGTAGGCTTAGCCTTAATCTCCATAAGACTACTCACAGCAGAATCAACCTTTGCCGTCAATTAAGTCGGTACGTGTCCCAGGAACCCCTCATGCACACCCTTACACTGAAAAGTCGTTATTGTTAGAATAACTGGGTAGTGAGTGTGTAGAAAGGAGCGGGCATGATAACTAGACCTACTGTCTTAATTCTGGGAGCTGGGGCAAGCATCCCTTACAAGTTTCCCTCTGGTCCAGACTTGTTTCTTAAGGTCTGTGATAGTCTTGAAGCGGTTGACAGTGACATGTTCAAATTCTTGCATGAAGAAATGGAATTTGGCGGCGATTGCATAAAGGATTTCGTGGCTTGCCTCAGAACTTCTGGCAGATCGTCTGTTGATGCGTTCTTGGAAACCAGGGAAGACTTCATGGAAATAGGAAAGCTTGCGATTGCAGCTTGCTTGGTTCCACACGAAGATGCAGGCATTTTATTTGCGACCGCTATTCAAGCCAAGAATTGGTATAAGCATCTGTTCGAACAAATGTCTCCTTCCCATGAGGAAGGCAGCATGGGTAATGCTGTAGAAAAATTTGCTGATAACAACATCTCCTTTATTACGTTCAACTATGACCGCTCTCTGGAGCATTTTCTTCATGCCTCAATGAAAAGCTCCTACAGGCTTTCGGAGAGCCAGGCTGGGAATATTGTTAATCAGATACCGATTATTCATCTGCATGGAGCTTTGGGGTATCTGCCTTGGAGTGCTAACGATAAACCCAAGAGACCATATGATCCGGGCTTGAAGTCAGGATATGTGGACATAGCAGCGAAAGGCATCAAAGTTATTTCTGAATCAATTGATGAAGATCCAGAATTTATTGCTGCACACAAGCTTATTCAAGAAGCAAAGGTGATTATATTCGTTGGCTTTGGTTACAACAGGATGAATTTGAAACGTCTCAACCTTGATGATGCTGCGGAAGCAACATTATATGGGACAAGTTATGGGTTAGAGAAAAGAGAGATAAAAGACACAGAAAAGATGATAGGGCGAGATATTTTCCTAGATCCTGATGCTCAGGAAATACTTCCTTTTTTTAGGACTACGGCTCGATTGATATAATAGATAAGAAAGACAGTTTTCTTGGCGCTGTTTGCCAGTAGGAGGTGTTATATGGGAAGAGCTGAAGATATTTTCTCGCAAATAGTAGATAAGGGAGAGGGTGCCATTGATTCTTTCATTGAGACGCAAGAATCAGAACATCTTTCGTTGGACTTTAAACGTTCAGCCGATGATGGCAATGGAGTGAATCTTCATGCTAAGGATAGAAAGAATCTTTCTAAAGCGATTTCAGGCTTCGGTAATTCCGGAGGGGGAGTAATTGTCTGGGGGGTTGATTGCTCAGGGGATTCCAGTGGTGCTGATGTAGCAAGACAAAAGTGCCCGCTAGTTGATGCGAAAAAGTTTAAGAGTTTGCTTGAGGGAGCAATCTCTGGATGTACAATACCTTCACATCCTGGAGTTCAGAACGAGGCGATTTTCTGCAAAGATAACAACTCTGGGTTTGTGGTCACTCTTATACCTATGAGTAATCGTGCTCCGCATCAGGCTGTGATGGGGAAGAAGTACTATTATATCAGGGCCGGTTCGGATTTTGACCCAACGCCACATTCTGTGCTGGCGGGTATGTTCGGAAGGAGACCCCAGCCACATGTTTTAGTGAAGTTGACTGCAAAGAGTATGGTTAGAGGGTCTGAAGACGGTATTATGAAGGCAGAGATTCAAATAGAGAATGATGGTCCTACTATTGCCAAGGATCTATTCGTGAGTGCCAAGATCACATCGATACCTCATCCAGATTGTAGAATAGCGTTTGCCGCAATTCCATGGGACCCGTCGCCCTGGGATGTTCAGGTAGGTTCGCTTAATCATATCAGTATCATTAGCCAAGATGGCGTTCGTTTGGCTCCAGAGGCGTCATTGTCAGCCGGACAGTGGCTGGAAATGACCTTTCCTATTTCTATTCTTTCGAAGGGGTTCATCAAGGAATTAAAGATAGAGATGGTGTGTGGATGCGGGGAAGCCCCTCCGCAAAGGATTGTGATTCAAAAAGGGGCCACAGAGTTGGGCGGGGCGCTCCGAGATTTTATGGAAGACACTAGTATTGGTGAATTACGTGATGAAAAAGGACAAAAGAAATTAGGAGCATTTCTGGGAATACAATATGAGAGACGAAATGGATGATGATATTCTAGAATTGAGTGATACAGTTCAAATACATGCAAAAGCGCCATTCTATGTTACTGCCAATGAATTTGAGGAATTAGAAAAGCTTTTAGAAGAGGCCATGAAGAACATAAAATCAATAGATAATCCTCGTACAATAATCCTGGAAACATGGTTGGTGTTAGATTATTGTGTTAGGAATTTAATTGCTGGGGCCTTAGATATGACAAAGCACTCCTTTGATGATTTAGATTTAAGATATGAATTGTTGCCACACGGCTTTAGGTCGTGCCTAGATATTTTAGAAAAGATTATTAATAAACAAAAGGGGTTAGAGAGGCCCCCAGAGGACAATAGGATAACTTATAATGGGCAATTTCTTCATTATATAAAAAAATCTAGCCCTGACTGTTTTGATAAACTACTAGAATTAGAACAGGCTTATTACAAGAAGTATCATCCAGAATTGGTCCGAGAAGAGAAGTCGCTTCTTTTAACTGATCCATCTTCCATCAACAATGCGCGAGAGACTTTAAATCTTCCCAGAATAGAATATCGTAGTGTTTCTGATTCATGGTTTGGTGTAATTGCAATAATAGATGCTGAATGGTTTAAGAAGGCAAGAAAACTAAATGATATTAGAAATTTTGCTGCACATAGGTTTGATGCTAATGACATCTATCAAAAGATGGGCATTAATGGGGCCAATAAATTAGAGTTGTTAAGAAGCTTCTGCCTCAAAGAATTGGAAGTGTTATTCACGGTATCGGAGATTAAATAGTTATATTGCACATGTCTTCATCCAAAATGGTTTATTTTGATCAGAATGTTTACGATCACTGTTGTGATAATCTATCAGTGGCCGAACTTAAGTCCATCCTCAAATCGAAGAAATACAGCCTTGTTCTTGGCCCGCTGAACTTAATCGAGTTAGCATCCTGTTTCAAAAATGATAAACCTGAGAAGATTGAAAGAGGAAAGGAGCTCTTTCGGTTCCTGCAAGAGCTTTTGCCAATCGGTATGCTATGGCCCATAGAAGGCCTGATGAGAAGGGAGATGCTGATTGCTGCAGGCAGGGGCGATATTGGGATTTGTCTCACTGGCGGCAACAAACGAAGATTTGAGGAAGAAATTCGAAAGCTGGCAAAAGGCGACTTTCACGTAACGGCGCGCAAGCACATCTTAAAGGACTGGGAAGAAAGAATCTCTGGAAAGAAAGTATTTGAAGCGTCCTGCAGGAAGCCTGGCGGGTTAACCAAAGAAGCAGTTGCTAAATTCAGCTTCTCAGAATATGTGCGACAGCCTGAGACGGCATACGAAGAATACAGAAAACAGTGGACGTCTCGTGAGGTCGAGATAATATGTCCCAGTTGGCCAAGGAAAATGCTAAATTTTGTTGCCAAGCGGATATCGACTCGCCCTGCGAAATTCGTTGCGTTTTCGATAGCGGCGAAAATTACTCTATTCCTAAACTTCAAGGTTGCTAAGGACGCAACTTTTTCTCATGATATGCCAATGGATCTCAAGCATCTCTCAAATGCTATACACATCGGAACCTTTGTGACCGGAGATTCTAAATTCCGCGCCGTTGCGAAGGACATCACTCCTGGCAAGGGCGTCTTTGATATACAGGAATATTTTGGGGAGTGACTCGATCAAGCATCAAACAGTAACGCCAACATGTGACAGTGGTTGATTCTTCGCGCGTATAATGCTATTTATGATGTTCAATGAGCATAACAATAGCATCGTTGGCGTTACTGGCCTCAGGCATCTCGCTTTACTTCCAGTTCTTCCGCAAGAAGAACGGTTTGGTGGTCTCCAATCTGCTCTCTATGCGTGACATGGCTGCAAAGCCCTTCGCTACTCTTGCGGTGTCCAACACGGGCAACAGGCAGGTTTTGGTTGCCGATATCTCTTTCCAAGTAGAATTAAACAAAAAGGGAGTAGAAACAGGCTACGCGGTGCTTAAAACAGACACGATCGATGGTGAGCTTCCCCGCATCCTTAATCCCAGCGAAATGACGCTGCTAAAGATCCATTCAAAGGAAGACCTCTTAAGATGCGAGTCCTGTGCATTTTCGTATGTCGATAACGAAACAGATCAGAAACTGGACGAATATAAGATTTGGCTGTTTTGGACATTCGTGTCTTCTGATGGCAAGAGATATTACAGTATGCAACGCTATGGATCTATCACATACAAGGGCAATCAGTTATACGTTGTCGACCATGAAAATATTCAGGTGGACTTGTTCAAGACCGCGCATTTGCAGTCCTAGGCAGTTTTCATCCTCTGTCCAATTGACAAAACCCCTGTATGGAGTAGAATATACGTAGTCTCTACGCAAGATGGCGAGCCAGAACCGCACGGGAGGACCAAGCATGGCGAAGAAACGCAAAAGCAGAGCCTTGGTAATCGGATACCTTGAGCGGATTGCCAGCAAGGCGTTCGAAGGATTCCCGAAGCAGGTCACAGAGCTTATTGGCAAGAAACACGGCATCTATGCTTTGTATAAAGGGGATAGACTCTACTACGTTGGTCTTGCAACGAATTTAAGGAATCGCATAAAGCATCATCTAAAGGATCGTCACGCTGGCAAGTGGGACCGTTTCAGTCTTTACCTTGTACGTAAAACCGATCACATAAAGGAGCTTGAATCGCTTCTCCTCAGGATCGCAGGCCCCAAAGGCAATCTAACTGGAGGCAAGTTGAAAAGGGCTGAGAATCTAAAAACTACGCTAAAGCAAAAGATTAAGCAAGAGCAAGGCCGGCAAATAGACAAACTAATGGGAACGAAATCAAAAACATCAAGCAAAAGCCGCAAGAAGAGTTCAGCTAAGGAAAAGTCCCAGCCGTCCTTAGCGCCATACGTGAAGAAGCGTATGAAAATTCGACGCGAGTACAAGGGGAAACTTTACGTGGCCTCTGTACGTTCAAATGGAACAATCAACTACAAAGGAAACGTTTACAATTCACCTTCAATGGCTGGCAAGGCTATAACCAAACGCTCCACCGCCGGTTGGCATTTCTGGCGCTACAAGAATAAGAAGGGCGAGTGGGTCAGACTCAACGAGTTGAGGAAGAAGTAGTTTTCTCATATTAAGCTATGTCAACACAGGACACCATGCGAGTTGACCTCAAGCTCATAAAGAAACTTCAGTCAGTTATTCGTGCTGAGCTTGCTTACGAGAAGGCAACCCAAGGCAGGCGAAGGTTAGGAATTACGGGAGAGGCTGGAGAATTACTTGCTTGTCATCAACTCGGGCTGCGACTGGTACTCAACCCTATAGCCAAAGGCCATGATGCCCTGGATAAACGTGGCCGTCGAGTGCAGATAAAGACGTGTCGTACTAAAGAGGGCGTGCTCGCCGGAAAAGCAGGTCGAACCAGCCGATTTTCAGAACACAAGTTCGACTACGCGCTTATGGTGTTTCTCGATGAACGATATCGCCTTGGTGAAATATGGCGTGCCGGTTACAAGAAGTTGCTACCGTTCCTAAAGAAAGAAAAACGTCGGAATCCACCGCTGGCAGTCTTCAGGCAAATAGGTAGAAAGGTTTTTGATGCAAGAAGCTAGGACAGACGAAAATGGTCGGGCATATGCTGGCAGCCAGCGACAGATACAAACATATGTGAATAAGTGTCCGTACATGCTGAATACAGAGATTATTGCTGCACTCAAGGATAAAGACTACATCGAGCAGCGGTACGAGCTTGGTGGAAGCGGAATCATCTTTGATTGGGTTTCGCCTATGGAGTCGCAACAATATGCTGAATACCAAGACGAAGAGTTTTGGCGTGCCCTCTGGATGGAAGATCGGCATGGAGGGACGAGTACTTTCTGGCCCAAGGGAGGCCCGGTGTGGGACGCATTGGCAATTGTGCGATTTGGAGACAGGCCTGATCAGAACGGCGCATTACTCGTTGAGGCCAAGAGCTATCCAAAGGAGATGTACGGCGGTGGTATGCAGGCAAAGGATCCGCATTCGATTGAGATCATTACTAACTCTTTGGCAAACACCAAGAGCTGGTTGGGTGTAACGGACGATGCGGATTGGACAGACAAGTTCTATCAGTCGGCTAATCGCCTAGCGCACTTGTACTTGCTTTGGTACATCATGAAGATTCCAACGTGGCTCGTGAATGTGTACTTCATGGACGATCCTCACTCTCCCACAACTCGGACGCAGTGGAATGAATTCTTACCCACTGTGAAAGATGAGATGGGACTCACAGATATTGAAGTTCCCAATGCAGTCTCTGTTTTCTTGCCAGCATTCTAGATGTTGAGATCTAAGAGAAGATCAGATCTCTTTTCTGCGACACATAGCATCCCACACCTCTCCAGCACTAAGAAAAGAAGATAATGTTTTCGTTCTGCGCTTTTGGCCCAACAACACTAAATATATTCAGTTGACCGGCCAGGCCACTCAGCAAAGCATGTTCCTGCGAGTTTTTGTCCTTGCATAATTCTACAATATCCCTTGCCGGAGTAACGTCAACCAGCACCAACACCACAAATCTGTAATGCATCCTATAAGCTATAGCTTGTCCGAGCAGTTCGCGAAGTGGTTGCCCACCGCCCACCAGCTTGATCTCAATAGCTGTGCCATCTTTTCCAATTGTGGTATCCGGCCTATGTTTAAACCCAAAAAGGTGCGCTAGAGTAATCTATTCCACCTCTTCTTGGCCAATCTGGGTAATCAGATTCCTTCTTAACTTCGGAGAAGCATGTAGATGAGATATTACGTTATGTTCATAATGCAGCTCAGATTTGCCCTTAACGAGCAAATTGACGTTACGCAGTTTTCCTACCGCAAATTTCACCAAGTCGTAATGTACGCCCTTCTTTCTTGAAGATATGAATCCTAAAGCCATGATCTCTCCCTCCACATTGTTTTATAACACCTACACCCGTTAGGATCTTCTTGTTTCACGTCCGAATCCCTAGCCCACTCATCTTTGTAGCATCCCACACAAACGGACGCTGAATCTCCTAGATTGCAATCTCCCCAGCATTCACAAACGCAAGAATCATCTCAACTGTCCGCTGACTAACCGAATACTTTGGTTGTTTCATGTACGCCTCCTAAAACTATATTTTCTCGAAGTCTTCTGGCCGATAGCGCTTTCGCGTAAAGGACAAAGTCTTGGGCTGTGTTTTGCTCTTGAGCTTCAAGAGCTTTTCGGCTCTGATTCTTTCGGAAAACTCCACAACTTTCCTTCTTGAGGTGAACAATTTGTGATGTCGCACCAAATTATTCAACAAATTAAACAGCAGCTCATCAGCAAAGAGGATATCTGAGACTTCAATAACATCACGGTTGCCCTCGTGGACTAATTTGCAGCGCTTGTCATATAGTTCCCGGATCCGATCTTGAAACCGCCTTTTTCGCCAATCAACGGTCCAACCGAGAAATGCTTCGGCTCTCTCTGGCAGCATCTTGGAGTACTTGTCACCCCTCGCCGTCAAGAGCATCTCGATCGCAATCATGTTCCATAGAAAAGCGGAAGGCAACTCGCTCGAACATTGGCTCATTCCTGCAAGAACAGATGCATCATATAGCGTGCAACGCCAATGTGGCTTCACGTAAATCTCTTTTCTTAGTATCTTCAGTAATTTATGGAAAAAGAAGAACCGGTGATACCTGTGCCATCGCTTATCAAGGCTCAGTGTCATAAACTTCCCGGTTAAGTAGTTTGGTTGTGTCCACAAGCCAGTTCCTTCATCAGAAAGAAGAAAGCTCACCTTTCCATGAGGATTGGCAGACGCAATCGAGGGATATGCGGTGTTGCGACGGCGACAATAACCCATCTGCGATAATGCCATGATATATAATTCATCTTTCGCAATCTTGAGAAAACGCCGGCGCACATCAGCTCCTTTACCCGTTAGTCGGCCATGCAAGAAAGTATGCTCCTTTGGCAGGAACGGCTTTAGCCAAGATCTTTGCTTTTCTGGTAAGTCGCTTATTCTCTTCTTGAATCCAAGACGTTTGTGTATATACGGTATGGATACTCTGGGTACCAACCCCAAACGAATGACTGAAAAAACGCTTCCCAGTCCCTTCCCCAGAGCTATCCCCCCCGTTGGGGCAAGAAACATCCAAGTCCCTGTTCTCTCCATGAGCTTCTGCATGGGTCGCTGACTAACCGAATACTTTGGTTGTTTCATGTGTGCCTCCTATTGGTCCCATCTTTTATCCATAGCCTCAGACAACGGAATATATTTCTCCCCAGCGTTATCTGGGACCTCATCGACTAATGGCGTGAACAGTCCGGGCCCTCTGCCTGACCCATAAGCGGAACAGCGCATTAATGAGCCATAGATGGCAAGGGCTTCCTTGTCATTGTCAAGGCGTGATGCTGCTTGATAAACAATATTTGCAGCAATGTCCGCAACTTGCAGACCCCAACTGTCCTTGGAGTCTTCCCAATACAGATTGTCCCGAACGATCTTGTCTATTCTGATACCCTCCGGAGTATCGTATCTCCTTATGAAAGGATGGTCCTTCGTGTGAAGCCCCTTCAAGGTTTCAAGGGGATGCGACCGACTCCAGCCTGCCAGCCAAGCAAGAACCATAAAGGAGAACACTTTTTCTTCTCGAAAACAGTTAATAGTAGAATAAATACGCAAGTCCTGTTCGAGACTAAGATTGCCCGCCTGTTTAGAGAGTTGCATCATCTGCTGTTTCATCTCATCGTAAGTCATGCGTTCGGCTTGCTCTTGCAAGAGTTTAGCCAGATCCTTATTCATCTCTTCTCGAGCGCTGCCCGACAGCGTCGACAAATCTAAAGTAACAGGAGTAAGCGAAATCCTGCCCTTGAATCCAGCCAAAAGGTCGCAAAAGTCACGCTTATGTTCAATGGTCAACAAGGAACCTTTTGGTTCATCATCGACCAACTCAGAATTGTTCAGTCCTGCTACAAACTGTGAAAACTTTGCTGAAAGCACCTTCTCGACAGTTTCTGTTATTGCTATACCGGCAACAACAGCAACAGCATGTTCCATCGGATCAGCTGGTATCGAAAAATCTCCAGACTCATCGAAATAGAACTTCATACTGCGGAACCCCACAGTTGCAATGTTTCTCTTGCGCCTTCTAAGGTTAGGGAGATCTTAATCAAGCTTCACCACGTTACTCTTGTTTATCCGAGCTCATCAGCAACCTGTGCGAGCACATCTCTCTGCTCTTGGTCAAGGGTGAATCTGTAGCACGGAGAAGGCATCCCGTGGCTTCGAATGTCCCGACCTACCCGACGGAGATATTCGCACCTCTTTGCTTGAATAAAGACGTTCATTCGGAAATCTGGGAGGTTTCGCCCTAATGGAAGCGGCAGGGAGCTGAAATCGTACCTGGCCAAAACACTGCCGCGGCGAACGGCCCGAAAACCTATGTGACGCCAGAAGCGAGGATCCATTACGAACACTCCATGATCGATACCAATGCGGTGTTCGAAGACCAATCCAGGACTCCAAACGTTCGGGTGACCCGCCTCAAGTTGATTGTATAGCGGAGCTTTGTATTCTTTCTCCTCAAATTCAGCCCATGACATTTCTGTTCCTCTTCATTCGCTCATCATCCCCCCCTGATTTCACATGCCCCTTAGCTTTTTCCAGTGTCTTCTTCGGCTGGAAGCGAAATATGGTACTCCTCACCTACATTTTTATTATGATACTTCACAAAAGATACTAGCTTTTCTCTTTTCCTTAGGTTGCCACTGTTTTTTCTGATATTTGCCTCCACACATTCCTTTATGTCATTGAGAAGGCGGTCGGGCTGCGAGGTCTGTTTAAGGAACGAATAGAAGTTAAGGCAGGACACGTCATCATCATCCGTGTAGATGAACTCGTCGAAATAAGGAAAGTTATTAGTTCGCAGGTAGGACACAAGTGTGTCGCTGAGAATAATTCTCGGGTTTTCCTTGATCTGCAATTCGTATGCTTCAACATATGCTTTGCTAAACAAAAAATAATTCTTCTTCCGGTCATTTTCGTAG
>SDBT01018602.1_pt1 | contig 10915 bp, 5 predicted proteins | sample 2277101 | NCBI WGS metagenome assembly SDBT01 (sample SAMN10404973, study PRJNA504765) | marine sediment metagenome | isolation source: marine sediment core GS10_PC15, 103 cmbsf | place: Arctic Ocean: Southern Knipovich Ridge | collected 2010 | reverse complement strand
AACAGAAGACGCTGTCGCCGATCTCCATATCGATAAGCCATAAATAATACCTCCTTGCTTGTTAATACAGGGCATTATATCACCTATGCCGAAAAAGAAAAGACTAATTGCGACACAGCCTCAGTGCAGGGGGCTAAATACACCCTTCGCTGGGGCGACGGGCTTGGGTTGGTTAAGACGACCGCATGGGCAAGCCCTTCGGCATTGCTCAGTACAGGTAAGATTGCCGCGGCCCTTTCAGAGCCTCGCAATGACGTTTTCGTATATCGTATTGCGTATATCGTATGTCGTGGTTTTAGATTGCTTCGCTGTGCTCGCAATGACCCTCGAACCACATTGGATTCGGGGCAGTCGATTGAACCGCGTTGGGTTCAGAGCGGGGTGTTTGGTGTAAATTGGTGTTTGATTTTGATTTTGCTTTGATTTGGGGGGTTTTCTATGTTAAAGTTTTTTGAAATTGGATGTAAAAGTTATTCAAGGAGTTGTATTATGTGTAAGGTTCAGTATTTATCGGTTTTTGTTTTGATTTTGGTTTTGTTTGGGTGTGGTTGTAATAGCAAAGTGGCGGTTCCATCTCGTTGGGTTGGTGGGCCTGTTGTTCTTATGCCTGGTGCCAAGGGTAGTGTTGACGATGAGGGTGTTAAGGATCCTACGATAGTTCAATATCAGGGTAAATGGCATATATTTTATACGATCAGCCGTAAGGATCCTGATGGTATCGGTTATGTTTCGGGTAATAGCCTTGAGACAATTAACTCTGGTCAGCGTTATCGTATGGAACAGTTTAAGGGGCTTACCACTTACAATAAGGGTGGGGCTCCTCAGGTTTTTTACTTCGAGCCGCAGAAACTGTGGTACCTAATTTACCAGACAAAAGATTTTAATCGTCAGCCTGTTTATTCGACGACGGCAACGATCGGTAAACCGGAGTCGTGGACTAAGACGCGGAACCTGATCGAGCGTGAGGAGCCGGATGTTAAATGGATCGATTTCTGGGTTATCTGCGATGAGACGAAGGCGTATTTTTTCTACAGCCGTGGTCGCAAAGATGTTTATGTTCGGTGGACGAAGATCGAGGATTTTCCCAATGGATTTAGTCCTGGTCAATTGGCATTTTCACCGATGTCTGAGCCTCTTACCGAGGCGGTGCATATCTATAAGGTTAAGGGCAAAAAGCAATATCACATGCTTTATGAAACGAGTCCTAAAAGTAATCCGACACGTCGGTATGGTTTGGCCGTGGCATCGAATCTGCTTGGGCCGTGGGAGCGTGTTTCTGACGATTACGCAATTAGTGAGAAGCTGTTTTTTGCCGATGATGCCAAGCGGTGGACGCATCATGTTTCGCATGGAGAGATGATCCGTAGCGGTTACGATCAGCGGCTCGAGTACGATCCTGCGGACTCGAGATTTTTGATTCAGGGAGTTACTGAGGAGACAAAAGAAGAAGGGTGGCGATTGGGGATATTTAAGGCTTCTTTCGAGAAGGTTAAATAAAAGCGGCTCTTCGGAATAATTTGTGGGTAAGTTCTCAGTCCGCCCTGGAATGGGCAAAACAGTTCGGGGCCCCACAGGGCAAAATCACCCCCCTGGCATCCCTAATTTGGCCCTGTGCCCAACCTGTTTTGACCATGCAAGGAAGCGAAATAGGCATTGCTCTGTACATACTTACAAAAGATGTAAAGCAATTATAGTTTTAAGTCGATAATTACTCAACAAATAGCAATTGAAATTACTACTATTTGATAAAAGGACCACGAGTATGGAAAACCTCGAAAAGATAATGACAAAAGATGTTGTAACGGCAATGATGGCTACGGATCTTTATGATGCCGTAAGAATGATGTCTGATGGAAATATTACCGGTTTGCCAGTGGTTGACGAAGACGAGAAGCTTGTAGGAGTGGTGACAGAAAAGGATGTGATGAGGTATTTGCTGAATACCGAGAACATAGAGGGGACCGTGCAAGATTGCATGACTGCTGATGTGATAAGTCTTAATCTAAATGACAACAACCTGTTGGATGTCATCAAGATTCTTACGGAAAAAAAGTTCCGTCGAGTACCTATTGAATCGGAAGGTAAGCTGAAAGGTATTATCAGCAGAAGTGATGTCATTTTGTATATCTTCCGTTGCGCACTGAAAGATAGAGAAGCGATTAATGATTCAATCAAGGATGATGTTTTTGTTTAGCTGAGATAAGCTTGTGAATATCCCTGGCATTACGATCAGCGGCTCGAATATGATCATGGGGACAGTCGTTTTTCGATCCAGGGGGTTACCGAGGAGACAAAAAAAGAAGGGTGGCGATTGGGGATATTTAAGGCTTCGTTCGAGAAGAAGAAGTGAAAGTTTTAAGTAGTAAGTAGTAAGTGGTAAGTAGTAAGTGGTAAGTGGTAAGTGGTAAGTGTTAAGATACCATCCTGCCCCCCTACCTTACAGTCCCAAGTATGCTATTTTCAAAATAAAGCTCCTTCTTGCCATTTTTGGATTAGCCAAAGTAGTTGTAACCTTCTTAGTTAATTTTCTTGATTTCAAATGCGTTTAGAATTCCTTTGGACCCCACTTGCCCCGGTCGTGCCGGGTCTGGATACGTGTTATCGCCGCCATCGTAAACGACCAGGACGTCGCTTCCGTCGGTCTCAAACTCTATTGTTGAAGTTGCAAGGTACTTACAGAGAACCTCTACTGCGCCAGAGCCTATATCGTAGCCTTTTGCCCTAAACACATCTTAAGGCATTTTCTCTTCATTTGTCGAAATATACCGAATCAACGTCTCGCTTGTCTCTGGCTTGGCAGCACGATACTTATTACGCTGCACTGTCAGATCATCGAGCAGTTTTTTCTTAGAGAAGCTTTAGGTCCTTAAAGTCAACAGCAGAATCGTCGGTCAGATCGTCATAAGGGTTATTCTCAAGGCAAAGCCCCGTTACAGCTCTGGACATCGTCAAAATACACATCACCCATGCCACCGGCAACCGGACTAAATCTATCACCGAAACCAATATATATCTTTTTGACAGCACTTAGATCCACACCCGATTCACTAAAGTCTCTACTCCACTGTTTCCACTCTTGAACTTTTATGTCATTCATGTCCTCGCCATTGTCACCGTATCTAACTTCTGCATAGCTGGCCGGTCCGCTGCTGTCTTCGAGGCCCATGTACATCTGTTCTGTGGCGGTGGCGTCGTTGTCAGGATCGCCATAGAAATAAACACTCAAAACTTTCATACCCAAAGCCGACCAGTTGCATGGATCGTCAAAGGTACGTTCGGTCTCAGAATATCCGCCCCATGCAATGTCGTTGTCGTAGTTAAAACGCATAGACTGGCTCCCGGTGTGCACCAAAGTAGTCTCAAGGAAAATAAGCGAACCAGTAAGGTTAGTCCAGTAATCTAACCAGGTTTCGTTAATCCAACAACCGCTTCCGGAGCAGTAGCTCTCCATATCATCAATTGTCAAACAATTGATAGTCATCTGAAAGTTCCATACATCTCCTTTACTGTCTGCATAACCTGGATTGAGCTCGTCAATACGCCAATAATAAGCCTGACCAAGATCAAGAAGACCGCACGGATCGTAACTGACAGATGCAAGCGCCTGGTTGCCTTTGCATTCGGGTGATAATGTGTTGGCGTCACTAACGGCGCCAAAATCGGTTCCGAAATAAACTTCATGTGAGTCCGCGACGATACCCGGTGACCAGCTTAGAATCACGTCGCCATGTGGCTCAGTACTGCCGTTGTCCGGGCTGGGACAGCAGGCTTTGCCGTCGTCAACCGTAAAACTCCAGACTGATCCTTCGTAAATATCTGGCTCATTGACCTCATCGATCCTCCAGTAGTAAGTTTTTCCTAATTCCAGATTAGCAACCGGATCATACTCACAGGCATCCTGTCGCCTCATATAGACTCCCAAGGTCTCGCTTGTATTGGCATCGCCGACGTCGTCGGAATCGGTGCCAAAATATACATCATGCGAGATGGCTCCGGAACCAGGCATCCAGCTAAGATTCACAGCAGGATCGACCGTATCGGCCTCGTTGGCCGGGGAAGGATTCCAGGCTGTCACTGTCACTGGAGCTGCCCCAATCTTAATGATTTCAAAGGCATTGAGAATGCCCTTGGATCCCTCACGTCCCGGCCGCGCAGGGTCGGGGTACGTGTTATCACCACCATCGTAAACGACCAGCACGTCGCTTCCGTCGGTCTCAAACTCTATGGTTGAAGTTCCAACGTCGGCATCGTTAAGGACGCTCGTTACTTCAACGTCATATGCTTCCACAAGCGAAGTGACACCTGTACCGGTTCCACTCCAGATTACTCCACAACCTGGCAATCCTGCTACTGGAAGAGACGTGGCATAGACTGCCGTCATAGGCGGCATATCAGAGTAGCAATCCAGGCAGTTTCGGGTTTCCTGGCTGCAAGGTTCCCAGTGGTTGTGGTAGCTTATCAACTCATATCTGCCCGGTGGCAGATCGGTTATCCGCATGTGGATATCGCCCGTGCATTCACCGCCCCAGTCGATGTTATGAAACCAGCCGTTGGCGATGGGCTCTCCAACCGGACTACCGGTGGGACAACCTCCGCCAGCTTTATTGTCGCGGCACATACCATGAACGTGGTATCCTCCGTCTCCGGCGCCGGAGTCAATCGCGAAGTGCACACCAGAGCCGTCGATGCCAGGGGTATTAGGTGGATCAGCGCCACGTGAGCCATCTTCCCATGCGAAATCATGCATGTACATATCCACATCGCCCCAAAACACTCTACCCCACCATCCTTCTTTTACCGTGCCTGGCACGGTAGTGACGTCGTTGGGGGTACTTTCGCACGTCGGGAGACCGAGGTCCACCTTTAGGTGCAGGAAACTCGGATCGATGATCGTATAGGTGTGTTGTGTTATTGTACCGAGCCTCACTTCGGTGCCGGTTGGATTGGACAGTGTAATCTCGATGGTCTCGTTCAATTCATCCTTGTCATCATCCATGATATTGATATTGCTGGTCTTGCTGGTCTGTCCCGGCAGAAAGACCATTGTTCCCTTTTCCACCTGCCATTGGTTTGCAAAGAAGGAGAAGTCAAAGAAATCGACGTTGGAGCTGGCCATGAAGTCTGCTCGATTGAAACCGGCGCCGGTCCAAAGCCAGTTCTGAGCAAAGGCCCGCAGGTCGAGCATATAGCAGGGACTGAACAGTGAATGGTAATCCACACCGCAACCGGTGGCTGAGCCTCCGGTGATGGCGTAGTCCACGGTGTAAGTCTGGCCTTGTTCAGGATTCACCAGAAGGACGGTAAGCTCAGCGGGAGTGACACTTTCAAGGTCCTCCGAATCCGCAGATTCAAATTTTATTATTGCGCCCGGCTCTGTAATTACCATGCTGGCGCTACGAACGGCGATAGCTCCATTATCGTATTCGTTGGGGTTGTCATGCTGAAGTATGGAGCCTCCTGAGCCACAACTCCCAGGCTGTTGGTAGATCTGGCCAGTCGGTGAGTTGGCTACCCAGAACCTGTTACCCGCCGGAGCAGGCCAGGCATCCATGAGGGTGTGGGCGTCTGGACACTCAGCATTATCGAGGTCCCCAAGCTCAATGCTCGCATTCGGCGCCGGCAGGCCCCAGTCGCTTGACCATGTTACCGAGTGTCCTGACAGCAAGTTGATCGTTAAAGTGGCACCCAGACCGCCAGCCCAAGCTATTGCTTCCGGATGGTTAACAGTTCCGACAGCACTATAGTCATAATCCAAGTAAACGACTTGAGTGCCGTCGCCGTTGTCATCATCCCAGATGAGATTGTATTGTGTGCCATCATAAGTCGCGGTGCCGATCACGGTTAAGGTTGCGCTAACGGGTACTGTTACAAAGGCACAAATTGCTGCTACTGCACAAATTACCATTTTCATTTCACTCTCCTTCGATATTTATGTTTTAATAAGTAGTTACTGCTCACCGATTCGGCTCTTATTTGCCTGCTTTTATTGTGTGTGGCAAAGCACATTTGCTGCCACTTCGTTTTTAAGGCTAAAATTCGCCTAAATCACCGAATCTAATTATATATCATTCCTGCTGAAAATCAAGGGGAAAATATGAAAATTTTGCCAATAGAGCCATTTATTCGTTAAATACGGGGCGGTCATGATCGTCGCATGGTGAGATAATCGGCAGTGGTTACGATCAGCAGCTTTAATACGATCCGGCGGATAGTCGTTTTTTTTGATCCAGGTGATCATCCCGGCGAGCCGTGACATCGCCATCTGCTGGGCACGACAGAACAAGAAGATGCTATTTATAGTTCTGGCAAAACAGCTGCAAATTTACCGGCCGAAGGCATACAAATGATGTGTTGTGCGGATATATATTTTGTTTTGGTCAATTGCGGGTGTGGCATAAATTTTTTCTCCGAAATCATTTTTAGCCAGAATATTCAATTTATCATCGATCTTTATGACGGTGACAGTGCCTCTTCTGGAGGCAAGGAGAATCTTGTCTGCGGCGGCAATTGGTGAAGCGAGGTATTGTCCCGATGCTCCGATTTTTTCGCGGAAGAGTTCATTGCCGGTTTTTGCTTCGAGGCATGTTAACCAGCCTCCGTCCCTGAGTAAGTAAAGTTTTCCCTGTGTATATAGTAGTGAGGGTATTTCAGGAATACCTTTATGGCACTTCCATGCGACATGTGATTTTAAGGCGTCCTTTTTGGCTCCGGGACGAATAGCCAAAAGAGCGGGTTTGTCAAAAGTAATAAAACCGGACATAGTTTCCATCCAGTCTTCGCGGCTAATAACCTGGTCCTCGTCTTTATCGATAAATTTCATCATATCGTCTATGTATTTTGTTGGGAGGCCGTACCCGGGATTATCTTTAGACAAGTCCGGTCTAAGTACGAGAGTAAAACCTTCGGACATTTCGTCTGGTTGTATCTGATTGTCTTTATTTTTGTCGTAGCGTTCGATAGTCATCTTCCATGTTCGATCGGCATCCCAATTTTTAATTCCTCTTCCACCCAATGCGGCAGCGCCGGCAAATAGTAGTCCATCGCCGGATACAGGTACACCTACAGTTTCGAGTGAAAAGCCCCCTGCCCACCATATTTCCCTGCCGGTAGAAGGTTCGTATGCAGTTAGGCGTTTGAAGCCCAAGACGACAATTTCATCTATGTCGTCATGGTGCCAGATCATTGGTGTTGACCAACCGGTTTTGAAGAGTGACCGAGGCTGTTTCCAGACGGTTTTTCCGGTTGATCGATTTACTGCCAGTAGTGAAGATTCACCTTTGTCGCCGTCAAGTACGAGTATCACCTTGTCATCATATAATATCGGTGAGGTCGCCCTTCCGTATTTGGTTTCGGGTAAGTCGATTTTATGTTGCCAAACTTCGTTTCCGTCGTGGTCGTAACAGATTAGTCCATAAGTCCCGAAATAGACGTAAACATGTTTTTCGTCGGCAGTCGGTGTCGATGATGCAGGATTATTCATGGAATGGAATTTTGACTTAGTTTGGGCTTTTACTACGTTTCGCCAGAGGATTTTTCCGTTTTTGCGGTTGATGCATAAGGTAATAAGCTCCTTTTCGTTATCGGATTCAATGGCTGTAAGAAAAATACGGTTTTTCCAAATGACGGGGGATGAGTGTCCCTGAGGTATTTGAGTTTTCCATAAAACATTCTTATCGGGTCCGAAATCAACTGGAATGTCGGACGATTGAGCTATTCCTTGTCCATTTGGACCGCGAAATTGATTCCAGTAAGAATTTTCTCCCCGGGCATTGGCAGTCAGGTTCAACACAAGGATCATGATCGTATATAAGGCGGCATTTACTTTTAAGTTAAGTTTCTTTTTGAATTGCATAGCTTTTCTTTTCTCTGTACTAAGGAGGATTCCATAGATAAACGATTTAGGAGGCACTCAAAGAAGTACTGGACAAAGAGAACAGCTTAGAAAGCAGGTTCGAGCCAGAAATTTGCCATTTGTGCAAAGTCCAGGAGATCGACCAGGCCATCATCGTTTATGTCGGATTTTCTGGCGGCTGTGGCTCTTATTACATTTCCGACCAGTTCAACACAATCGGCGCCATCAATTCGTCTGCCATCAAGCAGATTTCCCGTAATTGACAAGTTCAGTACCTGATGTTTGCTCAACTGAGGGTTGGACTCCAGTAGTTCTGCGACGATCAGCTGTGTATCGAACTTAAGTGTCAGATCTGTAAAACCGTCAGATCCCTGGTCGCTACAATCACATTCGTTTGGTTCTGTCAGCGGTGTAATAACATCATCCAGTCCGCTTCGTATTGGACTTATCCCTTCAAGTCTAATCGAGGCAACGTCAATCTCAGTGACATCGAAATCCTCAGAGCCAGGAATGGCAACCGGTAGCAAACCTTTGCTGGATAGATTAAGCGGATTAGGGCAGCTATCGGGTTTAATATCAAGAGGAACCGGATCGGTGCAGATCCCGACCGGTGCCTGCGAAATAATCCAGCCTGGATCAGAGATGTCAAATTCCGGTGTCGAGCCAAGGATTCCGTCGCTGCCGCCGGCGGTCTGGTCATAGACGATCTGTCCATCAGCTTCATCTAAACTCAAGTACAGGGCAAGATTATTCTCAGAACCGTTAAGCTTTAAGTGCATTTTCTGCCAAATCTGCAGCTGGGTCAGTGGTATGTCCCAGATTTGAACTTCGTCCATGAGCCCTTCATAGAAGTTTCCTCCGTCACCCTGTCTTCCGAGAACGGTTTGTGTACCGATGAAGTTCCAAGCCGGATCAGTATATCCGCTGTATCCGGGCTTAAGATAGACATTCTCTGTTAAGATTCCGTCACGATAAACTCTTTGGAAATTTCCGTCGATGTCAAAAACAACTGCCACATGTGCCCAGGTATCGTGAGGGATTCTATAATTTTCGAAATTGCGTCCATCGGCATCCTTTATTTTCAGTCTCCCTGTACCTCTATCATCTGTACCGATTGTAAATCGCGCGTTATCATTTATATAGTAGTGAATCCAACAAGCATCCTGGTCGTGTCCGCCACGAACCCAGTAGCTTTGATAATAGCTATCGGCGTAAAGCCACATGCAGACAGTGTATGGACCGCTGGCGGGAAGTGACTGGTCATTGATGGAGACATAATCGTCGTCACCGTCGAAGCTTAATGCCGTCCCCATTGGGCATGTTACAAAAACGGTGACGTTTTTCTGCGCAATTATGTTGGTATCGTTTAGAGTGTAATCAGCCGAGATAATAATCATCTGGTCGGTTTCAATATCACCGGTCCTCAATACGAAATATTCATCTATATAGGCAATGGCATTAGGCTCAATCGTCCAACTCGCTGTTTCGGTTACATCCGCGGAAGCCCCCCCCTCGTAATGAGCAATCGCCCTAAACATAGCATACGAGTTCTCTAGTACCTGATTTGGTCCTACTATTTCGAGTGCCGTTAGATTCGAGGCAGCACAAAAGGCTGTTAAAACCAACAGGATAGAAAAAGAAAACCGAATTTTTAATTTAGTATCATCCATTTTAAGAACTCCCCTACTAATAGTGCTCCCTTGTTAGATCCAATATTCAGCCAAGTTATGGGCATAGAAAATTTCATTTAACTCGCCTCAAAACAACCGCTAATTATTGTAAACGACTTGCCCTGATAAACAAGAAAGAAATATGGTAAATTGTTGCTAATAGTCGCCAAAGCCGTTAACAGGCATAAATACAGCGTTTTTTTATCCAGGGGATCACTGAGAAGACAGAAAAAGATGGCTGGCGATTGGGAATTTTTAAGGGATCGTTCGAGAAGGTTAAATAAAACGGCTCTTCGGAATAATTTGTGGGTACGTTCGCAGTCCGCCCTGGCCTGGGCAAAACAGTTCGGGGCCCCAGAGGGCAAAATTACCCCCCTGGTATCCATAATTTGGCCCTGTGCCCAACCTGTTTTGCCCAGTCCAGGGGAAATATTTTTTGTTGACCAAAAAACATTTCACAAGAACATAACATAACTTGTTTGACAACAAAGAGTTAAGAAGTATTAACCTAAACAGATACCCACAAATTATTTTGAAGAGGCAATAAAAGTTGTAAGTTGTAAGTTGTAAGTTGTAAGTTGTAAGTTGTAAGTGGTAAGTGGTAAGTTGTAAGTTGTAAGTGGTAAGTTGTAAGTTGTAAGTGGTAAGAGACTGGTCTTCGAGCTAATTACATTGGGGGTCGTAGGGATTATCGCACTGGAGCCAATATTGGGCGAGAACTGCGAAATCGAACATGTCTATACCGCAGTTACCTGTGAGGTCGCCGGATAATGAACACTCGTAGATTGTGAAGGTTGCATCGCTGGTGTCGTAAACGGTGAGATCGGCAGGGTTTGCGATTCGGATCAGGCATTGCTGGGAATCAAGGATTGGGACCAGCCAGTTATAGGCACCTGTATTACCCTCGTTGGCTGGGCAAACGGGCGACCATGAGTTTGCGTTGTCGTCAGAGAACTCAACTAACACCGTATCAATTGTGCCCTGAGTCTGCCATGTAACAGTTTGTACAGTCCCATCGGCGAACACCTGGGAACCGTTTGGATCCAATAGTAAAAGACTTGATGTCTGGGCGACGACGGTCCGCAATTGATTGAGATCCTGCATTCCCCATCGGTTTGGGGCGCCGAAAGTGCTGAGGTTTTTGGCATCATCATAATCGGATGAAAGTGGAGTAATGTTTGCATCGGGATGGGCTTCGAGTCTAAATATCTCGGTGGGGCCTACGCCCGAAGTGGGACTGATCCCTTCTCCGGCGGGACCAAATACTACAGCACCGACTTCGTCACGGATTGTTAGCTGCCAGGTGGAGCTGCTGACTGGGAAATTTGCAGTCTCGATGTATAGGCCATCTCCATCGTTGCTGGCCTGGACGTTGATCCACCAGTCGCCTGCG
>SDBT01018601.1_pt1 | contig 10916 bp, 23 predicted proteins | sample 2277101 | NCBI WGS metagenome assembly SDBT01 (sample SAMN10404973, study PRJNA504765) | marine sediment metagenome | isolation source: marine sediment core GS10_PC15, 103 cmbsf | place: Arctic Ocean: Southern Knipovich Ridge | collected 2010 | reverse complement strand
CGGTCAGCGCGTCGGTGCATCGTCGATAAGCGGGAGGTTGACCGAGCGCGGGTTCGGCCGAGCACATTCCGGCGAACAGGGCGCAGACCAGTGCGAAGAATATCAGGAACGCTATCGCGTCGGGTATTGCGCCTAGTTTTTTTGTGCTTGTCATTTCAACTCCGATGGAAGATATCCTACGCCAGAAACCTTCAAGCGTGAAATCTTTCTGATGTCTTCCGGCCTGTCTATACCTTGGACAATCAATGTGTTCTTGTCTATCACGTCGACCACTTTATATCTCCTTCCGTATGACAAACTTTCGACCTCATCGCCTAGTTTATGTTGAGTCCCTCTTGTGGACGTCGTGGTTTTCATTAGCACCCCACGTCGAGACCGGGTCGGTCCCACTGATTTGGATTTGGCCACGGACCGTCTTCAGGAATCCACGCGCCTGACTTGAAGTCCTGAACTTGATCATAGAGAACGCACTCGCAATAAACAGTGTCCGCCCTCCACGAGACGCACGCCCAACGAGGGTCGTTTCTATCAACGGGTTCGCATAGTCTCAAATCCAAATCGAAAGGTCCACCGTCGAGACTACTACCAGAGAGACAGAGCATGCGGTGTTCAATCGCAGGCGGAGGCGACGGGGGCGGGGGCACGTATACTGAAACACACCGCCAACCCATTAGTAAAAAGGCCATGGCGAATAGTATGAATCTCATTTTTCATTCCTTTATAAAGCGAAGGCCGCGACGGTAGGAGAGGACCGCCACGACCTTCTGAGTTAGTGAACCGTCTCTTGCTGTTGTTCGTAAAATCCTTTCGCTAGAACTTGTTTGTGGATAACGCGAATCGCGGCAAGTCCATCTTCGAAATCAATCTCACCGCCACTCCTGTCTTCGACGTAAAGTAACACTGCCGTCGCTACTATCAACGCGTCTCCTGGCGCGTCGCTCTCGTCTAGTAACGTAGAGAGCACGTCGAAGGTCGGACCTAGGTCGCTCATCATAAATCACCTCGCAGCGCGCAAACCATCCAGTCCTCGATGCAAGCGGTCTGTAGTAACAACCGCTCAACTGGTTTCGCAGGGTACACCGTCACGTTGGTATATTCGTTCACGTCATCGGCCGCCGCTCTCATATCGTTCAACGCATCCAACGCTTTCTCTCGACGTTCCATCTTCTCGGCCAGTCGTCTCTTCACGTTCTTCATGCTTGGTCCTTCCTTTGATTTGAGATGCGCTCGCAGATAACAACCGCGTTCCAACAATAACGAATTCATTGCGGCGCCTCCGAGCATTCGATTACCGTCTTTCCGATATAGGTACAGAGAGATATACAAACCCCGTCAAGCTCCGCGCACCCGCGGAACCAATCGAAGTTGGTCTCGCAGGTGTCGCAAACCAGTAGTGGTCGCGCAGCGAATCCCGCCGCGTACCCGTCGTCCCAGTCGCTTTCAAAAAGAGGGCACACCGTTGGTTCACATTCCGGAGCGCACTCTTCAACGCCTTCGATTAGACAAGGGTCCGGCGGCCACGGTTCATTTTTCAATCCGCCGAGACAACCGTTTATTGCGACCAAGAACGCGACGACAACTATTAGCGCCGCCGCATCCCATCTATCAAGCTCCGACCAACTCGGGGATTGCACACTCATGCTAGCACCCACCGTCGGAACGAATAACCGATTGCGATACTGGAAAAGATGATTGTCCAGTAGACCAGGGCGAAGGTATAATACTGCATCTCAGTCCTCGCTTCCTTCTTGAAACTCTTTTCGGAGTTTCTCCATGAATTCTTTTTCTTCAACGTAGTTCGCAGAACGAATCAAGCGCGCCATCCTTCGATTGAGTGCGCACACATAACAGTAGTCCTGCGTTCCGTGATTGCAAAGATTCTCTTCAGTCATAACTCCCACTCCTCATCTGGAAAGAGGCGAATGCCTGCCGTTGTGAGTTGCACCGCGGAGTCGTTGTCGTCGGTCTCGACGTCAACCGCGAGACCGCGCCACGTCAATCCGATTAGAGACTTGTGGTTCACGGTGACAAGTCTGCCAACATGATAGTTCGTACCCGCATAAACGGTGTACTGTGGATTCGCTTGCGCGATTTCTAGCGCCTTCCATCCGGCGCGACTGAGCGGTTCCATTAGAATATCCGGTCCCGCGCTGTCGGGTCTAAGCCGACGATGGCCGCTGCAAAGATGTTGAACGTAAAGACCGCGACGGTCAACGTCGCCATCAATACGCAGATTCCGCAAATCAATCTTGTTTCTTTGAATGTCATTGTCTACCTCCTACTATAAACGAAAAAACCGCCCCGACCCGAAGGTCGAGGCGTTTTCATTACTTGCAGTCCGCGCAAAGTTCGTCTTGGTACGTCAAACAATCTTCGCCGCACTCGCAGCAGATTCCTTCCTCACCATCCGACAGCGAGTTGATGGTGTCAATCATCGTCGTGGCGTGGGTTGAGTATCCCATATCCCCGAGCGCGCACTTGATGTGCGCCATCCAGTACGCCTCGGCGGCGTTCCGTTCTCCCGACCGCTCGACGTCCCGAAGAACGCCGGACGCTTGGTCTAGCAACATCGCAATCCCCTTTCGAATGTCGAGAAGTTCTTGCGCTGCGTTGTAGTCGTTGTTTATAGTCATTGTCTTTTTCTCCTGGTCCGCGGTGCCGGAGTCGAACCGGCGAAGCCACTTCCGCAGATGTTCTCTACTTGAGGTACGTTCGGTATTGCGTCGTCTTCGTTCGGACGTAGTAGAAACCCTCGACCGTTCGAATCGGACAATCAGGGTTCTTCGCCTTTTCCATTACCGTTCCGGCGTCGCTGAAGTTGAACGTCTTATAAACGTCCTGGACAAACTCAAGATAGGAAACCGGTTCGTGACCAAGAACCGGAAGTCCTTGTCGTTCACCAATCTTGATTGTCTTCTCAACGTGGACGTCCATGTTAGTCCTCCTCTTCTGGACCGGCGCAGTCTTCACAGACCACGATTTCCACCGTGTCTTCATCGCAGAAATCAGGAAGTTCTCCATCGAAGTCCCGCGCTGCGATATACTCACGACGTGGGTTGTTTGCATGAAGGCAGTCCGCAGGACGGACTTTCTTTTCTGTCGTCATTGTCTTTCTCCTTGGACCGCACCCCAGGAATCGAACCCGGGGTGAACCGTTATGCGGTGCGTCTTTCAATCAAGATTTCGATTCGTTCCTGCGCTGAGTCTAAGTCACAGATGCCTGCAACCAAGTCGGCGCGAATCTTTGCGCACGTCGCAAGGAACGTATCTACTGCCTGAAGTTCTCTGAATCGTTTCCGTTCTACTGATTGCATCGTCATGATGTCACCGGGTTGATTATGAACGTGGCGTAAGCGTCGAGAAGGGCGCGTCCCTTCTTGCTGCTGATTGCCTCATAATCCGCGTCGCTCATCTCTTCCTCACAAAGATTGTCATACACGAAGTCAACACAGTCTTCAACGGTCGCGTCTTCAGGCGCGTCCACAATCGTGTCAACTAGAAAGGCACCGACGAATCCGAAGACTCGAAGGTTCTCTGGGTCTACCGTCTTACATACCGTCATTGTCTTTTCCTTCTTTAGATGTGTTTGAACTTGGACCGCGGCCTTGGAATCGAACCAAGGATAAACCGTTCCGCAGTTTTGGATTACTTCTGTTTTAGAATAGTGGAAACCCGTGTCATTAGTTCATCGATATTTGACAAACAAGATGCGCGACGGTTTTTGAAAGGGTCTCGCACAATCCAAGTTGTTCGTTTACCGTCTCCGCCCCACGCTTGACAATCAAGTCCGCGGAAATCGAAGTGGACGATGTTACCGGTAAGATGCACGCCGTCGCCTTCGCGAACCCGCGTAATCTTCCCGCCTCTTTTTATAATTTGGTTTTGTTCTTTTTCGAGAATCTTCATGACGTAATCTCGTTTAGTCCGTTGCACATTTCTGAGAGAGTGAGGAAATTATAAGCGGCGACGAGGTTGCCCGCGTCATCGTTTACATACGCGTTGTATCCAACGACGTGTCCGGAGTACGAACAAATCTGAGTGGAACATTCATACTCAACGCCGTCGCTGTCATTCAGAAAGTAGAGAAGTTCGTCGTCTTCGTTGTCGATATCTTCTGTTTCCAGATACTCGATATCGTTCTTCGGAACACCGACGCGTTCAAGTTCTCGTATCGCTTCGTTCTTGGTAGTCATTGTCTTTTCCTTTCGGCCCGCGTCGCTTGATTCGAACAAGCGCGTATCCCCAGTACGCGGATTTGGGTACGCTAAACTTGAGTCGCAGCGAGTTGCGGTTGACGTTCGTACTTTACGAAGTCAGCGTGGCAATCGCGGGACGTTCAACACGTACCTTCCCCAAGGGGCACGTAGTCCATCTCCCAACATGTTGTTCTTACCAGGGTGACGCCCCGTCCCTCGAACACCGTTGGCGATGTCTACTGGGTACGTTCAATATAGTCCTTTCACCCAGGAAGTACACCTTATATAGAAGATAATCTACCCAATCGACTTATGCTTAGTAAATCGTACCGTTTTCTAGGTAAAAAAAACCCCCGCCCGGGGTAACCAGGCGGAGATTCTAGGCGAAATCAGAGAGCGGATAACCACTTCTGAAGGGCGACAATATCGTCCGGAGAAGGTCGAGTATCGTGCGCCACGCTTGTTTGTAGTCGTTGGAACGGTGCGGATAGTTGGAGCGCGTCGTGAATCCGTTCCGAGAGAAGTAGGTTCTCTCGATTTAGTATTGCGCGCGCTTCAATCTTTGTGGGGGATTCGCCGTGCCAGAGGATGTCGATAGGGAAGCCGTCGTCATAATCTTCTGACCACTCGACGGGTACCCAAGTCTCGTCACCAAGTTTATTGATGAGTCCGACGGCGGTCTTGTTGTCGGGCGCGCTAACCCGTTGAAGCTCGATGTCTCCGAGCATGCGGAGGTTCTCGGGAGTGAATAACTGCTGCACCTCTCGTTCAAGTCCAACACGGTGTTTGTCAACGCGCATCGATACGAACAGAAGATTCTTAGGGGTGCCTCCGTTAGGTTGTACTGCCTCCAAGGCAGCGAGTCGTTTGCTTTGACCGTGTACCGCGAACTGTCTGAAGAACTCAGACGCGGACCAGTGTCCTCCGCAAGCGACGCAGAAGAGGTGTATCGGACCGAGTGTCAGTCCGCCGATGTTACCCTCGACGTTCTCGAATCGAAGGCGGTCATGGGCGTGAGAGTCGCCCCGTCGTTTCACGGGCGCGGCTTTGCACTTGGGGCACGCGCTCGATGTATTGATTCCGGTAATCTTTTGAACGTGGTCCCAACTATATTGGAGCGTGTCAAGCGCACGTATTCTGAAGTCGAGTCTGGCCTTGTCGGTCCACTCGTAAGTGAGGTGAGTCATTAGTAATCTTTCAATATCTTATTGCTAGTTCCGTTATGGAACCGGCGAAGTCTTAGGAGGGTTTCCCGCCGTCGATGATGCGGAGTCCTCGTCGTTGTTCTTCGAGACGGTCAAGGCGAATATACTCCCTCGTCAACTCTCGAATCTTCTTGCGTTCTTTTTCAATCTCGATGCGAATCAGTTCTTGATTTGTCATATATGCTTTCTATCAAAAAGAACCACCGACCCAACCGGGGAATTCAAACCCGGTTGGGCACTAGGCGCGGGACGCAAGTCCCTGCTCAGGTGATTCAAAAAAGGGTGCTCGCCCCGCCCCCGATGACTAAAAGAAGGCGCGGGACGAACTAGATGGGGCGACGGAGTTGAGAGGCCAGACGACCCTCGGAATAGTTGCCCCGGTCTCACGTACCCCAAAGGTTGAACGTGAGTGGGGCGGGTCGACGCGTGAGGGAAAGGATAACCTCCGCGCCGTGGCCCAGTTCTAAGTACACACCACTGTCATAAGAACTAGACCGTAAAAAGAAAACCCGCCGCGCCTAAGCGCGGGGGGAAAGCGTTAGCTTTTTTCTAACCATGGCAGGTTCAAACGCGTCTTCCTCATGACGCAGAGTCTTTTATAACACCCGGTTCCGTTGTGAACCCAGGTGTCCAGAGTCGCGGGGCGTTCCCGTCGGGTTGCACGTCGCGAACGGTTTGACGGTGCTCGTCTCGGTCGTGACCCGTCGTTAGCGCTTGGTAGGCAACCACTTCGTTGTAGAGCGGGGAGTCCTCGGTAACTTTGATATATCCTAGGAGCATAACCGCGTCCTTGACTAGAACCATTTGTTCAGTCGTCAGTTTGCGGAAGTCATAAATCTGAGCAGGTTGTTTTGCCGCGTCGATGGTCTTGATATGGGTGAGCTTGAACAACTCACCGGTGGCGCGAACCGTGTCTCTATGGTCGGGGTCGAGAGCGACAGACTTGAGTTGCTCAATCAACTTCCCCTGTAGCGCGGACTGTGCTTGGCGAACATCAAAGGCGAAATCTTCATTCCTCTGAATCTCTGCCTCTACCACACTCGGGCGAAGGCCTAACTTCAAACACGCGGTAGGTAGGTCCGGGTTCTCCTTGAGCGCGTCTAGGAGCGCCTCGATGGTCTTGACCGTAATCTTCTTCGGACTCATTTGAATCCCGCCGCTAGGGTCGTCCTGGAGGTTCCGCCAGATTCTTCTTCGAGCGCACACGTCGTGCAGGCGGGTCTCGCCTTCGAACCCCCAGCGCCCTCGATTATCAGGTGGTGGTCATCGGTAAAGAGATGGTCGCCGCAACGGATACACTCCATCGCAAGTTCTCGACCGCCGGTTACTGGGTTCGTGATGATGTCTTTGGTCGGCTTCGGCTTCGCGCCGAGCGCGGCCAGTTGCTTCCTAAACTCATTTGATTCTGTGGTCATGCTTTTTCCTTTTTCGGTTCTTCCGTTTCGGTTTCTGGTTGGTCGCTGTCGCTCGTTCTCTGTCGTTGAGAAGGTGCCAATCGAGGTGGTCTCTCGGCTTCTCGCCAAGCCAGATTAGGTACTGCCAGTAGGTCATCAATGGGTCTCCGTGAAGGCACCTCTGGGGCGCCGGAATATGGTGGGTAGGTGTTTCATCAGGGGTCAGGTCGGACGTCTGTAAACGTCTCCAGGGAGGTTCAATCAGTCTGACAGTTTGGGATAAATCTCCTGTGCGATGATACCCTCGGAATCCCCACCTCCCACACCCACACCACAACGGGGGTGCCTCACTATAGACATCTCGAATGCTGAGCGCGTGGGTACACATCCCCAGGGGCGTGTCTTCTATACCACACTATAATGGTCAACTATAGTCTTGCGCGGTAGGGCGAATCACACATATGCTGAAGTGATTGCTTGTATCACAGACTGAACGGGCATTCATTCATTCTTCTGTACTTTCGTCAGGTAACATGATATGAGCGCATCTCATACAGCCACGACCTTTACCTACTTTGATATTGTCAAGACGACGTTCCATCTCTCGTTTGCATCCCTCACACCGAACCATTACCCAAGCCTTGGTCCAGGAACGATTACCAGGTTTGTTGAATGGGTCAGTGAGGACGGTCCATCTACCAAACTTCACACCTGGTCCAACGTAGCACCACGTCTTATTCTTCTTCGCCCGTTTACCTTGTGACTTGGTACGTTGCTTGAACGTTTGGGGAATCCGATTCTCTGGTATATTTCGGTTCGCAGGTATAGACGACTGAACCGAAGCGGTTGCAGTCTTCGCGCGCTCTAGTTCGTTGTTCTTTCTGGCGCGCGCGTATTCTTGAGCGGCTAGAGCAAATTCATTCATAGTAGTTTATCCTAAGAGGCAAAGGCGGTTGAAGGACTAACGTCCTCATAAGTTTCTGTTGCGCTTTCCATTTACGAGGCCTTTGCAAAAGCGAGAATCAGAAGCAATGGCGAAGGCCGGTTATCCAAGATTCTTATGGAGCGAAGCTCCAAACATTCACTTGATTCGACTCGCGTAAACGTCTCGAATAATCTTGCTGACACGTTCGACGGTTTCCGTGTCTCGTCGTTTGAGGTTCACAGCAATCTCGATGATTTCGCGTCGCGCTTGGGTTCGAAGGAAATCCATTAGCGCGTCTAGGTCATCGTGGGTAAATTCGTTATCATCATTCATGTCTAAGACGTTCCTCGTTCCGGGGGGTGTAGTGAGACGACCAAGAATTTCGGTCGCTTACCGGTCGGCGCGCTGCGCCTCCCTTGCCTTGCCCCTATACTAGAGGTGGGTCCTCATTCCGGGATATTAGTGTAAATGCACACTTATAGTGTGATATGGTGATAATAAATGCCTTGGGGTGAAAATAAACGACCTTTGTAGTTTAGAATCACACCCACAGCATAATATATAGTGAATAGGGCGGTGCCCGTCGCGGGGATAGGCGGCGGTATCTCTCTCAGTCCTCGCTGGAGACGTCTGGCGGCGTCTCTAGGTCAGCCTCTCCCATTGCTTTGGGGGTAAGCCACATCAGACCGCCGAGGGTCTCAGATGGCCTCCTAGGGCGTCCGGGGTCGTTATCTTCCGGGGTTCCGCCCGCTACCTTCCTATAGGCAGCGTCGGGGTCCTCTGCTTGACGGATGGGGTCGATATCCCAGGCGGACGGATTCTTGAGCAGTCGCTGGTTGACCCACGAGGGGTCGCCCCAGTCGCCCCAGGCGCACCACCGTTCGCCATTCCATCGGGACTGGTACGGTACACCATCTTGACGCTCGAAGGCCGCTAGAACCGCTACACGGTCCTCGAGGAACGCCCGTCGTTTCGCCGACACGATTCGAGACGGACCACCACAACCTTTTAGAAGCCGCTTGGAGACTTCGAACCCTCCGGGGACCTTCCAATTCCAACGGACACGGATACGATAATCCTTCGCCAGTCTTCTAGTGAACCCGTAATAATCCGCACCGTCATTATCCGTATCCCAGACTTCTTGCGGATTCAGAAGTAGGTAATCTTCAAGCGCGTTTCTGTACGCGTCAATAGGTCTCGACCCCTTCCTCTCTCGGAGCGCGTAGTTCGACAACCCAGACAACGACGCTCGTTGCTTCTCGCGGGTGATGAGGATATTCCGACGGAATCCGGGGCGAAGGAATCTAAAAGTTCCTAACGCGCCAACTCGAACCAGGAGAGAGGCGAAGTCATTCTTGTTCTCGAACGTCTTCTCGGTGTTTGATTCCCCGATTATAGAATCGACAATGGCCGCCTCGGCATCGTTCATCTCAAGGTAATTCCGAGCACGTTGTGGTTCTAGGTACTCAGACGGGATGTCTAGTTCACGACAAATGGCGCGAATGTCTTTGAGCAACATTCGTAGAAAGATAATTGAGTTGTCGTTGAACAACTGCCCGCCTTCTTCGTAATCTTTTTCTCGTTCCTTGCGTCGTCGCTCACGCTCTTTATCGGAGACCACGACTCGACTCCGCAATCGCTGCCTGGATATCGTCGAACGTACCTGTGACGAAGTAGTGACGACCGTCAGCAAGTTCAACTTTCAAGTCGTCGCCCTTGACCTTGACCGCTTTGAGATTAGACGCGGCAAAGAAGATGAGACCGAGACCGTTGGCTTCGATGGAAATTTGCCCCGGGATTCCCGTGGCACGGATATTCTTATTCATGATTCTTTTCTTTCGTATTTTATTGTGAGCGGAAGTGCTCATATTTATAGCGACGGATAACCGTCAAAGTAAGGCGGAAGGTTTATCGTTTGTGGTCAACGACCACTAACTTCGCCCGTCGCTCTATATTCCAAAGCGACTGGCTGGGTGGGATGGACCCTTCCCTCAAGAAAGGGGACTCCCGACCAACCACAAGCGGAGGAATAAAAAGCGGGGGAACCCCCGTCGCGGGGAAGGGATTTGGGCAGCGCCCTCTTATCGATATAGTATCGATACTATAACCGATACGTTTACGTATTAGCAACGCACGTGGATTGCAGGCGCGCGCACGTATAATAAAGGGGTGCGGAGCACCCTCGACAAATGACCTACCTAGAGAGTAATGGCCATATACATAGCGTCAGCCTGGTGACGTTCTAAGGTCCGAGGACTTCCAGACGTAGAATCTATAAGGCCCCCCGGTCCTCTCACCCGTATGGCATGCGTGAGGCCGTCTAAACGGCATCCTCGAAGAATCCGTTACCTACAGATTACCGTAGGCGGTCTCTAGGACGAATCGCGCGGGTAGACTGAGCACTAGCTTACTCTTTATAAACTAGGCGTAGATAAGGCGAACGAACCACGCCGGCGCCGCGTCTCCGCGACTAACCCAGTAGGACCGGCGGGTTCGCTCTAGGAACGAATCCGGAAAGGGGACAATGACTAATCGGAACACAGTCCGGATTCTTGGAGCGTGGAGTGGGTCATGAACCCGCGACGGCAAGACCGTCTCCGCGCCTCGTTCTATCTCTTGTATTCGTGGACGCGGATGAGCGTCCCGTCTATTCGTGCCGGCAACTTGTCAAGGAACCTAACTTTGATTCCGGGTCTCCAACCGCATATCTCGTTGGCGCGGTCAAACTGGACTTCGGAACCGCAGACGACGCTGATGCCCGTACTCGTTTCCAAGACGAGCGCGCCGACGTGCTTCTCTCGAAGAAGCGTCGCGACGTCGGTAGTCATCTCTTTTATACCGCGGTCATGAATCGGTTGGAGCTTCGTGACTAGTTTCGGATTGTTCTTCTTGTATTCCTGCGCCTCGTGACACGACGTGCAAAGGCGAAGCCCGCCCATACCCTCGACGCTCGCGCCAGGGTCTCCGCAGATATGACAGGCATCGACGTTAGCGCTTCCGTAGAGACCGTGTGATGGCGGTGGATTAGGATTAGTTGAACGCGACATAATAAATGGTCTCCGTATAGACGACTGCCGCCGCCGCGAGGACAAACCCCGCGACAGCGACAAGTCCGGTCAAACTTCTAAGTTGACCGACTTTCATGGTTATAGTCCCGCGGCGTAATCGTTTATAAGAACCAAGCCGTCCGACCGCG
>SDBT01018600.1_pt1 | contig 10916 bp, 27 predicted proteins | sample 2277101 | NCBI WGS metagenome assembly SDBT01 (sample SAMN10404973, study PRJNA504765) | marine sediment metagenome | isolation source: marine sediment core GS10_PC15, 103 cmbsf | place: Arctic Ocean: Southern Knipovich Ridge | collected 2010 | reverse complement strand
TATCTGACATAAATATTACGTGTCCTTTGTCCCATTCATGTTTGTGTTTTTTCTTTTTGTTCATTTGTTTGTTTGTTTTGTTTTAATTATTTTGTAATTTTATTAGGGTTTTTTTGTTCAAATATTTGTTCTTGCCATTGTTTAACTTTGTCTATCAGACAACTTATTCCAAATAATGGAAGGATTAAAGGAGCTACTGGTAGGAATAGAATTATTGCTATTCCTATCTTAACAGGTTCTGGTAGCTTGTTTATTTCTTCTTTAATCATTTTGTTCATTTTCTTTCTTTTGGAATACTATGTTTCCATTGTCTACAAACTCACAATTATAACCTAACTTTGTTATAACATCACAGACTTCTTTTAAGTCTTCAAAAGGGAAACTATTGAATACTGTTAGTTTTATGTTTCCCTTTATGATTTCTTGTTCACTCATTGTTCTACCTCTTCTTTCTTTTTTGTACTCCAGTCTTTACTAACTTTAGCATCTGGGAATTTGTACAGTCCTCTAAAGTAATCACTTATTAATATAAACTCTCCTAGTTCTAAATTAACACTCCAATTGTTTACTTGTTGGAAGCTGTTAGCTTTAAGCCATCGTTTAGCTTTGCTACCATTCTTTAAAGTACCCAAGTCACCAAGCTTAGTATAAACAAAACAATCAATGAATACATCTAAAGCTTTAGTAATAAACTGACTCATTGGCGTGGTAAATATTAATGTGTTATTGTTATGAGCCATTACTGCTAGTAGTTCTAAGAATTGTTCTGCTATCCTTTTCTGATAAAACTTCACATGGTTTTGTAGTTCGTCAATTAAAACTATGCTATCAGTTACTTGGCTTAATTCTTGTAAAGAATATATTTGTTTGTAGCCCATATTCTTTGGGTATGCATAGGTTACTATTTTTCTTTTACCAGTGTACTGTCTAGCCAAATGAAATAAAAGATTGGTTTTTCCTGTGTGTCTGTCTCCTAGTAGTGCTACTGTTCTTATTTTGTCTAAGTCTATGTTTTCTGTGTTTGTTGTTGTGTTCATTTTGTTTCACCTTCCTTGATGTCTTCGGTTAGGATCATTGTTATGTCTTTTAGTTCATATAGTAATTCCTTGATTTTGTTGTGTATTTCTAGTATTCTTAATTGTACGTTTATTATGTTTGTTTGTTTCATTGTTGTTAGCTCCAACTCAATTAAGAGTTTATCTTAAGTCTTCTCCACCATTTAAGTATCCTTCAGGTGCTTCTAAAGAACATTCACCACAAATTAACATGATGTGTTCTTTGATGAGTTTTAATGCTAATTTTGGATCTCTCAGGTTGTCTGTTTCTATTATGAATTTTACTATCATTTTATGTCTAGTTCTTTTAATTGTTTTAGTTCTTTTTTTAGTCTTGTTATCACATTTAATCTTAGTTTTGTTTCTTCTTCAAAGTGTTGTAGTGCTTTAAGTTTTTCTTTAATTACTTCTTGTATTGTTGTCATTGTTTTAACCTCTCTTTGCTTCGGCTTACTGCTTCTGTTGAGAACCTTCTCATAACTGTTAAAGTGTATTCTAATTCAACTTCTGAAAGATCTTTTATGAAAACTACTTCCATAAAGCTGTCTACTATTTCGTTACATTTTTGTTGGTCAAATTTTATGTTTTTGATTAGTTCTTTTGTTTCTTTATCCATTGTTGTTCACCTTTTTGTTTGCTATTGTTTCTAATGAATTTGCAATTCTTTCAAGGTTGTTTGCTATGCTAATCAAGATATCTGAATCATTTTCAATGTCCCATTTGTTTAATGCCACTTTGTTTACCTTCCTTGTTGTAGTAATCTTACAAATTGTTCTTTAACTAAATAGTTATCATAATGTTTAATGTTTAATTCTTCACAAATTTCCTTTAAAGTGTTGTTAGTCTCCATATTCATCCCTCACTGCTCTTTCTATTGCTGCATCACCTTTAGCATCATGTAGTTTATCTTCACAACTCATGCAGGTTATTGTTTCGTATTGTGGGTGTAATTCGTTGTTGCACTGTTTACATTTCATTGTGTTACCTCATTGATGTAACCACAAGGCAAACAAAACATTTCTTTATCTAAAGTATACTGTACATTGTTGTTGCATATGTTGCATTTGTTTTGGTTCATTGTTTTACCTCTTCGACGTGTTCTTTGTAGTATTTTCTTAAGCATTCGTCTTCTTCTTCACCACTGATGTATTGAGTTATTGCTTGTGTGTAATCATTGTCATCTACATTATCTCTCCATTGTTCAAAGTCTTTTTCATTCATCGCTCATCACCCCATTCAGCTTGTTCTCGTATTTCTTTTCTTTGTTGGTCTGCTATCATGTCTTCATACATTGTTTTATTACATCTGTTACAACGATTAGTTAATCTAAACCAATGTCCTAATAGTTTACATTGCCAACTCATTCTTCCACCTGTTTCATGATCCATTTAACAAACTTATATTGAATCTCTTTCCGTTTAAAACCACTTGCAGCTTTATATTTAGCGTGTATTTCGTTAGGTACTCTAAAGCTTAAAGGTCGGTCTAGTCTTTGATGATTTGTTTTATTTGTTTGTTTCATTTTAGAAGTCCCTCACAATAAACCTAGAGTCATCAATCCTAATAACTTCTGTTTCGTCTTGTAGTTCCTCAAGGTTCTTATATGTTTTACTTCCATATTGGTTATTGAAGTCTTCCAGGCTTTCATATTCAGAATACTTAACACAGATTGCTATAGGATCAAATTCTATGTCTTCATCACTACCTCTTAATTCTTCTTCGAAATAATTGAATAAGGCTCTTCTTCCTTCTACTGAGAAGTTTTCTTTACGATCGATTAGTACAAATCTTTGTATGAATTCATCTTCTGTTACGTGTTCTATCATCTTAGCACCTCTGTTTCTTCATAATACTCTGGGTAACATTTAGTACAAGGCAATTGCCTCATACTGCATTCATTACTATCAGTATGAGCCATTTTAGTATGCCTCACTCATAGCATACAAGCTTTGTACCTTCTTAGCATACTCATTGAATTGAGTCAAGTAATCAGGTAGCTTAACGCTCACTGTTTGGTAAGTCTTACCTGTAATCTTATCATGTCTGATGTGGTACTTGTTGTTACCTTTCTCAACCTCAAAGGTTGCAAATCTTTCATTGTTTACGATACTGTTTATTCCTGTCATTGTTTGCTCCCGAACATCCTTCTTAATACGTCATATGTTCGATCTGACGCATTCATTTACTTAATTGATAGTAAGAGTAGGCTTAATCATAATAAGGGCTTATATCGCTCTTATCTTGTTTAGCTTACTTATTTGTATAGTAGTTGATGTAATACTTTCATCTTGAATAAATTAAGTTGATACACCATCATTCTTTCATTAATTGTTTCTTTCATTTTATTCACATCTCCATCATTATTTTAACTTCTTTCATAGTGTTGAATTCCATTTCATACTCAGGGTTTTTAGTTAACAAACCCTTTACGCTATACGTTAAGATGTTTCCTTTTTCATCTCTGTTTTTTACGATCGTAATTTTTTGTTTGTTCATTTTGATCACCTTTTCTTATACCCTATCTCTATATCTTGTAATAACACCCACCTATATAAATGTATCGTTTTTGATATAGTCTAGAGAATATACCTTGATCGTAATTTTATAAACCATTACTCTCCTTATCTGGTTCTTTATATGGCACAGGCTCAACCTTCTCATCCTCTTCAGACTTCATATTCTCAAACTCCAACCGATGCAACACAATCTTCTGAGCAGACAACCGCTCAACCACCAACAAAGCATTAACAAAATCCACACCACCAAACAAAGACCTCTCCGAATCAGACACACCAAACCGACCCACAGCATTCATAAAAGAACGCTTAGGAATAGACATCTGACGAACCACACCCTCCCTCAGATTAACCTCAACATAATCCTCCACAGGAACAACATCAACCAACAAATAAACAGTACCAAACCTAGACAACTTCTCAACAACCGCATTCACATCCAGAAAACGAAAACAATACTTCTTACCAAACAACAAACCATCCCACAGCACAGGCTTAACACCCTTACCAAAAAACATCTATTATCACACCTCAACAATCAATTCTTAACAAGACCTTCACAGAACCTTAACAAGGTCTACCTACAACAAGTAGTAAGCCAACACCCTTTATAACCATTTCCATACCACAACACTGAGACATTTAGGTCACAACCACACACACACCACACCCAATACTGAGACAATAAAGTCACACAACAAGTAACACACCCACGTGAGACAATAAAGTCACAACCCATACAGCCTACCTGTCTATGGTGTACTATATAGCTTAGTTATATATAGCTTATTAGTTATTAGTTATATAGACATAGTAATGATTAGTATATAGCTATATAGCTAAGCTATGTTTAGTGGGTTTTAGGGGGGCTATTGTGAGGCTTATGAGAAGGTACTGTGTAGGTGGGTGTATTGTTGCATGCTGTACAGTACAGCACATCTCCATATGCACAGTAGGTTATATACTACAGAATATAGTTCACAACATATAGTTAGTAAGCTATAGTTCACAAGCTATATGATAGAAACAATAAGGGGGAGTAGAGGCAAAAAAACAAACAACCACAATCACTAGCCAGTGCTTTTGTATTTTTTTTTGTTTTTTTTTAGAATTGGTTGGGTTAAATAGATAGTTTTTTATAGTTTTGGGTTTTTTAAAGCTTTTGGTTGTTTATGGTTAAGTTTGAAGCTAAGGTTTTGCAGGATAGTTCTTATCCTAAACGGTTTGGTCGTGAGGAGGTTATGTTGCCTCGGGCTGCTACGCATTTGCATGGTTGTTTGAATTGTGAGTGGAAGGGTAGTTCTTTGTGTTCTTTTGGTTTTAAGCGGAAGGATGAGAATCATATTAATGGGATTTGTGTTGAGAGGGTTAATTGGTTGAAGTCTTTTACTAGGTTGAGTTTGAGGGAGCCTTCTTTTGAGCAGTGGCGTGATGATTTTAATGAGGGGTTGGGTCAGGTGCAGATGCAGAAGGATTTTTTTGAGTTGCAGTTGATTGAGGGTAGGGTAGCGGCGGCTGAGGATGTTAAGTTGAATTTGGTGGATTTGAAGCGGTTGCGTGAGCGTAAGGTTGAGGCTCGGCGTGAGTGGTTTGAGTTGTGGGGTAAGTTGAGGGTTTTGGCTGGGAAGCGGCTTGACAGGGAGCATGTTAAGAGGTTGCAGATTGATGTTGAGCAGAAGATTAAGATTGGTGATATTAATAGGATTTTGAGGGAGGGGGATGATGCGAAGGTTATAGAGGCGGAGATTGTTGAAATAAAAAAGGAGAGTGAGGTTTTACGTGGCAACGGTGACGGCATGGAGAAGACGGAAGAGGATTCGGGAAAGTAGGATTAGTGCTGGGCTTTGTAGTGCTTGTGGTTGTTTTCCGAAGCGTGAGGACTTTCAGAGTTGTGTGAATTGTAGCACAGCCAAAAAGAAAAAATGGGAGGCAAAAAATGGAAATAAAAGATAAGATTGGATGGGTTGTATGTGAAAAGAATAAGAAGGGAAGTAGAGCAGCTATGGTTCAGCCATACACTGATATGAGAGGAGCTACCGAAAGTGTTAGTGGTTTTGTAGAAGTTTTTTCTCAAAAGAATATAGCACAAGAACTTTGTAATGAACTTAATGATAGTTGGGAAGGACGTCCTTTTATTGTTAGAAAATGCAAAGCATCAGTCATTTGATCTTGGACGAGAAAACAACAAGGAGGCAAAGAAATGATTATACTATTTCGTCCTAAGGAGTTGTGGATAATGGTTAAGTTGCTTTTTAATATAAATTTTGGGAGGAAAAAAGAATGAATTTGGATGAAGCGACGGATGAAGTAATGGAACTTGCTCACGTTAAACGTTTTCCTAGAACACTAGACAAGATAGACATTCTGCTTATGAGGATTCAAATAGAGTTAAGTGAAGCTATGGAAGCGCACTTGGAAAAAAATGTGGATAACTTAATTGATGAGTTGATTGATGTTTTAATTCAGACTTTGCAAGCGCTGGGTAGTTTAAGTTGTGATGTTGAGAGATTATTCATAGATAAAATGGTAAAAAATTTTGGTAGGGATTTTAAGAAACATGAGGGAATAAAGGATGCCATTTAATTGTGATGTGTGTGGAGAAGAAGTCAGTTATTCAGAAAAGTCGTTTGAGCTTAGAAATGGTGCTGAGATAGTTATTTGTAAGAAGTGTTGGAGGAAGAGTGGTAATAACAACTAAAGACCTAAACCCAGAAGTACTCAAACAAAAATTTGAGCGTTGTGATGAACTTACCATACGAGACTCGAAGACTTTAAACAAAAATGTTGAGTGGACGAGAAAAGCTGCAGCACTATACAAAGACCCCACCACCTTCAGTTACTTATTCTTAAAAAATGATGATAATAACAAGTTAGAACTTTATGATTACCAAGACCTAATTCTTAATGATAAACACCGTTTTATTTATTTTAGGGCTAGCAATCAGATTGGGAAGTCTTTTTCGTTTAACGTGAAAGCAATTCATAATTTAATTATTGATCATGGTCATATGCACAATGAAGCTATAGTCAGTAAGTCCTTACCACAGGCTTTATTCCAAATGAGAAGAATCAAGGGAATGCTTAACCGTATGGGTAAGAAGATTGATTTGAAAGAAGCTACAGGAATGGCTGACTCAATGAGTGTTTTCACTTTAGATATGAAGGATGATAAAGGCAACGTCAAATACAGCAATACCTTGATTTGTGCGCCTTGCACTGAAGGACTACTAGGATACGATTTACATGAAGTTAATCTTGATGAGTTTGAGTATTGGGAGGTTGACATTGCACATTTCTATAACCAGATAGCAGAACCAAGAACTTACAAGACTAAAGGAAGAATTTTTATCATGACTAACCCGAATGGTGCAGACAGCTTTGGGGCAAAATTGGAGGGTTTAATTTTGCCTAATGGTGAGAAGAAATTTCATACTTACATATTCAGTTTTTTGGATTGTCCTGGAAATACTGTTGAAGACTTAGAGAACGCTAAAGTCGGTAAGAACAGACAAGAAATAGAAAGCACATTGCTCGCAAGTCGTAGCATTAGTAGTAAAAATTATTTCACCAGAGATGAGATAAACAGAAGTTATGATAAAGATTTAACTGAGCTTAAAATGGTTGGTGAACAACCATTCTTCTTTTTAGATGTTGGAAGTAAACATGACCAAAGCGTACTACTAGGAGGATTTGTAAGACCTGACAGTGAAAAGAGAGATATAGAGGGCAGACCATTACTTCACGTGGATATACCTATAATCCACCCGTACCCAGTAGGATATCCATTAACCAGGGTGGTTGGTGTTGAAACTCCTGATGAAGACGGTTGGCATTACGAAAAAAGCGTTAAAGAACACTTGCTTGAGTGGGGTAAAGACGGGACTATGCCTACTTTTGGTGTTGACGTTACAGGTAACAGTGGAATAATGCCTTTATTTGAAACTGTGAACATATTTCCAGTGGACGTAACTTTTAGCGGTCCTGTTAAAAGCGGTATGTACCAAAGATTCAAATACTTCATGGAAAAAGGACTAATACACAGAACTAAAAGTGAAGATTGGGAATACCAAGCAGCTCACTTAGAAATGCGCAAAAGCCAACGAAAATATTTATTAATTCATCACGAGAAAGAAAGTGATTTGGATGACTGTATGGATGCAACCGCAGGACTGATTTACTTAGCTGATAGTCCTGATCTTGTTGAGCCTAGTTTGAGGATAATATGATAATACCAATAAATGAAGAACAAAAGAAGAAAGCACCGATAGACAGAAGCTTATGCACTCGTTGTGGTAGGTGTTGTTACTTAATGATCGATGGTAAACCTGTCAAGTGCAAACACTTAGTAAAGCTTAAAAGCGGTACTACACTTTGTAGAATTTACAAGAAAAGAATTGGAGAAGTTATTGGGCAAGGATTTAAGTGCGGGTACATAGAAGCTAGCCCTTACGATTATAAAGAATGTCCTTTCAACACTGGACGCCCGTTGTTTAATGGAGGAAAACCTTATGACAATTTTGACTAAGCTAAGAACCTGGATGATTAGTAGAGCAATGAAAAAAGAGGATAGTCCGCTTTACAAAAATGAAAAACTAATCAATTCAGAGAGACCGATGGCTTGGTGCATTTACGAACCTGAAAAACCTGAAACTTACGGTGCGCACTGGAAACGCTTTCACTTCCTCACGCACTCATTCAAAAACATGATCCTAGTTCCACTAATGACAATACTTGATAAATTTATTGGGCCTTACATGACTAAACGAGTGCCAGACAAACATTACAACACAGCAGCAAAAGTCTTTGACATAGGTTACGAAAACGCTATTTCAGACTGGGCAAACCATTACTTAGGAAAAAATTTTGATAAAGAAGGTAAAGAAATACCTAAAGAAGACACCAGAGAAGATGCGATCTCAGGTAAGTGTTCCAGACCAGTAAGAGTCCTGCGTACCATGAAAAACTTAGTGTTAACAATGTGTTTTAATGATACAGCTTACAGAGAATTTCTAAACATGCTAGTTTACAATTTAGGTAAAGAATTTGCAAAACAATACAAAGGCAAAGACATCAAACATCTTTTATACATGGCTCGACACAGTCAAGACGTACACTATTATGCTTTGACCAAAGTTCTAGAAGATGGCCGAGTACAAGTAACTTTAGTTAACCCAAAGGAGGAACAAAATGATAAAATCAATAAAACCAAAACAAGTAAACCTGTCAAATGAAGAAATAGCAAAAAAGATAAGCTTAGCAAAAAAGACCAAAGTAAGTAAAGAAGTGATTGATGGAATGATTGCTGACAAAATCAATAGGCAGAAAGATTTTCAAAACGCAAGAATAGGACGTTTGTATACTGGTGCTGAACTAAAAGAAATAAGACAACAAATAGAACAAAAAGATATTAAAATTTTGTGGCGTGGTATTCCGATGCCTTTAAGTATTGCGGTAATAGAACATGATGCAGTACAAAACCGTTACGTAGAAATAGTGCGTAAAGAAAAATACTTGTACGAAAGCTTAAAACGTGATGGACTCTCTGATAAGCAAATAGAAGAAGTAGCTAGTGGAAAGTTCAAGAAATGACTCCAAAAAGGGAAAAGTTTAAAAAACTAATTATTCTAGTAATAAGTAACTTAACCACACCTTTACGAAAACTTAAAAGTTTTCATGAAAGAATAAAACAAGTAAAAGAATCCGACCTCGCCAAAAGCCCTGACAGAAACCCTTACGAACAACTAACTGACTGGTTACTTGACACAATTACTTTCGGATTTCTTTGCTTAATCACATACCACGCAATCATGGCACATAGGCTCGATCCCTCACCTAACTGGATAACATCATTACTGGTGTTATTTGGCACAGGTGTGTTACCCACAATAATCAGCACTCTGCGCAGTGCAATAAAAGGAGAATAGAACTAAATGGTCACAACCCTCTCTAGCGTTTTCAGAAGCGTAACCCAACAACCAGTAGGAATCATTAACAGAAACCTACCAATGATCAACGTGATCAGTAGTAGTCTTTCTAATTTCTTAAGTGCTCGTAACCAAATTCAAAAAAAGAAACACTTAATGACTTGGTTCAAAATAACCGCAGAACTAAAAGCGCTAAGCACTAAAGTAGCAAAAGACATAGTACAAAAATATCATTTCGAACCAGTCAGCCCTAGTGAAAGCGGCAGAAACAAAGTAATGAATGCTAACAAGTTCGCACTAGAAGTAGGGTTGCGAAGAGTTATGTTCAGTCAAGCCATAGACCTCTTAATTACTGGTGAAGCATACGGGTGGATGGGAAAGATTGAAGACAAACAACTAAAGACTAAAATCAAAAAGCACTTAGAAGAAATTCCTTTCTTACAACTTAAAGAAAAAAATTCATTGTCTGACAGAATTTTTAAAGAAGTTAAACAAAATGAAGGACTTGCAAGCATAGACGCAATCGATGAAGACCTACTTAGACCAAGAAAGTACAGGTATGTCGCAAGCACTACCGTTGAAACAATTCATGACCAATTTGATATAATCTCATACAAACAAACAGTAGGAACAGACATGTCCTCATTCTCACCTAAAGATATTATTCGTTACACTTTTGAAGATATTGACGGAAAAATAATGGGTTTCACACCAGTAGAAAGTGTTGTAGTGCAATTAGAACTATTACGGCTTATGTGGCAAAACATGCTTGCTCTCAGTAAAAATGGAGGGGCACCAGACAAATTATTTATTCTAGAGAACAGTCAACCTAACAGTCCAGCTTACAAAAGGATAGAACAACAATTACAGAAGTACAAAGTTGTAGAGAACAAACATGGAAACATGTTGTTCACTGGTAAGATAACAGTTGAAGACTTACAACAACTAGACCAAATGCAGTTCAAAGATATGGGACTTTACATTACTGGTCTTATCGCTATGCAGTGGGGTATTCCTCGCAGCAGCATTCCTTTCATTGTTGGTGGTACTAATACTAAAGAAGATACTGGTGGAAACAGCAGTCGAGGTTACTGGCGTAACGTGGCTTATATGCAAAGTGTGTTTGCTGAGATAATGAACGTACAACTTTGGATTCCGCACTTTGGAGTGCAAATAGTTTTTGATAATCCTAACATCCAAGAAGATGTACAATTACACACAGCACAAAACTTAAAACTAATAAATATTCAAACCACTGAATCATTACTTAGAGCTTCAGGCAAAAAACTTAGCAAAACAAAAAGACTAAGACTGTTAGGACTTACTCTTCAAGACGTGGAAGAAATGGAAGAAGAAGAATTACAGCCACTGAACGGTCTTCCCACCCAACCAGACAATGACTTAGTTAACAACACTGATGA
>SDBT01018599.1_pt1 | contig 10916 bp, 36 predicted proteins | sample 2277101 | NCBI WGS metagenome assembly SDBT01 (sample SAMN10404973, study PRJNA504765) | marine sediment metagenome | isolation source: marine sediment core GS10_PC15, 103 cmbsf | place: Arctic Ocean: Southern Knipovich Ridge | collected 2010 | reverse complement strand
GATAGTGATGGTCTTCTAATGTTATGTGAGAAATGCAGAAAAGACAACTTAAACGAAAAAGATATTTGCATACATTGTAAAAAACCAAAAAAAGAACATTCTTATTGTGCAGAAGGGAAAATAAAAGAAGAAGGTTTATATTGTAATGATTTTAAAAATGGAAACAATACCAAATTTGAATTAAAAGACAACAAACAAGGCTGTGGGAAGAAAGAAATTGAAAAATGTATTTTGGATGATGGAAAAGAGATTATAGAAGAATATGTTTGTGGAACAAGAGCAAGTGAATTTAATAATATATATTTCTGCTCAGATTGTAAAAAAAACAACTCACACGGAAATAATATTCAGCAACCTGAAGTAAAAGAATTAGATAATCCTTCGCAAGGTGAGGGTGGAATTTATCCTGTAAGTGTTGATAAACTTGCTAAGAAGCCCTCTGCTGATATTTGTGAATGTGGACATTCTAGACAAATGCATGGGTTTAATGAAAAGTTCTGTCAAGGAAATTTTAATTGCGATTGTAAAAAATTCGTAGAACCTCACCTTAACGAAAAGGAGAAGAAACAATGAGGGAAACAAAATTTAGAGCTTGGGATAAAGGTAATAAAAGAATTGTAGAAGTAGAAGATATTAGTTGGGCTTACGATTCAAAGAGTAGATTTATTAGTGCAATAAAAGTTTATGAGGATGTAGAAGATTTTTGTGAGATGTATACTTTAAATATTGGGGATTTTGAATTACTGCAATTCACAGGATTAAAAGATAGGAAAGGAAATGAGATTTATGAGGGTGATATTTTAGAGTATGCTGGTAGAAATGTAGAAGTTATTTTTGAGAAAGCTACAGCAAGTTTTAGAGTAAAAACATCATATCTTATATCTCAAATTTCTAAAATGATGAAAGCACAATTGAAAGTAATAGGGAATATATATGAAAATAGAAATTCTTTGGACGCAAACCATAATAAACGCGGAGTGAAGAAAAAATGAAATATAGATTAAAAACAAAGGTAGAAGACAACAATATGAGGGTAACTTGTGCTTGTGGAAAAGGTGTTCCAGATATTTTCATAGATGAATCTTCTAAAGAAGAATTTAAAATGTTAATGGGTTGGGATGAAACAGAGTTTTTTGAAAGAACAATAAAAATGGATGACGCAGAACATAATAAAGAGGTAAAAGAAAGTGATGAATAAAAAAAGTGAAGCAGGATATTCTTGTTGTAAGTGTGGATTGAAAGTAAAAAGATTAAAGAGTCTTAAAAAATTAAATGGTGGATTCTTCTGTAGAAAATGTGCAAAAGAAAAAAGAGCAAAACATAGAGAGTTTCTTAAAAGAGATGTATTAGGATTAACTAAAGAACAAGAAGAGGAAGAAAGATTAGAGGTAGTAAATAAATATAGTAGAGATAGGACAAAAAGAAAAAGAATAGAAAGAGATAAAGAAAGACAAAAAAATCCTAAAATAAATCTCCCAAAAATGAAATCAATAATTAAAAGCAAAGGAAAAAGAGTAAGTTCTCTAGGGATTTATATTACAAAAGTAGAAAAATTAGTTTTATATAAAAAATTAGTTCAAAGTAGTTTAGATAGCAAAGCAGCAAACAATAGAATACAATTATTAAGCGATAAAATGAATGAGTTCAAAGAAAAACTAAAAGAAACAGTAAAAACAAAAGAAGAACTAAACGAAAGATTCAAACTGGAATGGGGTAAGTTAATGGAAAGAGAAAACAAAGGAGTTGTTGGAGAATGAGAGAAAAAATAAAAGCTCTTGAGGAAATGTTTGAAAGCTATAAATATATTGAAGGAACTGAAGATGACTTGTTAATGAGTGGCTACCTTGATAGAATAAAAAAAAGGATTGATAAAGAAGATAAGAATGGAAAGGGTGTTGTATTTTATAGGAATGAATATTTTAAATTGGAGATGAGAAGATGAAACCAATAAGAGTAACTCAAGTAGGAAAAATAAATGCAACCTTTGTAGTTAGGAATCCAAAGAAGATAGAATACTGGAAAAAGATTGCAAATGAAGTTTCAGGAAATATTGGACTTGTAATAACAACTTATGAGGAGATTAGAAAATGATAATAAGCAAAAAAATAAAAGATGCTTTAACTAAAAAAAGAATGAAAGAATATAATAAATACTTAGAAAAAGAAAGCAAAGAATTTAGATTAACTTCAAAAGATTTGAGCAATCTCTATGATTTATTTTATATGGTTGATGATAATACTATGAAAACAATTAAATTAAATAAAATGTATGAATGGTTTGCAGAGTTTCACGAGAGAGTTGAAAAAATAGTTCTGCCAGAATTACAGGAGAGTAAAAAATGACTTGCGAACATAAAAAAATAAAAAAGAACTTCCCTTTCGGAAGAAAATCAAGAGCAGATAAACATTGTAAGACTTGTGGGGATGTTGTTACAAACAAAATGATAAAAGATAATGGGAGAAGAAGAAAAGAAAGATGAAACCAAATAAAAAGATGGATAAATGGGATAAGTTAATGATTATATTAGTAACAATACTCTTTTTTGCTATGGTTATAGCAGTTTTTAGTTCTTTTATAAAACCAACTCAAAATAATATGATTGAATTGTCAGAAGAGTATTGTGAGAATAAGCTTGGTATAAAAGAATATGGGGGGAGTATATCTGGAGATTGGGTGAAATGTAATAAATACGAAATTCAAAATGGATTAATATTTACTTACAAAAAGTATGAAGGTATGACCTTTGAAAGACAAGATGAAATACTAACAGAAAGAATACAATCTAATGTTGAAAAGGTTTTGATGTTTGCAGTTCCTCTTGTTGTAATCTTTACAATATTTAATAATTATAAGAGAAAAAAAGATGTAGAATGTAGTAAAGAAATGAAAGAGGTAAAGAAAGAATGAAATCAATAATATATTTAAGAACAAGCACTAAAGACCAAAACCCAGAACTACAAAAGAAAGATTGCTTAGAGTTCTCCAAAAAATTAGGGTTAGAGATAATAGAAGTAGTTTCCGAACAAGGTTCTGCATATAAGTTAGAAAAGGTAAGACCAAAATGGGATGAAGCAATGAAGAAAGCTAAAAAAGAAAAATTAAACATAGTGGTCTGGAGATATGATAGGGCTTTTAGAAATAGAGAAGAATTCTTTAAGTTTATGAAAGTTATGTTTGAAGTTTATGGAACAAAGGTTTATTCTGTAAAAGAACCAAGCATTTTATCTTTCTGGGAGATGTTGGACAAAAGCCATTCAGACAATCCTGTTTTCAATGAATTATTAAATGGAATCTTTAGAGCAATCTGGGATTTTATGATACAACAAGCTGGAGAAGAATCAGAAGAAGAATCTCGTAAGAAAAGCCAAAGGATTAAGTTAGCAGTTAGAAAAGAAGATGGAGTTACAAAATCTTACAAAGGAAATACATGGGGAAGGAAATCTCTAAAGGTTGGCAAAGAAATAATTAAATTAAGAAAGGAAGGAAAAACTATGAGACAAATAACTGAAGAAGTTTTCTATTGGGATAAAAATAACCATAAGAAGTTTGTGAGTGTTGGATATGTCCATAAGATTTTGGAGGGGGGAGAATGATTTTTATAATTTTAACTGCTATAGCATTGGGAATAGTTGTATATATATTTTGTAAAGGAATGACTATTGGTTTAGATTCTTTATATTATGCTCATACTGGAAAAAGATTAAATAACACTAAAGGAGGGATTCAAGAATGAATTTAAGAAAAGAAAGAGAAAAATGGTGTAGTAAATGGTTACACAAAAGATTAACAGGAAGAGCAATTACAGAATTATTCAAACAGGATAGAGAACTTAGGGAGAAGTTGAAAGAGGAATTAGTTTGTAGTTTTTGTAAAGAAACTCCTAAATATGGTATGATGTGTTCTGCATGTAATAATGCAGGTATAAAGATTGATAAAATTATGGGAGTGAAAGAATGAAAAGGCAAGGAATGAATGTTTCAGTAAATGAATTGAGAGAATTAGCTGATGAATTAGAAAGAGAAACAAGAGAGTTTAATGTAGAACTTATGGGAGATGATACAATAGGTTTTGATAGAAAATGGTCTATAACAATTATAAATAAAGAACCTAAATGTTCTGATACTTGGGAGATTGAAGGTTTAGATGTAAAGGAGGGAAAAGAATAATGGGAGAACGCTATGATAGAATAATGAGAATTGCAGAGATGGACTATGACTTACATCAAGGACATAAAGAGGGAAGAAGAAAAATAAAAGCTGACAAGAATCAAAAGAGATTATATTCATTATCATTAGGAATAGGATTTATTTGTTTAGGGTTTTCTGAATTTATTGTGGGAGCTATTTTAATATCGGTAGGGATTTTAGGATTGGTAATTAAAAGTAGGTTGTTTAAAAAAAGATGAAAAAACAAGAAATAACACTTTATAGAACTGTAAAGGATTATCATGCTTATGCTGGAATGATATCTTTACCAAAAAGTTTTATTGGAGAAGAAGTTAAAATAATAATTAATAGAAAATTAAATATAGAGGAAGAAAAACAATTAGAATTATATAAATTAAAAGAAGAATTATATCTTATAAGAAAAAAAAGAAAAGAAAAGAAAAGAAAAGAAAATGAAAAGAACAAAAGAAGTTAAGAAAAAAGAATACAATTGTGAAAACAAAAATAGAGTAAGACAATTAATCGTAGATGAATTAAGAAAGAGGGATATAAAAAACATTCTCACTTTAGAATCCCCAGAGTTTTTGTTTAGTAAGTTATTACCAGATAAAAAGATAATTGTTTGGGAGAATGATTCAGATACTTTCAAGAAGATGGAAAAGAAAACTCCTAAGAATGTTGAGTTAATATTTGGAAACATAGGAAAGTTTGGAGTTATTGGAAAAGATGTAGAAATGATTTACTTAGATTTCATAGGAACATTCCAAAATAATCAAGCAGAGATAGTAAGATTAAGGAATAGATTGAAAGAATGTAAGTTATTTGCTTTGACATTGTGTTTAAGAGAACCCCCTAAATTAAAAGAAAAACTATTAGGGAATGGAGACTACCAATTCAATTTAATAAATAAAATACAAGAACTAACTGGAATCAATTGGAAAGTAGTATATGGGGAAAGCTATTATGATTCAGTTCAGATGGTTACAGTAATAATGGAGGATAAAGAATGAAACAAAAAATAAGCATTAATCCACCACCAAGAGATAGGGCTTGTGAATGTTGTGGAAGAAAAGATATGAAACCTTTTGGAAAAGCAGGAGACCCCTTAGTTGGAGATTTTGATGGAGCATTACTTGTTAAGAGTTTTAGAAGTATGCACCCAAAAGATGAAAAGTTAGATAGAGAAGTAAAGGAAATAAAAGATTGGGATAAGTTGTTTGAAGAAAATCCAAAAAAAGCAGATAGACTTTCTGGGTATGACCAATTAGTAAATAGTGTATCAGCAAGTTGGGAATGTAGAGATTGTATGATATTAAATGAGGAAGATTACTTTAAGAAGATGAAAGTTGTTCATTTATCATACCTCAAAAACAAGGGGGAAAAAGTTTAGCTTGATATATAGTTCAAAAACTAACTAATTAATGAAAAATGGAAACAAAGAAAATAAAAGATTGGAAATATAAAATCCTAATATGGATGAATGTTTGTGAAGTGGTAGCTTTCTTAGGAATTGTATATTTTTCAGTAAATTATAGTTATTGGTTATTATTTCTTATACTTTTATTAGGAAGTTCAAATTCAGAAAGGAGGATATTGGGAATACCCGAAAAGGATTAATTTAAAATGAAAACAAAAATAAAGAAATGTGAAAACTGCAAGGAAGAAACAATTCACGACATAGGAAAAAAACAAGCAACTTCAAGGTCAGGAGCACATACAAGGAGAACTACATCAAGGTGTAGAAAATGTGGGACAAGAGAAATAATGAATAGAAAAAATGGAAGGAGGGTTGTTAAGGGAAAAAATGTGTAAGAAAAAACAGTTCAAATACTGCCCTTCAGAAATTGATGAGTGTATGAAGAATCTTATAGAAATACTACGAGCAAGAGGGGTTAGAACACTATCTTGTTGCTGTGGTCATAGAAGATACCCCATGACAATTATTATAGAACAAGGACTTGAAACACAAACTTATGCTTTGGAGATAATGAGTGATAAAGTTATTCCAAGAAAAAAGAAATTCTACAAAAAAGATAAACAAGGATATTATTATATTCCAGAGGTGGATATGAAATGTTAATGAAGAAAGAAGACTATGAAGAACTTATGAGAGAACAGAATAAGAACTTACAAGAGCAAGGAGTAAGTTTGAATACACCTGTCTGTCCTTATTGTGGAGAGAAGATGGTTAATGATATTGATTCAAAGACTAAAGAAGTAAGCAAGTATCTTTGGAAAACTAAATGTGGACATATGGAAAAGTTCAGGTTGGCGAGAGGATGAAGAAATGAAAAGAGAAAAAGAAAACATAGTATTAGGAAGTATGGTGTGTAGAAAGATATTAAGCCAAATAAATAAAAGAGGTTTTGACTATGCAATAAATATTTCAAAGGAAGTTGATTGTGGTTGGAGTAATGCAAGTATGAAAGTTCAATCATTAAAGGAAGAAGGGCTAGTAGAAGACCTAGAAAATAATGGTAAGAAGGAATATCCCTTTGTTAAAAAGGATAGAAAGAGGAAGTATGTTAAACTAACAGAAAAAGGAAAAAGGATTGTAGAATTGTTATCTAAGATAAATATGGAGATGGAGAAAAAATGAAAACAATTTATGAAGAATGGAATGAAAGAAATGAAAAAGAGATGAAGATAACTTTTTCTCATGTTGGGGAAGAGTTTCAAAGATGTTTAGTAGCACAAGGATTTACAACAGGATTATTTTGGAAGTTTGCAGTATTCTTTGGTTCTGAATGGACAGCTGCAACATTGATAAATAAATTAAGAAGAGGGATTGAAGAAGATGGAGGTTATGTTATAAGAAAATGAAAAATAAACAAAAAGCAAAAACAGAATGGATTTCAGATGAAGGAACATGTAAAATGTCTATAGAAGTTGATGGGGAGATAACTTTAGATAATGTGGATGAGCAATGGAAAGGGCTTATGGAAAGTGTTGGATATTCTATGGAGAACTATTGAGGATTTAAAATGCCTATAGCAAGATGGAGTTCACACCAAAGATATTTAAGAAGGAAGGAAAAAATGACTGAGGAAGAAATGGAAGAAGAAAAAAAGAAGAAAAGAGAGTACTGGAATAAAAATAAAGATAAATTACCAATGTTAAAAGAAAGAACTAGACCAAGACTTAAAAGACCATGCAGGGATTGTGAAAAGATATTCCTACCTAAAGGGGGTTTCTCAAGACTCTGTGATGAATGTTTAGATAAAGCTCTAGCGAAGAGGCATAAAAAATGAATTGGAAAATAAGACTTGGGATAACTTTGATGATTGGAATGTTGGGGGGATTAGTAATTGGATTAATAGTAAAAAAATGAAAGAAGAAATTAAATGCTGCATGTGTGGAAAGCCACCAGAAGATAAAGTAACAAGACAGAATGAAAAGGTTAAGATTTACTTTGTAGATATAAAAACAAAAGAAACACTATGTGAAAAAGATAATAGAATAAACGATGGGATTTATAGAGGTAATGAAAAAAGGACTATGGGGGTTATGAAAATGTTAAAATGAGATTTAAAAAGTTAATAATAAAAATTGATTTGGGAGAATACGAGATGGATGAATTTACAAACTACTTAGAACAAAACTATAATTTTAAAATTTTAGATGAAGAAGTGTATGAAGATGAAAGATGAAACAAAAGAAATCAGAATACAAGGGAATAGAGGTTCACAATCCGAAGGTGGGGGAAGCGAACAGAGTTTACACAAAGGAGAGTTTGTCTCCACCAGTAAAAGCAAGTCAGATAAAACTATTAGATACTTCTCCATGTTCACAGGAGTCGGAGGATTTGAACTTGGACTTACCGATAATTTTGAAAAAACACAGACCCACAGAGATAAGAAATCATGGGAAGACCGTTCCAACACTAAGTCAAGCAATGGGAACGGGGGGGAACAATGTTCCTTTAGTCCTATCGGATTCTCGGAAATCGACAAATACGCAAGTGAACTCCTCAAACAAAGATTCCCGACAGTTAAAAATTGGGGAGACTGCACAAAAATTAATCCAAGTGAATTACCAGACTTTGATATGCTCTGTGGAGGATTTCCTTGTCAATCATTCTCAATCGTTGGAAAAAGAAGAGGTTTCAAAGATACCAGAGGGACAATGTTTTTTGAGATTGCAAGAATACTTAAAGTTAAAAGACCTAAACTTGTTCTCCTTGAAAATGTCAAAGGGTTACTCAATCACGAAAAAGGGAAAACTTTTAGTGTCATCATTCAAACGCTGGAAGAATTGGGGTATAGAACTCAATGGATGGTTCTTAATAGCAAATTTTTCGGAGTTCCCCAGAACAGAGAGAGGATATTCATTGTCGGAAGTCTTAGAGAACAACCCAGACCAGAAGTATTACCTTTCAGAGAAAGTTATAAAGAAAATATTATCAGAAACAAAGAAGAAAACTACACTGCAGATTATAGAGGAGATGAAGGGTTGAGAATTAGGATGGACAATATTACTCCAACAATGAAAAAAAGGGCGGAGAGTAGAGACCATTACAATTCTATTCTCACATTCAAAAAGGATATGAAAATTAGAAGATTAACTCCCTTAGAATGTGAAAGACTTCAAGGATTTCCAGAAGGATGGACAGAAGGATTTTCAGACACTCAAAGATATAAAATGATGGGAAACGCAGTAACTGTTAATGTAATTAAAGCAATAGGAGAAATGTTAAAATGAAAAAGAAAAAAGAATATAAATTTGAAGTAACATGGCAAGACTTACAAAACATAGTTTATCAATTCGTAGGAGCAATCTTAATGTTCTTTGTAGTAGTTCAATACTCTCTTGGATATATTGGTAGTAGAATACCTGAGATGGCAATACTAACGGTAGGATTCTTTGTGCTAATCGTAAGAGTAAATAATACAGAAAAAAGATTGGAGGAAGAAAAATGAGTGATGGACTTTTAGGAGCATTAGTATTTACAGGGGTGATTGGAATTGTATGGATGATTCAAGAAATAATAGATAGGAAAATGAAAAAATGATAACAGATAAAGAAGGAATTAAAGCATTAAAAAGAATGAATACTCATAAGTGTTCTGATTGCGGAAAGATATTCCAAAACTTTAAAGGTATGAATGAACACATCCAAGAATACAAACACTATAAATTTGATTTATTAAATGAGGAGGAATTGGCTTTATTTTATGCCTAAGACTTAAAATGGGAACAATGATAGGATTAAAGTATAATAAAAAATATGAAATGTGGGAGATTTGGAATTTAAAGAGTTGTGAATGTGGAAATCATATTTGTAAAGAATTTATTTATGGTTCATCTTTAGAGGATTGTTTAAACAAAATAAAGAAAGACCTTAATTCGTCTAAGTCAGGGGGAAAGAAATGACAAGAATAGGTTGTGTTGGTTGTAAAACAAATAAAACTCTTAAAAGAAAAGATGTTAGCTTTGTAGAAGAAGATAAAGAATATTGGTATTGTGAGAGTTGCATAAAAGAAAATGGTTTAACTAAAATAGAAAAATAAAAAAGGAGGTAAATAAAAGATGATAAAAAAATGTGATGTTTGTAAAGAAAACGAAGTAGATTCAGAAGTTAGAGATGTTTGTGAAGAATGTATGGGTAAAGTTTTAAAAGAGGGGAATAAGAAATGAATAAAGTAATATTTGAAAGGGGAAAATTTGAAAGAGAAGAAGAACCAATGTTGGATTTAAAGATGTTAAAGAAGAGAACAAGTTCAAAAACTCCAAGTGGGCTTATGTTAAAATACGCAAAGCAGTTCAGAGATAAAGAAAATTTCCTAATGGCTAAACTCTTTCAAGAACTATATACTCAAATAAGAAATATGGAAGTTAGTGAAGAATTCAAAGCAAATCAATGGCGTGGAAAATCAGGAGTAACTTACCAAATAAAACCAGACTATGTAATTGCAATAAGATTCAGAAAGAAAGATATTGGAGAAGACCCAGTAGAAGTTAAGACAGAAATGTCTAAGGAACAAATAAACAAAGTAAGTTTAGCAATTAATCAACTAAACACAAAAAAGTCCATCAACACCAGTGAAATCGCAGAAAAGGTCTATAACAAAGCATGGCATCTTGTCTTCTCAGATAGAAAAAAACATACAATGTTGGTAGAGATTTTAAACTATTTAGAATATAAAAAACAAATTAAATACTCCCGAAGAGGAAGGATTGAAGTTTTAAATCAAGTAAAATTGGAGGATTCGTCTTTGACTTAAATCAAGAACAATGGAAATAATAAAATTAAGTAGTGGAGAGAAAGCAGATGAACTTAGAAATGAGTTGTTAAATTTAATTAATGAATATTCAAATATTCTAACTGGTTATGAACTTGTTGGGATAATAGATGTTGTAAGGGAGGATTGTCACCAATCAATACAGAAAATAGATGAAGAATGAAAAATAATTTAGCTAAACAAACTCTAAAATTGTATTTAGATAAAGGATTAAATCTTTATGAAACACTTGGAAAGATAAAATATGAAATATCAAGAATTAATAATCTTTTAAGAAATAAGACTTTCTTTGAAGAACAAATAGATTATATAGAATATAAAAAATATGCAACAGAGAGAAAGAAAACGCTCAGACAAATAATTCCTATAATCAATAAAGAACTTGGATATAAAAATAAGGGTCAAAGAGATAAGATTTTGAATAAACATCTTAATAAATTAAAGAAAATTAGGAAAATTACGCCTAAGTCAGGGGGTGCGAAATGAAAAGACCAGAGTGTATGTTATCT
>SDBT01018598.1_pt1 | contig 10916 bp, 8 predicted proteins | sample 2277101 | NCBI WGS metagenome assembly SDBT01 (sample SAMN10404973, study PRJNA504765) | marine sediment metagenome | isolation source: marine sediment core GS10_PC15, 103 cmbsf | place: Arctic Ocean: Southern Knipovich Ridge | collected 2010 | reverse complement strand
CCATGCTTTTGTGCCATCACTTTCGTTATCGCTGCCGTTAATGTCGTTTTACCATGATCTACGTGACCAATCGTTCCTACATTAACGTGTGGCTTCGTTCTTTCGAATTTTTCCTTTGACATCTGTGCTGTCCCCCTGTGACATTAACGTTTAATCTCATTTTGGCCCTTTACCCAACTGGAGCCCACAACCGGACTTGAACCGGTGACCTCTTCCTTACCAAGGAAGTGCTCTACCACTGAGCTATGTGGGCCTTGGTTACCCATAAAACTTTCAAGCGGGTGATGGGAATCGAACCCACACAATCAGCTTGGAAGGCTGAAGTTCTACCATTGAACTACACCCGCAGTCTCACTTGGAGGGGGGAGGATTCGAACCTCCGAAGGCTAAGCCGTCAGATTTACAGTCTGATCCCTTTGGCCGCTCGGGAACCCCTCCAAAACCCAATAGTTACACGCGGACCCGCGTTTAAACGCAGGCCAGCGAAATAAAGCAGCGTATTCTGCCGATTCTGGGGGCAAATGTCAACAGGTTTTACCTAAATACGCATCCTTTTACGAATATCGCGCAACACTAACGCCACCCAGGGCCATAAAATCATGCTGGCGACCGCTGGCACCCAAAATAGCCAGACATTTTGAACTTGATGCAACATCCCTTGAATAATGAAAATAACGCTTTGATACAATAAAATCACCGCCATCACATAGGCTGCTTGCTGCCAAGTTGAGTATAGCCGGATCTGCAAGTAAAACCGCTGCACGACATACGCGACTGCCACTAATCCCAGGGCGTGCTCACCCAATACCGAGCCGTATAACACATCGACCAACAAACCAATGATCCACGCCCAAACTAATCCCACGCGCTCTGGCGTCATCATCAACCAGTAAACCATCACTAAACCCACCCATTCCGGCCTAAACCAAATCGCCCATTGTGGCACGGGAATACTATTTAACATCATGGCTATCAGCAATGTGAGCAGGATCACTAAGTTGACTAGTAATTTACTTCGCATGGTTAGGCGTCTCTTTAATGGCAGGTGTATTCGGTAACACCAACAGCACTAAACGACTACGGTTGATGGCCGCACTAGGCCGCACGGTAATCACCGCAAATTGCCGACCCGATTTGCGCTCAACAGATTGCACAGTGCCAATGGGGTAACCGGCTGGAAAGCGCTGCCCCAAACCCGAGGTCACCAAGACATCACCCGGCTTAATAGCCGTGGTGGTCGGCATGTTAATCATGTTCAATTGATTATTCACACCATTTCCGACCACAATTCCACGGATGTCATTAACACTATCTTGCACCGGAACGGCGCTTCGTGGATCGGTGATCAACAACACTTGGCTACTCATGGGATTCACTTTTATAACTTGCCCCAACACACCCGTGGCATCTAACACGGGCTGGCCAACATAAGTGCCCGCGTTGCCGCCACGCGATAATATAATCTGGCGTACATAAGGATCGGAACTCACAGCGAGTAATTGCGTGACCACCACTTCACCATCCACTTGCGACGTGGATTGCAGCAAAGCACGCAAGCGTTTATTTTCAGATTGTAAGCTCATAAATTTTTGCAACTTCGCTTTTAATAACAGTTGCTCAGCTTTGAAGTGGGTATTTTGTTTTAATAAGGCGTTGTGGCTAATGATCCGCACTTGCGCCCAGTCGATAAATTCCAACGGCCAGTCCACCATGTAGTGCACCGGCGTGGTAACGTAAGATAAGGCGGATCGCAATTGCTCTACCCGCGCATAACGATAATCGCTAACCATTAGCACTAGCGACAACGCGATCAACGCGACGAATCGCAAGCCCAACATTGAACGGTGTTTGAAGAGTCTCATTTATTCAGTCGAGAGAAAATCTCCACCCATGCGATCCATGGATTCCAAAGCCATACCACCACCGCGCGCAACACACGTTAACGGATCTTCAGCGATAATAACCGGCAAACCCGTTTCTTCCATGAGTAGACGATCCAGATCTTTCAACAATGCACCCCCACCCGTTAACACCATACCGCGCTCGGCAATATCCGCTGCCAATTCCGGTGGCGCTTGTTCCAGCGCTGCCCGCACCGCGCCTAGGATGCCAGACAGAGGCTCTTGCAAGGCTTCTAAGATCTCATTGCTATTTAAGGTAAAGCTACGCGGCACACCTTCTGCTAAATTACGACCTCGCACTTCGATTTCAAAAATATCTGAGGTTGGAAACGCAGTGCCTACTTCATGCTTAATACGTTCTGCAGTGGACTCACCAATCAAGGTACCATAATTACGGCGCACATAACTGATGATGGCATCGTCAAAACGATCCCCGCCAATACGAACTGACTGGTGATAGACAATGCCACTCAAGGAAATGATCGCAACTTCAGTGGTACCACCACCGATGTCAACGACCATAGAACCACTCGCTTCTTCCACTGGCATACCCGAACCTAAGGCCGCTGCCATCGGCTCTTCAATCAAATACACTTCACGCGCACCTGCGCCCATGGCTGATTCACGGATCGCACGGCGCTCAACTTGAGTAGAACCACAAGGCACACAGACCAACACGCGCGGACTTGGACGTAAAAATTTAGTTTCATGCACCTTATGAATAAAGTGTTGCAGCATTTTTTCAGTTACATAAAAATCAGCAATCACCCCATCTTTCATGGGCCGTATCGCATTGATGTTGCCAGGCGTACGCCCCAACATCCGTTTGGCTTCAATCCCCACCGCAGCCACACGCTTTTGGCCACCGTCATTGCGCAGCGCCACCACTGAAGGCTCGTTTAAAACAATACCCATGTCACGCACATAGATCAGCGTATTAGCTGTACCCAGGTCGATAGACAAGTCATTCGAAAACATTCCCCGTAATTTCTTAAACATGTTTTATTACCTTCATTTTGTAGCTGAATTGATTTATTTTTCACCCTTGGAGCTGACGCCCCAAGCACCTAAAATCGAATGGGCTAACTGTACCCGAAAATCTTGAGAGCGTCGAGGTTTTTGGGGATCTGCCTGGGAAGCAACCGGGCGGGGTATTTTTGCGTAGATCGGCAGCCCATACAGCGTTATAATGCGCTGCTTTCTTCGAGAGAATTAATATGTCAGAGCAAACCTTTGATTTGGATAAAATCGCACATTTGGCCCGCTTACAGTTGAAGGTCGAAAATCGTACGCATTACTGCCAAGAGTTGGGCAAGATATTAAATTTGGTGGAGCAGCTCAATGCAGTGGATACTGACGGAGTGGAACCACTGGCACATGCGATTGACGTCGTGCAGCGTGGGCGTGAAGATGTAGCTGATGCGGCCATTGACCGCGATGTATTGCAGAGCACGGCTACCGTGGTGGCAGATGGCTTGTACTTAGCGCCGAAAGTCATTGAGTAGACCGCCTCATGTTAGATAAAACCCTAGCCGAGTACCAAGCTGATTTAAATGCGAAAACGCTATCTAGTGTTGAACTCACGCAAAGTTTGTTGACGCAGATCGAACAACTCGATCCACAATTAAATTCATTTATTACAGTTGATCACGACGGGGCCTTAGCTGCCGCACAGGCTGCCGATGCTGCGCGCGCGCGAGGTGACACCCGGCCGCTACTCGGCCTACCCATCGCGCAGAAAGATATTTTTTGCACCCAAGGTGTTAAAACCAGTTGCGGTTCAAAAATGCTAGATAATTTTATTGCGCCGTATGACGCAACCAGTGTCAGCCAATTCAAACACGCTGGCATGGTGATGCTAGGTAAAACCAATATGGATGAATTCGCCATGGGTTCGTCAAATGAAAACAGTATCTATGGCGATGTGAAAAACCCTTGGGATTTAACCCGCGTCCCCGGTGGTTCTTCCGGCGGCTCTGCAGCTGCGGTGGCAGCAGGTTTAACACCCGCCGCCACCGGCACCGATACCGGTGGATCAATTCGACAGCCCGCCTCAATGTGTAACATCACCGGTTTAAAACCCACATATGGACGTGTGTCGCGTTACGGCTTGATTGCCTATGCATCGAGTTTGGATCAAGGCGGACCGTTTGCCCGCAGTGCAGAAGATGTTGCAATGCTGATGAATGCAATGGCAGGGTTTGATCCAAAAGACTCAACCAGTATCGATGAACCTGTGCCCGATTACACCGCGACGCTAAATCAATCTTTACAGGGTTTGAAAATCGGTTTGCCAATAGAATATTTCAATCAAGGGTTAGATCCGAAAATGCAAGCCGCTATCCACACCGCGGCAAAAACCTTAGAACAATTGGGCGCAACGCTAACCGACATCAATTTGCCACACAGCAATTTAGCGATACCAACTTATTACATCATCGCTCCCGCTGAATGCTCATCCAACTTGGCGCGCTACGACGGCTTACGTTATGGTTACCGCTGTGATGATCCAAAAGATTTAATGGATTTGTATTGCCGCACACGTGGCGAAGCATTCGGCCGAGAAGTTAAGCGGCGCATGCTCATCGGCACCTATGTATTATCCGCAGGTTACTATGATGCTTATTATGTTAAAGCGCAGAAAGTCAGGCGCTTGATCCGACAAGATTATCTCGACGCTTATCAACAAGTCGATGTGATCCTAAGTCCAACCTGCCCTACCCCAGCCTTTAAACTCGGTGAAAAAACCGATGATCCGCTGACCATGTACTTCTCCGACATTTTCACCATTGCTGTTAACTTGGCAGGCTTGCCGGGAATGTCAGTCCCCGCAGGATTCGTCGATGACTTACCCGTTGGCATGCAATTGATTGGTAATTATTTTAAAGAAGCGCAATTGCTGAATGTGGCGCATCAATATCAGCAACACACGGATTGGCACACACGCCGCCCTCCTCTGCTCGCAAACTTGGAGGCTCACTCATGAAGTATGAAGCCGTGATCGGTTTGGAAGTTCATGTGCAATTGCAAACGCAATCGAAAATTTTTTCAAGCGCGCCTATCGCGTATGGCGCTGAACCGAATACACAAGCTAATGCAGTCGACTTAGCGATGCCAGGTACTTTACCCGTACTCAATGAAAAAGTTTTAGAAATGGCAATTAAACTGGGCTTAGCTATCGATGCTACCGTTGCTAAGCACTCCGTATTCGCCCGCAAAAATTATTTTTACCCTGACTTACCCAAGGGTTATCAAATCAGCCAATACGACCAACCGATTGTGCAAGGTGGTCACCTGACAATTAATTTGGAAGACGGTAGTACTAAACGCATTGCGATCACTCGTGCACATCTTGAAGAAGATGCCGGCAAATCATTACATGAAAACTTTAAAGACTCTACCGGGATTGATTATAACCGCGCCGGCACGCCTTTACTGGAAGTGGTATCGGAGCCGGAGTTACGATCTGCCGCTGAAGCTGTCGCCTATTTAAAAACCTTGCACACCTTGGTGCGACACTTACAGATCTGTGATGGCAATATGCAAGAAGGTTCATTTCGCTGTGATGCTAACGTATCAGTGCGCCCCGTGGGGCAAACTGAGTTTGGCACCCGGGCCGAAGTTAAAAATGTCAATTCATTTCGCTTTGTCGAGCGCGCCATTAATTATGAAATTGATAGGCAAATTCAATTGATAGAAGATGGGGGCACGGTGGTGCAAGAAACCCGCTTGTACGATCCAGACCGCGACCAAACTCGCGCCATGCGAAGTAAAGAAGAAGCGGATGATTATCGCTATTTCCCGGATCCGGATTTACTGCCGATCACCATCACCGAAGCCACTATTAACGCCATTGCCGCTAACTTGCCCGAACTGCCGCAAGCAAAAGCTAAACGCTTGCAAAGTGAATATCAGCTGTCTGCTAGTGATGCTGCATTTTTAGTGCAATCACCTGCCGTTGCAACGTACTTTGAAACCCTCACCGCTGCGAATGTGTCAGCCAAGCTTGCAACAAACTGGCTTATGGGTGAAGTCGCAGCAGGCTTAAATAAAGCAGATTTAACGATCGAACACTGCCCTATCGACGCAACACGCTTAGCCGGATTATTGCAACGCATTGAAGATCAAACCATCTCCGGAAAAATTGCTAAAACCGTTTTCGAACACATGTGGAATTCATCACAATCAGCCGATGACGTCATAAACGAACAAGGCTTGCAACAGGTCACTGACACGAGCGCGATCGAAAAAGTCGTGGATCAGATCATTGAAGCTAATCCTGAACAAGTTGCGCAATTCAAAGCGGGCAAAACAAAAATGCTAGGTTTTTTTGTCGGCCAAGTCATGAAAGCCATGCAAGGCAAAGCCAGCCCGCAACAAGTCAATGATTTATTAAAACAGAAGTTGAACGCGTAATGACTAAAAAACTCTTTATTAAAACCCACGGTTGCCAAATGAATGTGTACGATTCGCAAAAAATGCGTGATGTATTAAGCGACAGCAGTGGATATGAATTAGTAGACAGCGCCGAGCAAGCCGACGTATTGCTTTTGAATACGTGTTCAATCCGCGAAAAAGCGCAAGAAAAAGTGTTTTCACAACTTGGCCAGTGGCGCGAACTCAAGGAAGCAAAACCTGAGTTACTCATCGGCGTTGGCGGCTGCGTTGCCAGCCAAGAAGGTGCGGCCATCACCAAGCGTGCACCTTATGTCAACGTGGTATTTGGTCCGCAAACCTTACATCGCTTGCCTGAATTATTAAATGAAGCGCAAGCCAAGAAAAAATCCGTTGTCGATATCAGTTTTCCCGAAATTGAAAAATTTGATAATTTACCGGAGCCTCGCGCTGAAGGCCCCAGCGCATTCGTATCGATCATGGAAGGTTGCAGTAAGTACTGCAGTTATTGCGTAGTCCCTTACACCCGCGGTGAAGAAATCAGCCGCCCATTTGATGATGTGTTAGCCGAAGTTGCTAGCCTTGCCGAGCAAGGCGTGCGCGAAATTACCTTGTTGGGACAAAACGTCAATGATTACCGTGGCCAAATGCATGAAGGTGATATCGCAGATTTAGCATTGCTGATCCGTTACATCGCCAGCTTAGAGGGTATTGACCGAGTCCGCTATACCACTTCTCACCCACTAGCGTTTTCCGACTCCTTGATCCAAGCGTATGCTGACGTTCCCGAATTAGCCAATCACTTACACTTACCGGTGCAAAGTGGCTCCGATAGAATTTTAGGATTAATGAAACGCGGCTACACCGCCTTGGAATTTAAATCCAAAATCCGCAAACTACATCAAGTGCGCCCTGACATTCGCATTTCATCCGACTTCATCATCGGCTTTCCCGGCGAAACCGAGCAAGATTTTCAAGCCACCCTAGACTTAGTGAAAACCATCGGTTTTGATCAATCCTTCAGTTTCATCTTCAGCGCCCGCCCCGGCACGCCGGCCGCTAGCATTAAAGATGAAACGCCCATGGAGTTAAAGAAACAACGCCTAGCCCTTTTGCAACAAACCCTCACCGAGCAAGCCCAAGCCATTAGCAAATCCATGCTAAACACCGAACAAACTATCCTAATCAGTGGACGCTCGAAAAAACGCGACAACGAATTTGCCGGCCGCACAGAATGCAATCGTGTCGTTAACTTTCCTTGTCCCAAAGATCTCACCGGTCAATTTGTTAACGTTATCATAACCGACGTCAAACCCAATTCATTGCGTGGTCGATTAATTTAATCCTATCCTAGCACTGGGGAACAGATAGCTGTTCCTGGTGATGATATCATCTGCGGTGGTTTAAAAAATCCATGTGTTGCCAAAAGTTCAGAGTTTCCGTTAGGAACCACTGTTTCAATAATTTGTCTGTAAGAAGCTAGCAATGGGTTCATGGCTGCTTCAGAAATCTCATCAAGGTGTTTTTGTGTACGCGGGTTTAACTTAGCATCAGGTGGCGCAATGATAACGCTACGCCCACTTTGATATTTGTCTTGCCCTAATTGCTCGTGCTTTAGAGTGCTGCAGGTCAAAGTAATCCAGACGCCCCTTTTTCGCATTTTCTTAACGAGTGCTGCCAACGTAGCAAGTGTTACTGCCGTGCTATCATGAGTAATATCAATAATCAGCCCCCGCACATGATCAGCCGTTTTAATCGCTTCGTTAACGTCAGCAATACAGGTAATATCAGCAAACCAAAGATCGGCTTCTTCTTTTGGTGTACAGCTAAGCCCACTGTCATCAGCAAACTTTCCAACTTCATAATAGTTCCCCGGAAACAAATACAAGTTTTTTATTCCTTGGTTACACATTGCCATGATGGATGCATTGTTTGCTTGCTGGCCACCGTCATTATACAACAGTTGGAAGTCACTCGGTTTAACCTTCAAAGCAGTAGAAAATCGATCGCGTTCTATAGCTTTTAGATCAGACTTGGCATTATCGGTATCATTGGCCAAGCAACGTAAGGGGACCAAATATTCTAGTATATTTTCAATAATCAATAATGCCTTGGCTTGCATGTGAGTTCGCTCATACTCATGCATGTCTTTTAATATTGCTTTACCTTTCTGGCAATTATGTAACAACTTAACTAACACATATAAAGTTGAACATGAGGGATTAAGATCCACTAACGAGAGGACATAACTTATTGTCGTTTCAATTAAATTATTTAACAACCGAAACAATGGACTTTGCTTTTTAGAAGATGTTGTATCGCTTACCCGTTTAGAAACCGTATCGCAGCCCGCAAATGCATAACCCTCACGAGGAATGAATTTGTGATCGTAATCCTTTACCACTTTCTTATGTTCTACTCTATCAAGAACAAACGTTTCCAAATATTGTTGAAACGCTTGATCAAGCGTGTTGCTTTGTAACAATTTTTGAGTGACCACAAGCGCGATCCATTGATCATCCTCAATACGCATCGCATTAAAGCAATAATTGCCGGTTTTATCAGTTTGTTGATTGCCCTTACCCTCTTCATAAGGCTTTAACACTGCCTTGACCAGCTTTTTAGGTTTACCTGATTTTGAAGCATTAGGTTTAATAAAGTTATAATCTGTCAACAGAGCATCAAATTGCCTAAGACTATCTATGATGAGCTGATTAAAAGGCGCTGGGGCGGCACCTAAAGACAAGCGGATCCGTAATGAGCCGGCATCCGTAAAAGTGGCTCTTAAAAAACCAAAACTTTGTCTGCGCTGAACCAAATAATATAACCCGCGTTCTTTTGCATTATGGTTAATTAAACCCCCTAAAAAACCTAATAAAACATTTGTTACACCTTCTCTAACATTGACTGATTGTTTGTAGTCGCCGTCTATTAATTCAGGATATAAGTCGATATAAATCAGTGGGCAGTTTGCCGGTGAACTGACTTGTAATTTTTTCAACTCTAGAGTATTACAAGCCGCTGTAATTTTTCGAGCTTGCTGACTGCGATGTTGTGTCAAGTCAGACTGGGTTAATTCCATCAGCTGCGGTTTATTAGTTGAGCGTAGCAATTCGAATGCCTCTAAAACCTTCACTATCTGCTCTTGGTTATTAGCCTGCTCCCATTGTGGATCCAGCTCAGCAGGATATGGCAAGAGTCGACTGAGTTCACTGCCGTCTTTTGTAGATGATTTGTCGTCATATACATCCTCCATCACCTCATACAGCTGTGCAACATTATTGGCTCGGCTACCTAAATGGGCTAAGGTCTCACCCATACGCTGGCTTTTCAAAGCGGCTGTAGGATTGCCGCGACGGTTAATCTCATTTAACATATTGCGGTATTCTTTCGATAAGGCGCCACACCGCTGTGCCATTCGAAGATATGCCGCATTCTGTAATCCACAACAAGCCTTCGATCCTAACGCATTCTTGTAACCGACAATTTCGTGATGTTTACTTTGAGAACGGATATAAAATAGCGGGTTTTCGCATTCAGGCTTCGAAGATTTTCCAAAACCTTGGGCCGGATAATAACTTGCATTGTGCGAATAAAAGTTTTTTACAACCACTAAATACAAAATCAACTTGTTACGATCGTTTGCTTTTGCAAAGAAATTGCTGTTACGCAGAAAGTCCATCCAAAAACAGGCTGATAGCTCTTCGACGTTATCTTGCCCAGTTCTTCGCTTGGCCGTTACGGGCTTCGCCAAATAATCCGCTAACGTAGTGTCGTCAGCATATTTGCTGATTTTCTCCTTAGGGATAACGCCACACCTTTGGATTTTATTTTTTTTGACTTTTGCTAACTTAAATTCGTTTTCCAATAAAACCGTGTACGGTTTATAGTTATCTTTAGCTTGGAGCCTTTTTAAATAGTCACCAACTAATTTTATTAGCTCCCTAATAAGAACATTATTATACTTGGATGATAATGCTATAAGCTGTTTGCGAATAGACTTCAGTAAGTCTTCTTTACCTTGTTTGCAATACTCCGCTATTCTGGATTTTAGCTTTTTCAATTCATCGGGTTGATTAATATTATAGGTTTTACGAATAAGTTTAATATTGAGAACCGGCTTTGCGTTAACCGCTTTAACGGCTTGCTGAACACGACCGAGCAACTCCTTGGCAACATTATCCTTGGCAAAGAGCTTGGGTTTATTTTTTTGAAAATCCTCAAGCTGCTGTTGTAACTGTTCAAGCTCAGCAATATTCTGTTGATTAATTTTTCGAGTTGTATACTTTTTAACTCGGGTAAGTTCTTCCTTATTTGACAAGTCACAGACAACTGCTTTTTTACGACCATCGAGAATGGTGATTTTCATAGCAAAGCTCTCAGATTGAATACGCAAATCATACCGAAAAATGATTTGCAAAACTACACTGGCATTGTCTATGCTTTATAATACACTGAGCAAGTAATGGAGGATAAACAAACATTGGCAACACCTAGACACAACCACATTGTGCGTTTTGACCCGATAAACAACCGTCGTTTAGCGGATTTATGCGGGCCGTGCAATGCCAACCTGCAACAAATTGAACAACATTTTAAGGTGAAGATACATAACCGTAG
>SDBT01018597.1_pt1 | contig 10917 bp, 13 predicted proteins | sample 2277101 | NCBI WGS metagenome assembly SDBT01 (sample SAMN10404973, study PRJNA504765) | marine sediment metagenome | isolation source: marine sediment core GS10_PC15, 103 cmbsf | place: Arctic Ocean: Southern Knipovich Ridge | collected 2010 | reverse complement strand
GAGACGAGTTTTGCGGCATCTGCTCATCACAAGATATTACTTGCTGATTTGCAGCATAGAGACTTACAGGCATTCAACGGGTTCTTGTTATCTGTTGCGCTAGGGTCTGCCACTTATGGCATGAAGCAGACTCTTGCAGGCAGGGAGATAGAAACCAGCCCTGAGAAGTTAATCGTTGAATCTCTTGATAGGTCGGGAGCATTTGGTTATTTTTGGGACGAAGCTAGCAACGGTGGAACCGGGTTTGTGAATTATGACACGTTCCTGATTGCGGAAGGTGGAGCACGCATTCCGCGTCACGCCTTCACTAACTTTCAAGTACCAGGAATCGTTTAATGAGTAGACAATGGGAGCAAGCACAATCTTGGGAGAGCGATTGGTGGGGCAGTTGTGGTAATACCTATGGGGAAGAGGAAAAACAGTGGCTTTACGCACGTAAAATGTTGCTTGAGGACCGGATGTGGCACAACCGCAAGTCGCCCTACAACATCAAAATGGATGGAATGACGGTGATTGACATCGGCGGCGGCCCGGCCAGCCTTTTACTGAAGTGTACTGGTCTGGTACGGGGTGTGGTTATTGACCCCCTTGTTGTTCCTGCTTGGGTAGAGATGCGCTACGAAGAGGCCGGGTTGGAATATATTCAGATGCCAGCCGAAGGGCTTTTCGAGCAAATGATAGAGTTTCATCAAAAGTTTGACGAAGCCTGGATCTACAATTGCCTTCAGCACACTCAAGATCCAGCCAAGATTATCAAGAATGCTTTTAAGGTGGCCAAGGTTATCAGGATTTTTGAATGGCTTGAGACCAGGGTCAACGAGGGGCACCCGCACACGTTTACCAAAGAGTCGCTAGACAATATATTAGGCGGTGAGGGCAAGGTCAGTTTATTAAAAGGTGAGGCTCATTGTTTTGGAAAAGCCTATCATGGGATATTTATCGGGGCCTGATTGGACCCTGGAAGAACCGAAAGCCTACTATGTCGTGGGTTGTCACAGGTCGGGTACATCGTTTGTGGCTAACGCAATAAGGTCTCAGGGTGTCTACTTTGGCTCTGGTAGTTGGCGCTGCGAGAGCAGGGATTTTTGGTCTATAGACAAGGACATTATACAGGCGGCCGGTGGAACCTGGCTTGAGCCGCCGCCAGAGACGGAGTTGCTTGCCCAGGGCGTTTTGACCGCAGATAGGATTCAGGAAGTCATTACGAAGTTTAGTAAGCGGCCACTGTGGGGTGCTAAAGACCCACGTATGGCCTTAACCGCTAGATCCTGGCTTGACTTGACGCCCGGTGACGTTTATCTTATTGCTGTGTTTAGAAGGCCAGAATACGCTGCCGCTAGTCTGAGTAGGGTAGGGCAAATCTGGAACGTTCAAGATGCAGAGGTACAAGTGAAAGAATACGCAAGACGAATGATTACGGCTATTAAGAGGTTTATGGGTGTTTGATTTTCCGGTAAATGCTGCAACCAAAGTTAAGCGCAAGAAAAGATTTCATCTATTGGGCTTGGTGCACCTGCCGGTTTCGGAAAGATACGCCGGTTGTGCCTTTACTCAAAAAATAGTGAAGCTGTCTAAGATGATGCTTTCTCTTGGACATGAGGTTATCTTGTACGGTGCCGAAAGCTCAGATGCCCCGTGCACGGAGTTTGTTCAAACGCATCAACTCTCGGACATTAGGCGAGAGTGGGGGGATGGGGATAACCGGTTCGCCATTGGCTACGATTGGAAAAAGACCAACTTTAGGCACGATTTCAATAGCAAGAGAACTCAAACCTATTATAATTACAATACGGTCGCGGGCGTGGCTATAAATGAGCGGAAGCGACCAGATGACTACCTACTTATAATGCAGGGAATGTACCAGAAACCCGTGGCTGACAAGGTTGATTTGTATATGACATGCGAACCCGGTATCGGCTACCGTGGATCTTATGCTAATTTCAGGGCCTTCGAGTCGGCCTACTTGATGAACTTTACCTATGGTTCGGAGCGGCCGCGCCAGAGCATTGACGGTGCTCACTATCATCGAGTGATCCCCAATTACTTTGACGCTAAGGACTTTCCATTCCAGCGCAAGAAAAATGATTACTACCTATATGTTGGAAGAATGATAAGGCGCAAGGGTATCCGCTATGCTATTAACGCTGTAGGTCATGTTGGCGGCCGGTTAATTCTAGCGGGCCAAGATGGCGGCGAGGGGTTTGTGGACAACTTGCCCCCACACTGTCAATACGTGGGTTACGTTGGTCCAGAGGAACGCGCCTCTCTGATGGGGTCGGCTATAGCCACCTTTGTCCCGACAATTTATTTGGAAGCGTTTGGTGGCGTTAATGTTGAATCTCAGCTTTGTGGCACACCGGCCATCACGACCAATTACGGTGTTTTTCCTGAGACTGTTGTACATGGAGTCACGGGTTTCCGCTGCGATACCATGAATGACTTTGTGCAGGCGGCGAGACTTGCTCCAGAGCTTAGGCCCAAGATTGTTCGCAGACACGCCGAGCGGTATTTGATGGATAATGTGCGATGGGAGTTTGAGAAGTGGTTCGAGGATATTTATCAGAACTTTCTCTCTGTTCCATCCCTGCATGAGAAGGTACAGCCTGGCTTTAATTACGTTGAGAGGGTGCAGTAATGACCGACCTGATGATTTCGGCACGGTTTACCTTTTCGGGTGCTTTAGGCCCTGGTGAGCCTGCCCTTGGACTAACCTTATCGGAAATTGATTTATATTTAACCCAGGTTGATCGGGTTACTGGTGCTGAGACTGTTATATGGGATGGAACTGAGAACCCAACATCTGAAATTGACAACGTAGGCGCTTATATACGCATCTTAACTACGGCCGATCTGGACCTGTACAACTACTTTGCCTCGGCCAGCTATGACGGTGCCACGGTTCTTGATCAGGACTGGATTAACGGTGCAGTTGGCATCGACTTGGTTCCTATTGGAACTGCGGTCGAGTTCACCTATACTGTTATTGATGGTTCCTCTAATCCCATTGAGGGGGTTACGATAGAGGTTCACAGGAATGTGGCGGGTACTGACGTGTATTGGGTAGGCTCAACAGACGCATTTGGCGTTACAAGAGACACGAATAGCCTGAAGCCTAGGCTAGACCCTGGCACATGGTATTTCTTTAGATTCAAGGGCGGATTTTCATTCCAAAATCCCGATGCCGAGGTCGTCTCTTGATTTCTTGGTTTTGTATAAGCCATTTGCCGATCTTTCAAGATTATGATGTGTAGAATGTTCGCTTCTAGTCATAAGTTCAAGATTTTCAACTCTGTTGTCAAGTCTATTGCCGTTCTTGTGGTGTACAATTTCGCTCTTCTTGAGAGGGCGGTAGAGATGCAATTCCATGACATATCGGTGCTCAAGTATATCTGTTCCATTGACGCAAATGACTTTATAGCCATCTTTGATCCATCCTCTGCTTTGGGTCCAGAAGTCATGCCAGCATCTCTGATTGCAAAAATTACGTTTATGGACTAAAGAATTGGGCTTATGAAAAGTGTTGCCGCAATGATAGCAAGTGACGTTTTTACCATATTGTATTTGGCGAAACTTACCTCTGCACGACACAGAGCAGGTCGTGTTTTTATTGGCGCGACTTGGCCTGTCAGGTTTGAATCTTATTCCACATATGGGACAAACTTGCATATAATGTTCTTTTTGACAGAAGCGGCCACAGAATTTCTTTCTTTTTGCAAGGGATGGTTTAAGGTCTTGCTCAATACCGCATTGAATACATTTGAAAATCATAGTGGCAAAAGTATATCCATACTTATGCCGAAAGCAAATACGGTGACGTAATGCCTTCTGATACCGATCCTGGCGTTGGCGTAGGGACTCAAACAGGTAGTGGATTTCCCTCTGGCGTTGTTCCAAGCAACGTTCAATTAGGGTGTGTTGACTTTGATCGCTCCCTGGAGATTCTTATTATGGGCAAGAAGGCCGCTGCCTATGGACTGAAGCTGCCCAATATATGTGAACATCTTATGCACGCCTATCAGAGAGATGGGTGGATAGACAAGATGCGAGCCGCCTCTTCTGAGCTAAAGAGAGACCTTGGTGCTCCGCTATGCCCTGAGCCTATTTACGACGAGCTTCATCCCTTGCAATCGTCTATAAAGCTGCGCCAGGCTCCGGTAGCCTACCTGGGCAAGCAAACATTTAGCACCTGGCTTGAGGTCAACCTGGCGGCCGACCCTGGTCCTGCGGGTGGGCAATTTATAGAGATATGCGAGGGCGATCTAGGTGGAGCTACTATTGACGAGGTTCAAGTTTCCTATCCTGACTCCATCCTAGAGTGCTACTTTGGTTTTCAGGCCCTTCAATCGCCTTGTGTTACAACGATCATTGGAACCTGCAATGGCGGCGATGGTTTCAAACTCTGGTGGCCAGATTATCAACTAATTGATCCGCAGGTTGACGAGACCGACCTAAGTCAAACAGCAGACTTTATAACCGTGGTCAAATACCGAACCGTTTCCTTGGATGCCACCAAGGATTATGAATACGTGGGAATATGTGACTGTGCCTGTTGCAGTAACGGAGAAACGGCCTTGACCCTTACGCTAGAGGATGCCACCGAGGGCTTGGTTTGCATCAATGACTGTCAAACAGCGGATTGGTGTTACTGTGGCAATAGGCAAATTAGGATCAACTACGCAACAGCCTTCAGCTTCGGGGCTAGTATGGACCCCGCTCTCGAAGAGGCCCTTGTGCTGCTTGCCCTGGTTAGGGCGAAAGATACGGCGGCAAAGCCATGTGGTTGCGACAACAGCATGATTGACTCCCTGTTGGACACAGATCCTACTGCCTCGACCGAATTTGCTACCAAGCTAACCTATGGCCCTACGGTTGCAGGTATGTCAGTTATGCGTATTATGAATAAGTTCCTGAAGAGGCCGCATTTTAATCAAGTCGTACAATCTGGTGGCTTGCTTAGTGGTCGTCGTGTGAAGAAAACGCGACGACGACCATCATTATTGAGAGGTTTCTAATGAGACAAACAAATACACAAACCAAGTTTGCGGCAATTCCTAACGGGACGGCTCTTTCCCAGGCCCTCAATTTCCACGGCTTTGAGCACGGGATGTTTCATATGCCTGCTGCCTGGACTGCCGCTTCTATTGGATTTCAAGTTTCCTCAACTCTAGGTGGTACATATCAACCACTGAATGACGCGGTTGGCGCTGTGGTTGAGGTTACAAGTATTGTTGATGAATCATATCCGCTACCTAATGACCTGGACGGCGCAAGGTACTTCAAGCTGTGGAGTCAAACTGCCGGAGCAGATGTTAATCAGGGGGCGGCTAGAACTATTAACGTTGATCTGAAGTAGCATATTTGACATATAAGTCCAGTTCGACTTATACTTTTGACAATTGAACAGCCCTAGAGCGCCAACTTGAGCGCCACCTTTCGGTGGCGTTTTTTGCTTTTAGGAACAAGGAGTGGTCTATGAATCTAGACTGGAAGAGTCTATTAGCTCTGACGGACTTAAAAAATAAAAAGTGCGTCCTAGAGACGCTGGAGGGTATGGGTATTAAAACCCATGCAGTTCTCCAGAATCTCCCTGGTAAGTTTGGCCAACCCTGGCTGTGCAGTAACGGCGCGAATCAGGTGGTAGCAGCCTTAAATGAGGCCATTAAGGAAGCTGGCGCTTCTGTGCCAAGCATTGAAGAAGCTATTGAGGTCGCTGCGGTTGAGCCGGAACCGGCTCAAAAAGGCATCGAGGGTGACACACTGATCACAACTCTGGACATTGAGGGGGTCACTAAGAGGCAGTTGGCCCAAATATCTGAGTCCGGTATCAAGACGGTGGGTGAACTCTTTGAGAACACAGGTGCTATTGACGAGGTTGCCGGTATTGGCCAGGCGACAAAAGATAGAATCCTACAGGCCGTTACATCGGCACTAGAGAAACAATAAGGAGTTATGAACTATGGCAGAAACAATTAAGCAAAGTCGCGCAGTTGTTTGGGTCCAAGAGGACGGCGATGGTAATGCCTTTGTGCCTTACGCCGACCGTGACGATGGTATGGCCATGACTGGCAAGACCATTCCGGTCGTAGGTATCGCACCGGTTTATGCAAGGAATACCAGTGGGCAACCAGTGGTTATTGACTTGAACGAAACCGCCCCTGGAGACCTGCCAACTGCGACGATTCAGATTTATGAGAAGGCGGCCCTTACTATTTTGGAAAAGATGGTCGAACGCCAATGTCCTCTCAATTTTCAATTACGCATGGTTGCTTGTGGTCCTTTGGACAATCCCTTCATTTGGGACAAGATTGTCGCATTTAGCAAGGGCAAGCTAACCACTTACAATCCTGGTGACGGCCCCTCTTTGGATTTCAACGGCGAGCTAATGACTGCCTCTGGCGCTGTGTCGTTCCGAGGTGTGCTGTTCCTGGTTCGTACAGGGCTTTCCTCTCTCACTCAAGCCGAGGTCCAGAACATCCAAGCGATTGCAGGACTGCCGGAAGAGGATTGCGCCGAGTGCGGTACTGGTTATCCCGGTGCCGACAAGATTTTGGCCATTGGCGCTGATGCTGCTGGTGCGGCTATAGCGAACGGTTATGTTACTGACGATGGCGGGAGCACCTGGACCTTGTTCAGTTCGTTCCCGTTTCTGGCTGACGAGCACTTTGATTTCATTCAGATGCGTCTCGTAGGACAATCGACAGTTCGCTACATTGCATCCACTGGCACGACTGGCGCTACCGCTCAGCAAGCGGCGTTCGCTGAGGCTGAGTTTGGTGCTTTGGAGACCGTTACCTGGACTAAGATCGCTTACTCGAACACCGCTGTTGGCGATTTCACTACGGCTATGTTGTGGGCGCGTCATGATCGCCTATATCTGGCCAATGACGCCTTTCAAATTCTTGTTGACAAACAGCAGGGTGCCGAGGTTGCTGCGGCAGTTGTTTCTACCCAAGCAAGTCAGATTAACGCCTTTGCAATTTCTCAAGATGGCCGGACAGTTTATGCTGCCGGTGCCACAAACCTGATTTTGCGAGAGGTTAATCAGAACGACTTGTTTGTTACCCGAAATGGTCCCTCTGGCGGTGGTGCTTTTACTGCCCTGGCAGTGTCCGATGATGGATCGCTTTATGCCGGAAACGGAACCGAAATCTTCAAGAGTGTTGACGGAGCGGCCCAGGCCGGTAACTGGTCATCGTTACTTAACCTTGGTGCTGGCTTCACCGTTGAGAAAATTCAATTGGTGAAGGGTGACAGTCAATACATACGAGTGATTTCGACTGAAGCGACCGATGGCCATGTTCACGAATCTGTTGATGGTGGAGCAACCTGGCGAGAGATAACTGGTATCACTGATGGCGGTTACTCCGATGCCTACTTCAGCGAGATAGATTCTAACCTGGCTTACATCACCGGCCTGGCAAGTGGTGGACTTGGACAAGTACATCAACTAGCGCCAGTTGGTTAGTTAGTGTCTGGTTGTTAGCGGCCTGAAAACCGCATTACCTGTGGGGTACAAGTGCCGCTCTTCGGGGCGGCACTTTTTACAACAGAGAGGTTAGGATGCCGGAAGTAACTTTGTCGGACGGTGGGCCGTGCGAAGTTCGCACTCTAGGCATCTTCGAGCTTGATGTTATTCGGCGTGATTTTTTGGGTCCGTTCGTTTACGAAATGACAATCTTGGGCGGGTCTAAGATGAAAGTTGAATACGATATAAGCAAGTACGAAGAGCTTGGCAGGCCGATCCCTCAACCATCGAAAATACCTGAGAACGAACTAAAAGAGAACACTCAGGAATGGTACGATCACAGAGATTGGCAACTTTACAGCGCGGCCGAACATCACGGTATAGCTAGATTAAATAACGTCAGTGAATACTGTGACGATGTTGTTGCGTACATCCTGACCGAGAGTGTAAGCGGGGAAGATCAGAAGAGAGTCGTCATTGAGAGCGATTGGGAAAAGGTTTACTTAGCCGCTCTGGTTCCACAAGTCACAGAAAAAATGATAGTCCACGTTCTTCGTGACACGTACCAGGCAGAGTACCAGGATGAAGAGGTTTTTGACGCCCTGGATAAGACCAAGGGCGGCAACGGTATGTACAATGCTATTCGCCTTTGGGAAAACGAGTGGGCTAACGAGATGGGGCTTAGCGACATGGAGCTTGCTGCTATTCCTGTAGAGGAAAGAGCCAGGCGTATTTGCGCCAAATTCCTCAGAGGGTGGTTCGAGTTCTTAGAGCTAGAAAAGATGCGTAGGGAGCGAGAACATGCCACTGGTTAAGAAGCCTGATCCGACTGCTATCAAGAGTGGTATTAAGGCGGCCGGTATGGTTGGCGTTCGTAAAACCCTACAGGGCGTTCAGAAGCGTCATGAGGATGTAGTTAAGCCCTGGAAATCCAAGGATCGCCCCAAGTTCATTCCGGTAGTAAAAAGGCAACACAATGCTATTTTTGGCTTTGTGAATATGGAAGGCGAGAACGCAGAGCAAGCACACAAGACGGTTTGGCAGTTGCTAGAGCACGGGACCAAGGTTAGGTTCATGCAGCTATCCGGTAACTGGCAATCAAAAACATCGCCGCGCCAGCTTTCCAGTGGGCCGGGCGCTGGCTTTAAGCTAGGTATTGATACAAAGGATGGCCAGCCAGGTATAGTAGCTAGAGAGTGGTCTGATACCGTTGGCAAGGCCGAGAAACCAAATGCCGATAGAAATATAAGGGAAGCATGGGCGAACGGATTCCAAATAATGATCGGCCGCTAGGCTTGAACATTCAAGCACCCGGCGAGGACAGTGGCCTAGAGCCATTTGTGAGCACTCACAATGCTAAGTTTGTGGGGATGCTTATGGCTTACCATTTCAGGCGAGGAAACGCCAGAATGGGTGCTGTCAATCACGGAACCGCTCACACCGTTGCTACGCCTATTGCCTCTTTAACGGCCCAGGAACTTTCCCATTACTACCAAGACCTGAAAGCAGCGGCAGATAAAGACGAGAAGGCCGAGGAAATATTTGAGGAAATGAGCCTTAACCGGCTTCAGGTAGAGGACTGGACCGAAGGGTTAAAGGATAACGATCTTGGACCAAAAGAAAGGCGAGAGATTCTGATCAATATTGACAAGGCTCTGGTAGAGCTTGAGGGCATGGTTGAAGAGCTAGATAGGTTAGGTAATGCCTGAAGAATATGTCTATAAAATCGTTATTGATGATAGCGATGTAAACAAAACTATAGACACGATAGACAAGCGTGTTATTGATCTTACTGCTCGCATGGACAAGTCGTTCAAGCTAGTTGGGGCCGGTACTGGCGCTGGTGTTCAGAAGGCCGCTCAGCAAGTGGAACAGGCCGCTCAGCGCGTTGAAAAGGCAGAACAGCAGACAACCCAAGCTGTTATTCGTGGTCAACAGCAAATAGCCCAGGCCAGGCAGAGGCAATTGCAAGCCTCGGAAACGGCACTTGCTTTTTCCAAGAACAGGGCGAGAGTTGCTCGCGAATCTTCTAGGGCTATAACGCAATCATTACAGAAACAGCGTAAGGATCTGAGCAGTTTGCTTGAACTTCGTAGAGAAGAGATCAAGTTACTTGAACAGCGCAAGAGCCAAGCAGAAGCGTTGCCGTCCACAATAAAAAGCAAGGACGATGCAGATAAGTTCTTTCAGTTTATGGGTTCAAGACCTGATCTAGATGCTATTCAGGGCAAGAAGGTTGTAAGAGACGAGGGTGGTCAGGCTAGGGGTCTCCTTGGTGGTTCCTCTGGAGAGTTTGGAGAGCCAGAGATTTTCGATGTCGATTCAATCTTTAAGTCCAGAAAAGAAAATAACGATTTTATTCGCGGCCTTAGACAAAGGGCGGCAGAGGATATAGCTACGAGTGAGGCGAGGATTGGGCAAACTGAGACCAGGGCCAGAGGGGTTGTGGGCGAGCGTGCCGAAACAAAAACGCAGTTGGGACCGGCAGAGGAAGAGGTTGCGGCGGCCGAGGCAGCGCATAATAAAATTGCTCAAAGTAGGCAAGAGGCCGCTCGGCAGATAGCGCAAGCGGCTCAAGACCAGTCTGCGGCAGAGCAACAAGCCGCAGAGCAAACGACACAATCTCAACAACGGACAGTTGAGGCTACTAGGAAAACTGCTAGGGAGGCGCTAAACAGTGCTGCCCAGGTTTCTAGGGCTAGGCAGCAAGAACTTGTTGCTGCCGAACAAGCGTCTGCCGCTGCGACTAAAGAGGCGGCCGATTCTAGGCGTGCTTCTCAGCTTAAAAAGCGTGCCTTTCAGGATGCCAGTGCCGCTTCTAAGCAAGCGGCTGACGAGCAAAAAGCGGCAACTAAGGTCTTAACTAACGAACAGAAAGAAGAAGTAAAAAGTGGTATTGAGATTTTGCAGGAGAGGGCAGATAAGGCCAAGGAGTCATCCGACAAGCTAATAGAGGCTGAAGAGCAAGCAAAAGAGGCGTATATTGTTTCTCAGCGGGCCGCCCAGGACTCCGCTCACGTTGCGGAAGAGGCTGGACGTGCTCGGCAGGATGCCTCTAAACTAGCTTCTGAAGCAGCTAAGGTGGAGAGAAACGCCTCTACTGCCCTGGCTAACGAACAAAGGAATTTAGCTAAGACGCAAAAACAGGCGGTTAGGGCAGAGCGAGATACAGAACGTTCCTTTGTCAGAACAACTAAGACATTTAACAAGCAGCGAAACGCTCTAAACCAGCTTGCTCGCAAGCACGGATCGTTCAACGTTACTCTCGGCAAGTCGGCCGACGAGATGAATGAACTTGAGAAAGAGACGGATGGTGTTATTCGGTCTGACAAGCAACTCTCTGACGAGCTTGACAAACTTATTGCCAAGCAGGGTAAATTTAATGTTGCAATAGATCAGACTACCTTTGCTGGTTGTGGTAGTGTTATCACTGGCGGGCAGCGGCTTAGGCA
>SDBT01018596.1_pt1 | contig 10917 bp, 5 predicted proteins | sample 2277101 | NCBI WGS metagenome assembly SDBT01 (sample SAMN10404973, study PRJNA504765) | marine sediment metagenome | isolation source: marine sediment core GS10_PC15, 103 cmbsf | place: Arctic Ocean: Southern Knipovich Ridge | collected 2010 | reverse complement strand
ACTTCATGATTCTGATGTTCAACTCGGGCCAACTCGTGGACACTTGTTCGAACCGATGACCCTGTCTCTCAAGGTCGCGGGAGATCGACTGCTTGAATCCTATATCGGTTGTCAGCCCGCCAAAGATGGTAAAACCACTGCCCAGGTTGAAGGCGACACTCTCGTTGGATGAAGGGCTGCGACTCTGAGCGATCCTGCCCACTTCCGGCTCCCCCCCCGCGAAACCGAGACGGTAGTTCCACGAAGGTCGGCCATCCATACCCGGAACCGATGCTTTGAAAGACTTGTTGTAGCCGTAGGAGGGCGATTTGATCTACCCGGTGAAAAAGCGCAGCACCGCCAGGGGAGGATCGTAAAAAGGTCGCCCGCTGTCTTTCTTCTTTTCGCCCCCGCCCCGCACGTTCTTCCGCTTGCCCTGGAAGTATCGCTCGGAGCTGGACGCCTTGCCCCCGAGGAAGGCGATATGATCGAATGTCCCTTTGACTCCCCAGGATCGATTGAGGGTTGACTTTAGTGATTCCGATGTCCGGTCGTAGTCATCGCCGTAGGAAGCCTTGTAGTTCCATTGGTTGGACAGCCAACTTACCAGCTTCGGATCATAACTGGCGCCGAAAGACTGGTTGTACCGAGTCTCCAAACCCAACTTGAGATGACTCAGCGACAGGTTCACTTCGTTCAGATCACTGAGATCTCTGCGGGTGTTCAGGCTCAGCGATGTGCTCAGGTTCTCGAAGACATTGTACTGCAGTTCCATTCGCCCGCTGAAATCGCGTTTTACTGATGACCTGCGATTCTGGTTGGGATCCTCGGTGATACTGACATTGCGACTGAAGCTGCCGGACACCTGAAACTTGCCGGGGTACAGTCCCAGCCTGCTCTCCGATGTTCTGCGCAGCAGGGGAATGGGTTTCGTCCAGAAAAAGATCGGAAGCCTCGGTATGCCCGCGATGCCCAAGTCAAAACTGCCGTTTGCACTCGTATTCTCGCCGAACGAATAGGGTGTGTTGACCGACCGCGTGCTGTTTCGGCGATAGGAGACTCTGCTGCTGAGTCGATTCAAGAGTATTCGGAAGAGGAGGTTCTTCCCTTTGTAGGCGAAGCTCTCCGACACTGACAGCGAGCGGCTCTCGCTGACGGTTTGCTCCTGCTGGCGTATTTCGTCCGGGAGGATGATGTCGGAGTTCGTGCGAAGGAGGGGAGTGGTAGTGGATTTCGAGTACGAGTAGGTAACCGGAATGGACGCCTTCCAGGAGCGCGGGAGGAAGCGGTCAACTTTCATCGACAGGCCGTAGCTGTACGATGTCGCCGTCTTCCCGCTACCCAGGTTGTTGTCGGATCCCCCGCGCGTGGCGGTGGAAATCCCCCTGAAATAGGGGTCCCGTGATTGCAGGTTGAAGTTATACGTGAAAAGGTCGGCTATGTTGCCGCCGACTGAGACACGGCCGGCTGTGCCGATGTCCTTTCGGACGCCGGTGATCCGTAACTCGTCAAGCCAGATTTCACCTTCGTATCTCTCGGTCGAATCCGTGTTGACTATCCCGGCAGCGAAATAGCCGATTTGGGCAAGATTGGGTCTGCCTTTGACCCTGTATATGTTAGTAGTGTCGTCAATGTTCCCCTGTTCGGATCTGGGCACCGACCTAATCAGGGAGTCCTTGAAGGCCGTGACATCGTTGAAATCAAAGCACACGAAGTTCCTCGGATCCCAGCCCTCGTGGAGAAATGTCCGATACTCGTAGAAGTTGTTTTCGTCGTCCCCGATTCGGAAGAAGAAACGTATTTTCCCCTCCGCAATCCCCGCCGCGGCGTAGACATACATCTCAAGATTCCGATAGCCCGAGTACCGATCCACCGAGAGCAATTCCTTGGTGGCCAGGCAGGTGTCTTCGTGACCGAGATTCTCGAACTTCATCAGCAGGCCACGCTGGGTCTCGGTCACGTTGCTGGTGGGGTCCTTGTAAGCCGTAACGCCCGCGGGCGGATCAAAAGTACCGTCTTCCTGGCTTACGGAGGCCACTACCAGGTTGGCGCGATCCTCCTCCAGCGCTCCGGGGGGAGAGATCACCGAATCCTGCCAGTTGGACTGGACGAAGTACCAATCGGCCACTTCCACCGTATCCCACTCGACCTGGTTGTCGGCCGTCTCAAACCAGATTCTTACGTGGGTGATCTGACCCCAATCCGGTTTAACAGAGGCATCGATCGTGACCACGGTGTCGAGAGCCAGCGTGTCGCGGATCGGAATCCGGTAGGTTCTCCATTCGTCCTTTTGGGAACCCTCGACCAGAAACCGGTCATCGTCGGCCAGATCAATAACATAGGAAAAGTAGGCGTCGGTGGTTTGCCAGCCGTTGGACGAGAGGGCCTCCTTGTCGGGTCGGCCCAGCACCGAGATGTCCCTCAGGTTGCCTTCGGTGCCGTTGAGCCACTCGTACCTCTGGGAATCATCATCCCAATCGACGCCGTTGCACTCGGCCGCAGGCAGCGGACACTTGCCCTCACCCAGGAAATACCAGTTGTCGCCGTTGGGATCAGGATTCGCGGCCGAGCAACTGTCCTCCATAGCGTCTGGTGTTTGATCGACACCGGTGTCTTCGTTTTCGTCAACGGCTCCGTTGTTGTCACCGTACGGCAGGTTATCCTCGGAGTTTGGTGACCCGTCACCATTGGCGTCTTCACTGATTCTGCCGAAATCGAAGTGCAGTTTTCCGCGGTCGGTGCTTCGCATACGCACCTCAAAGAGCTGCGCTCGCTTGGTGTCTACGCGGGCGTGGAAATAGCGCATGATACCGGCCCATGAATTGTAGCCGAACAGGGACGTTATCTCGGGCATACACTCATCAGTCCAGGTAGTATCGGCCACCTTGGGGCGGAAAATCATGCGGAAGGTACGCATTGTCCCCTGGCCCTGCCCAACATCACGGTCGTATACGTCGTCCACTCGGACAAGGTCCCTCGGCGTATGCCACAGCAGTCTGCCTCTGACAAAGTCGGCGTTTCCTACCTGGCCGGGCTGAGAGGAGAGTTGCCAGAGTGTGCGAGAACTGCCCAGCGAGAGGTGATCCACCGCGGACTCGAAATCATCCACGTAGGCGACACCGTCGACATTGGGATTGGGACGTGACTGGGCTATCTCCCCTGAGATACTCAGGTTTGAAGCCGCCTCGGTCTCGACCAGGGGCAGGGCGTTGGCGACGGCAGTGAGAAACGACGGCTTAAGTTTGAGCGAGGCGTCAAAGTCAAAGACGTAACTCTTGGCTGTTTCCTGCCCGACCCGTGGTTTGCGCTCCTGAGCCTTGTCCGACTTGTATAGCAGCGTGGTGCCGAAATGGAAGTCATGGCTCCACGCGTACTCGGCCCGAAAACCCAGGAGCGTCTTCTTCTGGATGGCCAGGAACGGCGCATACTCAAACTCAATGTGGACATCAGCGTTGGGATCAGTGGCCTTGGTTGAAAGCAGGGTTATCTGGCCGAAGCTGTAATCTATTCTGTAGTCGGTGTCTCTTGTGAGAGTCTGCCCGTTGACGACCACGCGTTCGGAGCCCTCAATGATGTTGGCTCGTTGCAGGCGAATAATCGAGCTGCGCGACCGGGTCGCCAACCGGATGAAATACTCGCTGGCGTCGGTTTTTTGCCGGTCGGTATACTCGTAGATGTCGGGGGTCTTTACTTCCAGCCCCATGGTGGTATTTCCTGTGGAGTCCTGGAACCTGCGCGATGAGTTAAAAGGCTCACGCTCCGGGAAGATCAGCAGTCCCCAGTCCTCCCGGAAAATCTCCTGGCGGTCATCCATCTTTCCGTCAGGGAACCTCTGGTCGACAGTGTTGAACTGGTCCAGGCCAAGGATCTCAAGATAGCTCTGCGTCTGGCCTTCCGTCTTCTGGTAATCGACCGGATTGCTGGTCCGCTCCGTTCCCGTTCGGCCCTTGTAAACCTTCACGCCCAGGTCTCCGACCGAGACACCGCGCGGGACGCTGTAACAGTTGCGCCACATCAGATCCCAACTCTTCTGTGAGTTCACCGGCGTGTGGTGTCGGAGGAGTTTCAGAACGAGGGTGTCGCCGCTCAGATCGCCGACCGTGATTGTGTCGCCAGTGCCGGCCTTCTTGATCTGCATCCAGATGCCGAGCGACTTGTACTGGCCACGGGGGCTGTTGAAGTGCACATAGTGGAGACCGCGAAGGGGATCGTTTACAAACTCGTAGATCATCGGATCCACCTCGGAAACGCGCACGTCCTGAATGAGTTCGGCCGGATCGGAGTTGGGGTTTTGGGGGTCGACCATCATCACGGCCGGGAAGGCCAGGGGAGCATCGACCCTGCTCTCCTTCTCATAGACAATCAGGTTGACCACTGAGTCGTAGTTCTCCAATTCCCCGCTGAGAGCCAGATCAAATATCCTCCCCCCGGCAAACTCATAATCCCGGATGATGGTGGCGCTTTCCTCGCCGGTAGGTGTGACGATTGCTTTCTCCGACGAACCCTTCTCCTGCGACGCGATGGCTGTGAGCTTGAGACTGCCCACCTGGGCTTCGGTTTTTATGCCGAAAAGACCGCGGATGCGCGACGAGTATCCCACAAAACGGGTGTTGGGGAGATTGAGAGTCGTGTTCCCCGCTTCAATCGTCTTGAGAATATCGTCATCGTCGCCTTTGTATCGTATCTGTATCCGATTGGCCAGGGGAATGTCGGTCTTGCTGTCCTGCTGGACCTTTACCGTGATCTTGCTGCCGATGTTTCCCGTGATCTCAAACTGCGAAATCTGCTCCATATTCAACGACGGGAACTTGCTCTTGCGATACGTATCGGTGTTGGCTGCATCGGTCCATTGCGAGCGGCCGGAAAAAGTAATCTTGCGGTAGCCGGATACTTTCAGACCGGCACCGCCCTCACCGAATATCCGATCCAGCCTCTTGGGCAGAGCCACCGAGATACCCAGCCCGCCCCTGCGTCTTTCCTTATCGGGGTTGGTAATCGACCGAGTGGTCAGTTTGTAGAACTTATCGCCAAAGATCTTCTTGATCCGATATGCCAGGTAGGCGTCGGCATCCACGGAGACCGGTATCAGTTTCTTCTCCACGCGGCCGCGCTTGAAATAAGCAGAATTGAAAGTCAGTGAGTGGTGCTCAAAACTGCCCCCGGTGACTCGGGGTCGGCGCTTGAGCAGGATCGACAGCAACGGATATGTTTCTGGATACAGGGCAACCGAGAACTTATCAGGTGTTTCTTCATAGGGGGAGATAAAGTGAGGCGGAGTGTCCAATTTGGCCACGAATCGGCCTGCGGCATGAGCAGGCCATGCCGCTACTATCACCGAGGCCAGAGCGGCCAGGGCGGGAAATCTAAGCTTACGCAATGTTGTATTCACAACCGACAAGGAAAAAAGTCCTCAACTCAATTCCTTAGCAATCGTTCGATAGAGGTCCTCCTTATGCTAAAAATTGCCGACTTGAGTGACTTCTTCCTCTAATCTTATACCCGTCATTTCGAACACTTTCTCCTTCATTTTGTCGGCCAACTCTCTAATATCCTTTGATGTAGCCGCGTTCGAATTGACTATAAGATTCGCGTGGTTTTCATGCACCCTGGCATCTCCAACCGACATCTTCATGGTACCCGCTTGTTCCAGAAGCCGCCCGGCAGGCAGTTTGCCGAACTCCTCTCCGGGGTCGGGAACATTCTTAAAAAAACAGCCTGCCGACTTGATGTGAGGCGGAAATTTGGCCTCCCGGGCGAGCTCGATCTCTCCGATCTTCTTCCGGATCTGGTCGGCTTGACCTCTCTTGAGAGTAAACCGAGCTCCCACAATGACTTCACCCGAGTTCTTAAAGCGGGATGAGCGATAATCAAACCGGCAGTCGGCTCGGTCAATCGTTCGGGAATCGCCCCGGGGGCCGACAATTGTCACGTTATCGACTATCGAACCGATGTCGCCGCCGTAGGCGCCGGCGTTGCCGCAGATCGCCCCTCCGACGGTTCCATATATGCCGCTGGCGAATTCCAACCCGGTTAGAGATTGCTCGGCTGAGAAATCGACCAGCGACACCAGGTCTTCGCCGGAGCCGCACTCAATAGCTGTTTCGTCGGAAAGCCTCAGGCCCATGATACCGATCCGGATCGCCAATCCGTCGAAGCCTGAATCGGACACCAGTATATTGGACCCCCCGCCCAACACGAAAAACGGCATCCCTGTTTCAAGGGCAGCCTTTATCGCCATGCTGACGTCCTCGACGGTCTCTGCAGCATAGAAATACCTGGCTGGTCCACCGGTATTGAACGTCGTCAGCGGGGCCAGCGGTCGGTTGTTCTCCAGCCGTTTGCCAAGTCGTCCACGCAGCCTTGATCCGGCGGACTCCCGCCCGACACTTGTATCCTGATCCGTTGTCATACGGCCGCAATATACCGTAGAAGCTCCAGAAAACAAGGCTAAACAAGCCCACGGCGAATCCGGGGGAGGTTGTTGAAAGACGTAGTTCAACTGTCAGTGACTTAGCCTACGCCCCATCGTCCGCTTGGTCACCGGAAGTCTTGTCGGGCTTCTTCGAATCTTCGGTCGAAGTGCTGCCAGTGGCGGCTGAGTCATCTGCTGCCGGGGCTTCTTCTCTCGGCTCACTCTCGGGAGAGGGTGTCCCCTCTTTCTGAGCTTCGCCCTCTTTCTTCAATTCATCGACGTAGTTCATTCTCAGCTCGTAGAGCAGATGATTGAGGAACTTCTGCTCATCCTCGCCCAGGTTCCCCGTCGTCTTCTCATTGATCATCGCCAACATGTCGATCGAGTGTTTGGCCATGTCCAGGTCGCGCTCCACCTTTCCCGTGAACGGGGACGCGACCTTGCCCATCTGCTGCATTGCTCCCGCCTGGAGAGAAACGACCAGTTGCAAAAACAGCGGATCAATTTGTGATTCCTGCTGGTTCATTGCTTATACCTCAAATTCTCGTACCGGTGTTCAATCTAAACCGGTGGTTTGATCAGCCGCCGTGAAAGTCTGCATACCGCGAGTCGACCGTTTCAATCAGGTAGTTATACAGATTGCGGTAGCTGGTGTCAAGGTCTGCGTCGGTGGCGAACAGACGTTCGAGCAATCGTCGGGAAGCCTCCAGCAGGTCCTTATCGACCGACAGGCGGGCCGCCTTAAGTTCGGGCAGACCCGACTGCCTTATCCCGAATATCTCACCCGGTCCGCGAAGTTCCAGATCGGCCTCGGCAATCTCGAATCCATCGGTGGTGGACACGAGGAACTGGAGTCTGCGGCGGGCTATATCCGATAAAGGTGGATGCGCCAGCGCCACCAGCGTAGCCTGTTTTTCGCCCCGGCCGATCCTCCCACGCAACTGGTGGAGCTGCGCCAGGCCGAAACGTTCGGCGTGTTCGATCACCATCAGGGTGACATTCGGATTGTCTATACCCACCTCAATTACCGTGGTGGCCAGGATGATGTCCAGATCTCCGTCGCGGAAACGTGCCAGCAGTTCGTCTCGTTCTTTGGCCTTGATACGGCCGTGCACCATGCCCACTCTCAGGTCGGCGAACGGCCCCTTAGTCAGCGTCTCGTAGGCGTCCTCAACGTTCTCAATGTCGGCCTCATCGCATTTCTCAACGAGCGGGTAAATGATATAGGCCTGTCCGCCCTTGCTGATCTCGTCCCTGACAAACTGGTGAACCTTGTCGCGGGCGTCATGCGCACGCCAGACGGTGCGTGTCACTTTGCGTCCCGGCGGAAGAGTGTCCACCGTCGAAATGTCCAGATCGCCATAGAGCGTCAGCGCCAGCGTCCGCGGAATAGGGGTGGCGGTCATGACCAGCAGGTCCGGGTTGTCACCCTTGGCATGCAGCTTGTCGCGCTGTTGAACTCCAAAGCGATGTTGTTCGTCAATCACCACCAGACCGAGATTCGCAAACTGGACATAATCGTAAACAAGGGCGTGAGTGCCGAAAAGAAGATGGATATCCCCGTCGGCGCATCGTTGAGCCACTTTCTTCTTCTGAGCCGGTGCCAGACTTGCCGTCAGCAGGCCGACTTTGATACCGATCTCACCGAGAATGCTCTCCCAGTTGCGAAAATGCTGCTCGGCCAGAATCTCGGTGGGCGCCATAAACGCAATCTGCAGGCCGTTCTCCGCTACGTACAGGGCTGCTATGATCGCCACCACCGTCTTTCCGCAACCGACATCACCCTGCAGGAGGCGTGTCATGGGGTGCTGTGACTGAAGATCATCGAATATCTCGCTCAGCACTTTCTTCTGCCCGGAAGTCAGCTTGAAGGGAAGCAGCTCTTTGAGTTGTTTGAGCTTCTCGCCCGGGGGGGCGTACTGATGGGACCGAATGACAGTCTCTTTCTTCATTTTGTTGCGGAACACCAGCGTCTGGAAAAGAAGCAACTCATCGAACGCCAGCCGCCGTCGGCAGGTCTCTATCTGTTCGCGGTCGTCCGGGTAATGAATGTTGTGCACCGCCTCATGAAGTGTAACCAGCCCCACGCGCTGGCGTTCAAGCGCCGGCAGCGGGTCCGCCATTCTCTGCGTAAGGTTGTCAAAGATAAATGATGTGACCTGGCGAATCCCCTTGCTGCTTAGACCGGCCTTGGTGAGTTCCGATGTCTGCGGATAGACCGGGATGATCCGTCCGGCGTGTATCATCTTGTCAGAGTCGTCCTCAAGCCGCTCAAGATCGGGGTGAACCAACTGGTAGCCCATGAAATACGTCACTGTCCCGGTGGCGGCGAATATCTGGTTCTTCTTGAACAACCGTTCCCAGTACTTGACGCCCGCGAACCACAAGAGCGTAATCGCTCCCGTATCGTCTTCTAAAATGACCTCATAGCGCCGTCGCTTGCCGTGTAGAACACCGTGCGCCCTGACCTGGCCGATAATCGTCACCGGCTGGTCGACTTTGATCTCGCCGATGGGGACGATGTTGGTGCGGTCGAGGTAGCGGCGCGGGAAATAGAACAGCAGGTCCTGGACGGTCTCCATACCAAGCTCGGAAAGGGCCTCGGCCTTTCTCGGCCCGACGCCTTTCACATACTGCAAGGGGGAGTTGAGATTTAGCTCAGCCACACCCTAAGAGTGTCCTATTTGCCTCGCAGAGTCAACGACAAAATGGGCGGCAACCGGCCGACGGTCAGGCGGTTCCATTCAGCCGAATCACGTATGCCGCGCAGTCGGGCACTGTGCGAGAGCGGAGTTGGCGCGGAAAACGCTTGATAAACGGAGTCCTCAGTCGTTATATATTGTCGGGAGCATTGAGCCTATGACTCAGAACTGAGGGCCACCTGTCTGTGTGAATGGATAACCAAGGAGGTGAGGAGATGAGGCTATTGAGAAGAAGCGGAGTTGCCGTCATCTTGTTGCTGGTCCTGTCGGCGCCGACTTTGTGTGTGGCCGGTGATGTTCAGAAATGGCAGTTGGAAATCGAGCTATCCAAGCAAACGTATCTCGCTCGGGAGTCGATTTGGCTCGATGCAGTTGCGACCAACGTGAGTTCGGATACCATTCGTTCCCGGGGAATGTTCCCTCCATGCCTTGGTCCCTTGCATGTTGAGGTAACGGACAACATGGGGAAAGTACTCCCGTATACGGGCCCCATATACGATGGTGTCTGGGGCAATGGCTTCTTGGTGAAGCCGAATGAGCAGTACTATGGCTGCTTCGATCTGCTGGACCTCTTCGCATTCAGCAGGATTTCATTCCGGTTCGGCATAATCCCGGTTGGCCAATACACTGTGAGGGCGCTATTCGGAGGTGCGGTGTCGCAGGAAATTGCCTTCGAGGTTGTAGAGCCGACCATGCAGGAGGCGGAGGCATATCAAATGTTAATCAAGGCCTACGAGAACCTTAGAGCACCACTCTTCCGAGAGGGGGTCGATCAATCCCCCAAGAGCTTGTACGCCGAGTTCCGAGAGGTAGTCGAGCAATACCCCAAGAGCGTTTACGCCGAGGCGGCTTTCCGCCGTCTGCGTCCCTGGGATGAGTTTCTGAGCCGACTTCCAAACTCGGGACATGCTGAGATGATCCTCAGAGATTCTACGGAACGACTGACAAGCGAGGAGAAACGCAAGTATCTTACAGAAGTGGTCAGCGCATATCCAGAAACACGAGCTGCCAGGTTTGCCAGGCAAATGTTGTGGATGCAGGAGAATCTGGCTGGGGAGGACACTACTAAGCAAGGGATGAGAGAGTGAATCAGTTGGGCAAGCACATGACTCTCACTGTACTACTCTCACTGGTATCAGTTTCCCCTAGTGTGGCCGATGAAGATCAAGAGTGGCAGTTGGAGATAGGTTTGTCAAAGACTACATATCTCCTGCGTGAGCCAATCTGGCTTGATCTCACGTTGACCAACATCAGTTCGGACACAGTTAGAACTGTCGGCTTGTTTCCGCCATCCGAAGGTCCGGTGAAGATCGAGTTGTGGGATAGCATGGGAAATGAGATGCCATTTGTGGGGCCCGTACATGAGTTCTTTGGGCCGCGTAGTGGATTTGTGTTAGACACCAATGAACAGTACTATTACTGCTACAACCTGCTGGAGTTGTTTAACACACACCGCGGCCTCCTTGCCGCCTGGTTTTTTGGGTTGTTGCCTGCTGGGAAGTACACTGTGCAGGCACAGTCTGCAGGGGCGATCTCGCAGGAACTGGAGTTTGTGGTGGTTGAGCCCGAGGGACAGGAGAGAGAGGCGTTTCAGATGCTGAGTGAGGGGTTTGCACGCATTCTGGGTAAGGAAGTGGATCTTGCACATAGGATATTTGAGGATGTTCTTGAAAGAGACTCCACCAGCGTCTACGCCGAGAAAGCCCTTAGAGAGCTCTTCCGCCGCAGGGAGATGTTACAGCGGTTTCCCAATTCAGGGTACAATCAATTCAATCTGAAATTCCTTTCTTCGGAAGAAAGGGAGAAGGACCCCGAACGGTTCCT
>SDBT01018595.1_pt1 | contig 10917 bp, 9 predicted proteins | sample 2277101 | NCBI WGS metagenome assembly SDBT01 (sample SAMN10404973, study PRJNA504765) | marine sediment metagenome | isolation source: marine sediment core GS10_PC15, 103 cmbsf | place: Arctic Ocean: Southern Knipovich Ridge | collected 2010 | reverse complement strand
TGCGGGTGGGCGATGATCTTCTCCAGCACGTCGGGCTCGAAGATGACCCGGCTGTCGCAAAAGACGATGTCGTCGCAGGCGGCCATTTCCGCGCCGGTCCGCCGGGCGATCAGCCGGCCGGCGTTGGGCTCGATCCGATGGCAACGAATGCGCGGCACGAACGACGCGATGATCTCGGGCGTCTCGTCCGTCGAGCCGTCGTCGATGACCAGGACTTCGTATTCACCGGCCGGGAGTGTCTGCTCGCACAGGGCGGCGAGGCAGTCGCGCAGGGTCTCGGCGCCGTTGTAAACGGGCACGACCACGCTGATCGAAAGGTCGGTGGGGTTGGCGTCGTCTTGTTTCATAGCTGTCGGCGGCATCAGTCAGGCTTTCGCGCGTGAAGGCAATAGCACGCCAGCGAGAAGAACCCTCCAGTCCAGCCTCGCCCGCGGAGCACGTCGTAAAGGGACTTGAGCATCGGCCATTTCCACGGCAGCAGAGATGGATCGACCGCTCTAACGGCGTCGGTGGTGAGAATCGTCATCGGGTCGCCCAGCCGGTCCAACTCGGCCAGCGGGTCCGTGTCCGACGGACACTGGAATCGTTGCAGTATCATCCCCAGCAGCTCTCGCGTCAGCGCCGGCGAGATGTCGTCCTTGCCGTCCAGCGAGATGTCGAACGTCAATATCAGCTCGCCCCCCGGGCGGAGGACGCGGAGCATCTCGTCCAGCACGGCTGCGTAATCGCCCGTGTGCTCCAGGACGGACACGCAGTAGATCGCGTCGAAGCTGTCGGGCTCCAGGGGCATGTCCTGCAGCTTGGCCGGGATGAAGATGACCGCATCCGCGCCGACTGCGCGGTTAATCCGTTCAAACGCCTGCTGATAGCTGCCGACGCTGTCAACGCACGTTATCCGCACGTCGCGGCGGCGGCCGCACAGGTAGTAGGGCATGAAGGTCACGCCCGAGCCGGCGTCGAGCACGGCCAACTGCCGATCGCCCGGATGCCCGCCCGCCAGGGCGGCGACCCGTTCGGCGACGTATGGATATTCCCACCGTCGCGACCAGTGGCGCATCACGTGTTTGCCCCATCGCAGGGCGTGGCGGAGGACCAGGCCGGCGTAGTCGCGCGAAAACGCCTCGTCGAACGCGGCGATGTCAGCGAACAACTCGTCGCCCGCCAGCGCGTCCATCTCCGCCAGGGTCGGGATTCCTGATCTCAAGGTCATGGGCTCTCACGTGCCGGCCGGTTTGCGGTCGCATGACCGTACTCACTGGCGACGGCTGCATCAAGCGGCAATCGGCGGGCGCGCCCGAGCAGGGGGGGGGGGCAGCACCTCACCGGGCCGTCGCCTTGCTTTTCGAGGTGCGCGCTTGCATTTACCGGCCCACCGGGAAATAATCCCAGCTAATCCGTCAGCGGGAGATCCCAAGGTCCAGTGCAGCAGCCATGAAGCGCCATCGCAGAGACATCCTCGGGGGGCATGACCGCCTGTCGGAGTCGGGGCAGTTGCGGGGCTTTCCGCCGACGCGGAAAGCTCTGATTTGGACAATTGTCGTCTTGGCGATCATACACCTGGCGGGGGTCGTGCCGACGTGGTGGCCCACGCCCGACAGCGCCCTTCACCTGTCGATCGCCAGGTCCCTGGCCAACGGTGAGGGATATCAATTCAACGGTCAGCCCCAGAACATCGTGCCGCCGGGCTTTCCGGCGATGCTGGCCGGTCTACAGCCGCCGGACGGGATCGGGCAGGGGTTTTTCGTGCTCAACCTGCTGGTGGTGTTGTGCGGCCTGGGGGCCCTGTGGCTGATGTACCTTGCGATCGCACGGCTGAGCGACCGCCGCAGCGCGCTGGCGGTCGTGCTGGTGTTGGGGATTTCCTATCGGTTCTACCAAAACTCCCACCGGATCCTTTCAGATATGCCGGCGACACTGGCGGTGTGGGCGATGCTTTACGCGGCCCTTCGATACCAGACGGCGCGATGGCCCTGGCTGGCGATGGCGGCTGTGATGGCCGTCGCGGCCATGGCGATTCGCATACCCAGCGCCCTGGTGATAGGCCCGATAGCTCTGGGCATCATCCTGGACCGCTCGATCGGGCAGCGCAGGGGGAGGCGATGGGCCAGCGGGCTAGTTGTGCTGGGGACGGCTGTGGTCTCCTGGTGCGTTTGGCTAGTCCTGGGGGGCAGGCTGGCCGAGAGCACGCCGGGATACAGCTTCGTGCTGAGGCCGGAACAGCATCACGCGGTTTATTGGTTGATGCAGCCGGTCAAGGCGTGCCACAACCTCATCGAATCGATGGCCGAGTACCTCACCGGCCAGGAGCTGACGTGGGTCATCGGCTTGCCGGCTGTTGTGATGATGGTGATCGGCATGGTTGCCGCCTGGCGGACGGGCAGGCGGCTCGCCCCGACGGTGATCGTGCTGTACCTGGTGGCCACCGTCCTGGCCACCGGCGAGTGGGCGATCCGCGAGCGGTACATGCTGGCGTGCATTCCGATCTTCCTGCTGATGATGTTCGAGGGCGTCGGCTGCGTTGTCACCTGGCTGGGCCGACGACGCGGCATCACGGACAGGCCACAGGCGAGGCTGATTGTCATCAGCGTGCTGACCGTGCTCTTCATGGTCGCCAACGCGCCGCGGACGCTGCGGTGGGCCTTTTACTACAGCTATCTCAGCTACACGCCGCGATACTACGAATCGATCGCGCACGGCAAATACCGGGAGCTGCCGGCCGCCTGCGAAGCGCTCGGCGGCGGACGCCGGGGCGAACAGCCGGTCATACTGATCGGCGTTAACGCGTCGCTGGTGCACTTTTCGACTGATCGTATCGTCGAAACGCCCGTCCTAGACGACGGGCCGCCCGTGCCGATGGACACCGGCGAGGATGCAGCCGTCTCATTGGCCTACATTCGCCGTCCCGACAGCCCCCGATGGCTGATGGTGGATGTGCGCGACGCTCAACCTGCCTTCGGTGAGGCCTTGGCGACGGGCTTGAAGGAAATGATAGACGCCGGTGAGCTTGCACCGTTGTACCAGGGGTTGGATTACCAGGTCTATGGGCCGCCGGATTTACCGGGCGATTAGGCGTCCTGGCCTTGTTCGTCCTGGCCGGCGTCTTCGTCCGTCGCGTCAGTTCGAGGCCCATCGCAGCGGTCCGAAAGCTTCTGTTCCAGCAGCGCCATGCGCTGCGCGAGCTTGCGGAGATCGTCCGCCGAGCGGCTGACCGCTACGGACAGATGGACGATAACCAGCGACAGGAAGCAGAATATCAGCAGCACCATCAGCGTTGTGTAGTAAACGCCGGTGGCCTTGGATATCCACCACAGCAGTTGCGGCAGCGTCGCGAACACCAGCAGCACAATCGACGCGGCTATCCACAACATCGCGTACTCTTCGCGGAGCTTGCGGCGGCGAATCAGCTCGACTACGAAGACCACCACCAGCACGGCGACGGCCAACGGCACGATTCGCTGAACGAGCGTGATGCTGGTTTGGGCGATCATTGCGGGCTCTCCTGTTGCTCTTGGTCGAGGACGATTCGGCTTTCCATGCAGTCGACGAGAATCGCCAGCACGATGCGCATCGTCAACCAGAATCCCTTCAGGCTGCGCGTGGCGGACTCCCCGGCGGACCGCTGTTTCATACGGACGGGCACTTCGGCTATTCGCATTCCGGCCCGGCGGGCCCAGACAAGTGCCTCGGCCGTGTCGCCCAGGTAAGTCTGCGGATAGTGGGCTGCGAAGAACCGCAGCGCACGCCGCCCCGCCGCGCGAAAACCGCTGGTGGGGTCGGTGACCCTCCCGTGGCCGACCACCGATATCAGTAGCGACAGGAGGCGATTGCCGATGAGCCGCAGCGGGTGAAAGCGAAACTTCATTCCGCCCAGCAGCCTGCTGCCGATCACCAGGTCCGCCCGTCCGTCCAGTACGGGCTCGGCGAGTTGGGCGATCATGTTGGCGCGGTGCTGTCCATCGCCGTCGAACTGGACAGCCACGTCGTAGCCGTTACCGGCTGCGTACATGTAGCCGGTCTGCATCGCTCCGCCAACGCCGAGGTTGCACGGCAGGAGCAGCACCTTGGCTCCGCCGGCGCGGGCGACAGCGGCGGTATCGTCCGTCGAACCGTCGTCCACCACCACCACGTCCGCCTGGGGCGCGCAGCGGGCAAGGTCCGCCAGCGCGCCCGGCAGGCTGACGGACTCGTTGTGGGCGGGCACGATCACCAGCATGCGAGGTGAGCCCGGGCTGTCGCTGCTTAAGTTCACGTGGGGATTGTCGCCCAAGACAGCGGCCACCGCAAGATTGCCGCTTGCGCCAAGGCCGGCGATCATCGTGGCGGCGAGGGGCGGCACAAACCCGTTGACGGGTTGGCGCGCAGAGCCTAGAGTTTCCGCCTGAGTTGCCGGGCGGCGCATGTGCCGATCGGCACGGCCGGCGAGCCGATCGCCAGCCGATGACAGGACCGTTATCGCCGGACCGAAGAGGACTGCCATGGACGTTCCGCTGTTGGATCTCGCGGCCCAGTATGCCTCTCTCAAGGACGAGTTGCTCGCCGCCGTCGAGGCGGTGATGGACAGCCAGAAGTACATCAACGGCCCGGCTGTCAAGGAGCTGGAAGGGCTGATGGCCGACTACTGCCAGTGCGCCGCGGCAGTGGGGGTCTCCAGCGGCACGGACGCCTTGCTGTGCAGCTTGATGGCGTTGGGGATCGGCGCCGGCGACGAGGTCATCACCAGCCCCTACACGTTCTTCGCTACGGCGGGCGCCATCTCGCGGGTCGGCGCCAGGCCGGTGTTCGTGGACATCCAGCCGGACACCTTCAACATAGATCCAGCCAAGATACCCGCCGCCGTGACCGGCCGGACCAAGGCGATCATGCCCGTTCACCTGTTCGGCCAGACGGCGGACATGGATCCGATCCTCGAACTCGCCGCCGATCGCAGCCTGGCGGTCATCGAAGACGCCGCCCAGGCCATCGGCGCCAGCTACAAGGGCCGAAAGGCCGGAGCGATGGGCACGACCGGGTGCTTCAGCTTCTATCCGACCAAGAACCTCGGCTGTCTCGGCGACGGCGGCATGATCACGACCAACGATCGACAACTCGCCGACCGCCTGGCGAAAGGGCGAGACCACGGCCAGCAGCCGCAATACTTCTACTCCTGGATCGGCGGGAACTTCCGGCTGGACACCATCCAGGCCGCCTGCCTGATCGTCAAGCTGCGGCGCCTGGACGACTGGTCCGCAAAGCGCCGCCGGAACGCCGCGAGGTACGACGAGCTGCTGGCCGGCTGCGACGCCGTCATCACGCCTGTCGTGCGGGAAGGAAACGTCTCCATCTTCAACCTGTACACCATCCGCGCGGGTCGGCGGGACGAGCTGCTGGCCCACCTGAAGGGCCGCAACATCGCCTGCGGGATATACTATCCGTTGGGTCTGCACATGCAGGAGTGCTTCCAAGACCTGGGCTACAAGGAAGGCGACTTCCCCGAAAGCGAGCGCGCGTCACGGGAATCGCTGGCCCTGCCGCTCTACCCGGAACTGACGGACGAGCAGATCAGCTTTGTCGCCGCGACGGTCACGGAGTTCTTCGCCTGACCGCACTCGCCTGGGCCGCGGAGGATCGATCCGCCAAGGCCGCCTCGGCGCCCGCCGCCCGCCTTGCAAGCGCGCCCGATTGATGTCAATATCTGGCGGGACCGGCCTACCCTCCCCGACAATTAAGGCTGATATTACACGGAATATGACATGCGCATGAAACTGTTCCTGGCGTTGCTGCTGTCGCTGACGGTGACGGCTGCGGGATGTAAGCGTTCTGTCGAGGCCGTCGACGACCCCCGCAGCGGGGCCGCCGACGAGCAGGTCCGCGCGAGGTGGGGCACGGGCCTTGCGGACCTGCCCACCGTCAAGCTTGTGGTGATCAGCCCGCACAACAACGACATCACCGACGAGTTCGAATGGGCCTTTACGCTGTGGCACGCCGTCCGGTTCGGCCGGAAGGTCGACATCGAGTGGCTGGATGTCGGCGGCGGCGCGTCGACAATCCAGCAGTTCGTCCGCAACAGCTACGAGAACTCCAGGACCGGCGGCATCGATGTGGACATCATCTGGGGAGGCGGAGACATACTCTTTCGCGACCTGGCAGCCGACGGATTGCTGATAGAGATGGACCTGGCCGACGACGTCTTGGCCGCCGTTCCGCCGGAGTTCGGCGGGCTGGAGATGATAGACCCCGGCCGACGATGGATCGGCACGGCCATCAGCGGGTTCGGGTTCATCTACAACAGCCGGCGGCTGGCTCAACTGGGAATAGACCCCCCGAAGCAATGGGAAGACCTCGGCGCAGCGGACATGTTCGGCCAATTGTGCCTGGCTGACCCCACGCAGTCCGGCTCGGCGCTGGCGGCGTATGAAATGATAATCCAGTCGGCGCCCGATTGGCCCAGCGGCTGGGCAAAGCTGATGGCGGTGCTGTCCAACGCATCCCGCATTGTGGGAAGCGCCTCCCAGGCCGCCAACGCCCCGGCCGAAGGAATCGCCGCCGTCGCCACGGCGATAGACTTCTACGGCGCCAACCGCGTCGCCGAAGCGCCGGACGTGCTGGCCTTTGCCCTGCCCGCCGGACAGACCGTCTTCACGCCGGACGCGATCGGCATCTTGCGCAACGGGCCCAACGCCGAAGTCGCCCAGCGGTTTGTCGACTTCATCCTGTCGCCCCAGGGCCAGGCGATGCTCGCCCTGCCGCCGGGCAGCGAAGACGGCCCCATCCGCAAGCTCCTGGGCCGCCTGCCCATCCGCCCGGATGTCTACGTCGCTTACGCACAAACACTGCCGGCGTGGGTGAACAATCCTTACGAGGGCGGCGCGGGAATGACGCTCGACATGGAGCTGCGCGACGTGCGTTTCGCGATCCTCGACGAACTGATCGCAGCGGCGGCCATCGACAACTACGACGGCATGCGGCAGGCCAAGCAGAAGCTCATCGCCACGAACTTCGATCCCCAGCGCCTGGCGGAGTTCAATCGTCTGCCGGACAACATCCTCACCCTCGAGCAAATCCGCCAGGTCGGCCAGGCCCTCCGTCAGGACGAGAGGCAAGCCAACGAAATCCTCGCCGGCTGGCGAGAGTTCTTCCGCCGAAAGTACAGACGGGTTGCCCAGTGACCGCATCGTCCCAGCCATCGCCTCTGCTTGATGGACCCCAGCGGCGGGGCTCGCCGCTTTCGACGGCTGCGGTGGTGGCGCTGCTGGCGGCGCTGGCTGCGACGCTCATCTGGCCGATCGCGCTGGCTGTCGGCAAAGGCTTCGTCGACCAGGGCCGGCCGAGCGTTTTCTGGCTGCGGTCCGTGATGACCAGCCGCGAGTACCTGGGGTACATGCTTAACAGCCTGGTGCTGGCGTGCTCGGTCACGGTGCTGGCGATCGTTATCGCACTGCCGCTGGCGATGATCCGCGCGAACTGTCGCTTCAGGGGCCAAGGCGTGCTGGGGATGCTGCTGCTGGTGCCGCTGATACTGCCGCCGTTCGTCGGGGCGATGTCGATAGAGCGGCTGCTGAGCCAGGACGGCGTGCTCAACGCGATGCTCGTGCGGCTGAACATCCTGGATGTGGCCACGCGCCACCCGGACTGGCTCCAGCGGGGCAGCTTCGCGGCGGTGTGCGTTCTGCAGGCGCTGCACCTGTTTCCGATCATGTATCTCAACGTCTCGGCGACATTGGCGAACATAGATCCAGCCTACGTGCAAGCCGCCCGCAACCTGGGCGCTTCGGGGCGGCGGTCGTTCCTTGGCGTCACGTTGCCGCTGATGCGGCCCGGGCTGTTCGCCGGCGGGACGATCGTGTTCATTTGGGCGCTGACGGACATCGGCACGCCGCTTATAGTCGGCTATCGCCAGTTGCTGCCCGTGCAGATATTCCGACGGCTGATGGCGGCGGACGTCGGCTCGGAGACCTACGCCATGGTCACCGTGATGCTCGGCGGGGCGGTGCTGCTTTACGTTATGGGCAAATTCGTGTTCGGCAGGCCCATCCGCGGGGAAAGCTCCAAGGCGTCGGTCACCCGGGAAATTCCACGGCTGGGCGCGCGGGGTACGGTCGGCGCGTGGGGGCTGTTCGGCGTGGTGATCGTCCTGGCGGTGCTGCCCCACGTGGGCGTGGCGCTGCGGGCGGTGTCGGACAGGTGGATCGGCACGGTCCTGCCAAGTAGGTACACGCTGGCTCACCTGCGCGAAGTGTTCGCCAACCCGCGGAGCTATAACTCGATCATCAACAGCCTGCGTTACGCGGGCACCTCCACGGTGATCGACCTGATCCTGGGGGGCGCCGCAGCCTGGCTGATCGTCCGCTCCCGCGCACGCGGCCGGGGCGTGCTGGACTCGCTGTGCATGCTCCCACTGGCCGTGCCGGGGATGATACTCGCCGCCGGCTACCTGGCCGTCACCGCCAAGGGCGGCTGGCTGCAGTCGATCGGCCCGCGGGAAAATGCGTTCATCATTCTGGTGATCGCCTACTCCGTACGCCGCCTGCCGTTCGTGGTGCGCGGCGTGTCGGCAGGGCTCCAGCAGGTGCCCCTGGCGATGGAAGAGGCCGCCTGCGACCTCGGATCGTCCCGCGCGGGCGCGGTGTTTCGGATAACCATTCCACTGATCGCCGCCAGCCTGATAGCGGCGGCCGTGCTGACGTTTTCCTTTGCGATGCTGGAAGTCAGCGACTCGCTGATGCTCGCCCAGTTGGAAAACGACTACCCGATAACCAAAGAAATATACGACCAGGCCCAGGCCGGCACGACCGTCTCGCTCAATCGGGCGGCGGCGTTGGGTGTTTACGCGATGGCGCTGCTGGGCGGCGGGATGGCCGTGGCCACAGCCCTGCTCGGCAAGAAACTCGGCGCCATCTTCCGCGTGTAGGGCCGCCTGCGACAGAGACCTACGATGAAAGAGATACGAATCGAGAACGTTACGAAGATATACGATGGCGCCGCTGGCGAGCGGGCCGTAGACAACGTGTCCTTGAGCATCGCGGCGGGGGAGCTGTTCTTCCTGCTGGGCTCCAGCGGGTGCGGCAAGACCACGCTGCTCAGGATGATCGCCGGGCTGACCGATCCGACGGCCGGGCGAATAATCCTCGGCGGGCGGGACGTCACCAACGTGCCCGCCAACAAGCGAAACACGGCGATGGTATTCCAGAACTACGCGCTTTGGCCCCACATGACGGTCATGCGGAACGTCGAGTTCGCCCCGCGGATGCAGGGGGTCAGCCGGGCCGACCGACAGGCCACCGCCCGGCGCATGCTGGAGATGGTGCAGATGACCGACTACGCCCACCGAAAGCCGGTCCAGCTATCCGGCGGGCAGCAGCAGCGGGTGGCGCTGGCCAGGGCGCTGGCGGCCGAGCCGGACTGCCTGTTGCTCGATGAGCCGCTGAGCAACCTCGACGCGCGCCTGCGGCTCCGGATGCGCGACGAATTGCGACAACTGATCAAGACGACCGGCGCAACGGGCCTCTACGTCACGCACGATCAGACCGAGGCGCTGTCGATGGCCGACCGCATCGCCGTGATGGACGCCGGGCGTATCCATCAGGTCGCCGCGCCGCAGGAGGTCTACAGCCGTCCGGCGACGCGATTCGTGGCGGACTTCCTGGGCGAGGGCAACTTCATCGACGGCCGAGTGATCGGCGCGGGCGAGGTCGCCGCCGTGGAGACCGCTGCCGGCACGATCCTTGCCCGCCGCGAGGACTGTCCGCCGGTGGGGTCGTCCGTGACCTGCTGCATCCGTCCGGAGTGGCTGACCGTTCGCCCTGCCGGCCGGGCCGATACGGGCACGGCTCAGCGCCGCACCGCCACGGTGATACCCGCCAAGATCGTCGCCGGCGTATTCCTCGGCCAGACCCACCAACTGACGTGCCGTCTGGCCGGCGGCGAGCTGTGGAAGGTAAGCATCCTCGGCCAGCCCCCCGCCGCCGAGCTCGGCGAAGGGCAAGCCGTCGAACTGATCGCCGACAGTGAAAATGTCATCGTCCTGCCGGGCGACGACACGGGCTGACGGAATACGCTCCGACCACACATGCAACCAGGCGGCCACCTGACGAGAGGCAGCCGCCTGATCGGTTCGGCCTCGCGTAAAACGCGGCCTATTTCCGCCGCCTTCTCATTAGTTGCTCAGTTCGATGCTTCGGCCACGCCTGTGACGGTCAGGTCGTCGAAGTCCGTGACAGCGTCGGCTTTGGTCCACAGCCCGACCCAGCCGGTTGAGAACGTGTCGTCATGATGGTCGATCAGTAACTGGTCGTTGAGATACGCCTGGATATGCGGCCCCACCGCCACCACGCGCAGCGTATGCCACTCACCCAGGGCGGGCGCATCGACGCGGACGCCGGCGATCATGCTGCGATCCCCGTTGATGACGGTGTACAACCGAACGTTGTCCTCCAGACTGTTAGCGCGGACAACGTAGTAGTTGCTCCCGTCGGTCGCCCGCAGCACAATGCCGCCGCTGGCGTCGATCCTGCCGGAGATGGGCTTGAACCGAACCGTCACGTCGACGTCGGAGAACCGCTGCTTCGTCCACAGGGCGACGGGGTACGTCTGGTCCGTAGCCGTCTGGGCCAGCACGCCCCGGCCGTCGGCCGTTCGCTGCCGCCAGTCGCCGGCGATGACCTGCCAGTCCGTCAGCGCGGACTCGAAATCGTCCCCGATGGTCACGGTCCGCTCGGCGGAGACGCCGACGGTAGCCACGTCGCCGTCGGGCGGGCGTCTGTCACAACCTGCAGGCAAGGCCGCACCCGCAAGAATCGCCATCATCCACAGCATCATTTTCGTTTTCACGGCTCGAATTCTAATCCCGTCGGTCAGTTCAGTCAATAAATAGGCAATGATCCCGTAATTGACCTGCGGCCGGGAGGCCCGGCTTACGTTACATAGTTCCTACGCCCTGTG
>SDBT01018594.1_pt1 | contig 10917 bp, 12 predicted proteins | sample 2277101 | NCBI WGS metagenome assembly SDBT01 (sample SAMN10404973, study PRJNA504765) | marine sediment metagenome | isolation source: marine sediment core GS10_PC15, 103 cmbsf | place: Arctic Ocean: Southern Knipovich Ridge | collected 2010 | reverse complement strand
CTCTCCCGCATCTATACTATATTCCGTAATTATTGCCTGCGCGTCATAGTCGGATGTTCCCGAACCTCCCGATTCGTCGCTGTTGTCCTCACCGGGTGTTCCGCATGTTTCATCGAGCAGGTTGATCGAGACACTCTCTATAAACTTTTTTACAAAATTATTTTGCATTTTTTTATAAAGTTTATAATTTATTCTTGTATAAATAATTAAAATATGTTACAATAAAATTATCATGAATTAAGTTTGTTATTTTTCTTATTGTAAGCAAAATTGTAAGCAATATAATAGGGGGTAAAATGGCACATAAACCTTATAATCTCTATAAAAGAGCTACTACAAAATCAAATAAATATATTTACTATTGCCAGTTTTATGATGATTCAGGAAAAAGATCTACTGCAATAAGTACCGGACAAACCTCTAAAGCAGCTGCGGAAAACTGGGCTATTGAGCAAATTAATAAAGGATTTATTGTAAAAAAAAGAAATATGACTCTTGCTCAGTATGCAAAAGATTGGTGGATATGGGGAAAGTGCAAATATACTAAAAGTAAAATTGCCCGTGGACATAGTATTTCAAGAAGTTATGTAAATTCATCGAGAACAAATCTGACTAGACATATCCTACCTTTTTTTGGGAATAAAAAACTTATAAAGATTGCTCCCCAGATGATTGAAGATTGGATCATGGAACTAAGAGAGAAAACTGGAAGACTTGGAGAACCTCTTACCGCAACAACAGTGAATAGATGCTATACCACACTCAAAATAATGTTAAAAGAGGCTATCCGGTTGGAATATTTAAATTCCAATCCTGCTTTTTTTATAGGACAATTAAAAGAAAAACCTAAAGAAAAGGACATATTAAGTATTGATGAGGTAAAAGAGCTGTTAAGCGAAGACAATATTGATTACATATGGAATTCTGATATAATGCAATACACTTTAAATCTGTTGGCAGCCTCATCGGGAATTAGATGTGGAGAAGGACAAGCTTTACAAGTTCAAAACGTACATGAAGAGTATGTCTCGATAATTTATAATTGGGATAAAAAATATGGCCTAAAATCGCCAAAAGGTGGTAGTACAAGAGATATTCCGATTCCTTCTAAGACTTCAATATATCTTCAAAAACTAATTAGCTTGTCACCTTATCAGGGTCCAGAAGATTTTGTTTTCTTTGGGATTAATAGAGGTGTTCCTATTTATTATAAAAAAATCAGGGAAGTTTTGTATAAAGCGTTTGAAAATATTGGGATATCCGCTGATGAAAGAAAAGAAAGAAATATAACATTTCACAGCTGGAGGCACCTTTATAACACTCTCATGAGAGGTAAGATCCATGATGCAAAATTGAGAAGGCTTACCGGTCACAGAACACAGGAAATGACAGAGCATTATACCCATTTCAGCATAGATGACTTTAAAGATGTTTTAATGATCCAAGAGGAATATTTTTCCTAATGAATGGTTTGGTAAAAGGTTCAAAACATCGAATTAAATAAAATTCTAAATCTGAAAGATATATTTAATACTTTGTATTAAGCATTTTGGGGGATTGGAATTACACTAGAAGTACATAAAAAAATATTACATTAACCTCCTATCGGTACTTTTAAAAATTCTCTTATGATAGGTAAGGTTCATGATTCAAAATTAAAGAGAATAACAGGACAAGGAACTTTAGAAATGACAACACTATACACACTTCAAGATTGAAGATTTTCTGGAAGTTGTAAAGGTACAGGAGGATTTCTATGGCAGTAGTATATAGAGAAGAAAAACATTACTATTCTTCAGTTTTATTTAGATTTATTTGTAAAGATGTATATTTTAGTAAACTCAAATATTATCCAAGTACGCGAGGCCCTCAAAAAGACAAAAAGAATCTATCAGAATATATATCTGATACAGCAATATGTGTTAAAAAGCATAATCGTAAAATTCAAGGGCTGCCTTTACCTCTTAAAGTAATGCAAGATTTTGAAAATATTAAAATGGAAAACTACATAAAATGGGTTTTAGGGTATCATAGACCTCAAAAGTATAATTTTTTATACCTTTTTCCTTATGACCCTGAATTAAAAAGAATTTCTAATTATGAAGTAGATTTATCAGATTTACAGAAAAATAAATTGCCTAACAATCGTATAGAGATATCAGACTTTGATTTTATAGCTGATGAAATTTATATATGGCCTGAATTGATTTCTACCAAACCGGATTATAAAGCTACTGGAGGATATGTATTTGAAGTACCTGAATTTTTTTTAAAACCATCAATAAACGAAGTTATATATTTAGAATTCCGAGCACAAGTCATTGAGGAAGAGGAAAAAGAAATGATAGAACCTGATAGATTATTTTTTAATCTATTCTACGATGTACATGGAAATTTAATTTATTTTAAAAATCGTTTTGTTAAACAATTTAAATCGATAATACCAGATTTTATATCTGTTCCAGAAGGTTGTGTTTGGGCTAAAGATAAAGAATTAATGAAACGTAGTCTAAGTGCTTTTAAAGATAGATTTTGCCCTGATAAGTGGGTGAGTGGTTAAATTAACAGAGCGAAATTCGAGTTTTTGAATATCAGGCTATTGACCTCTTAATTTCGCCTAAAGCATCTCTATCTACTCTCTCAAATAAATTCCTCAGTAAGTAGCTCCCAATACAATACAAATAAAGCCGAAACAATCTGTATATCATGAATAAGCCCAATCAGAATGCAATTTACTATTTAGATTTAATTAAGTTTTGTTAGTTTGAGTAAATTACAATATAGGCTTTGTCTAACAGCTGTGTCAAGTTTGAGTATATGCTTTTGATCGGTACCTACTAAAGTATCTCCCTTAAAAGATCATTTAACCTACCCTTTATATTTTAAATAACATTTTAGCTGAAGTATTCTTATACCCCTAAATTGAATACGGCTGAAATAGTGGTATTTAAATAACACTCATTTTATTAAAGTGTATTTAAAACGATATGGAGAGGTCAATATGGACAAATTATTGTCAATAAAAGAAACTTCGGAAATTATTGGGCTAAAGATACCAACGATCTACAAATACGTTTGTTGTCGAAAAATTCCTTTCATTAAAATTGGAGGACGGGTTTTATTTGATGCTGAAAAATTAAAAGCCTGGATTCAACAAAAAAGTATTGATCCAATAGATGCTAAAAAATAAAAATTACAAAAGCATATCCGGTAATGAATAAAGAATATTTGAGTATCAAATTATACGAAGTAGAAAAAATTGAAGGGAGAAAGAAAATAATTAAGAAATTTAATTATGATCCAGAAATATTAAATCATTTATCAATAGCAGAGTAAAGGTTAACATTTCTGGTTATTTGAGGGATTATAAAGGATTTTTGATTGAAATGCTGAACGAAGAAGAGAAAGGAAAAATCCACCGTTTTTTTTAGGTGGGAAGGCGTATAACAGGGGAAAGCAGGATAAAATCACGTCTTAAGGATGAAGTAACGGGATAGGCAGGGGGGATGGTACAGGCTATTTAAAAAAGGCGGTTTCCGGTCGTGATGCTGTATCAAAAAAGGGGCTTTCCGATAGAACGATTTTATAATAGAGATTGACGGAAACTGCGGCAGGATATATAATAAAAAATAATCCGGTTTGCTCCTGCTATGTAACAAACCGGATTAAGTCAAGAAAGTAAACATTCGAAATTTACTCTCTTGATTAAAAAAGGTCAAGAGGTAAACAATGAAGAACCTAAAAGATTTTAAGCCTACCGAAAAGGATTTTAAGCCCACCGAAAAAGATTTTCAGCTTGCCGAGAAGGGAGAAAGCAAACCCTCTAAATGGATTACAATTCCACAGGATTTACTTGAGGACTGGTGGGGCAAATTGGATTCCGTCGATGGCGCGCTAATAGGCTACATCCTCAACTGGTCGAAGAGCCCCAAGGTCCAGCGATATCCGGGAGATGATCGATTCGTCTGGATCAACCTGGGGTATCTGCTCAGGTGCTTGCCGATTTTGAATATTGAGTACCGAACACTTAAGAGACACATCCGAAAGTTGGATAATCTGGGGGTAATCGAGCGGATGTATGCCGTCGATAGTCGCACTGGACAGCTTAAGCTATATATAAGGGTGGTTCCCCAGGACGAACCTCAAGACGAACTTCAGGACGAACCTCAGAGTAAACCGAAGAAGAAGAAAAAAAGCCAGGACAAGCCGAAGAAGAAGAGCACTGGCGGCTTTTCAGAGAAGGACATCCGTGCTGACGGCGAATGGCAGAAAGCAGAGCTGATCCTGGAAAAGTATTTCAGGCCGCGCGAGATCAACCCGAAGTCCTTGACGGCGAAAAAACGCTTCGAGAAGCTGTGCGAACTGATATCTGATGAGACATTCGACTTCGAGGCGTACTGTAAATGGTACAAAGAAGAGAAGTATCCCGACAAGAAATTTAATTACGGGCTGTTCCTGTTCCCTGATATGATCGAAGAATTCCGGGAGTCACAGGAGGGGAACGATGATACGTACCTGAAAGGAGTCGATTGGAATAGTGAAGAAAATAAGCGACATATACAAGAGACTAAAGATTTTATTGATACATTACGAGATTGAGCGGGCTTGAGCCCTACCCTATCCGTCCCTACCCCCTGGGGTCAGGGGTGTCCCCTGGCCTAAGGTCATTGATGTCCCCAGGCCCAGGGTCATGGGTGTCCCTTAGGGTGGGTCGTCAGTGTCCCCTGGCCGGGGTCATGGGTGTCCCATAACTGTATGTTATTCACTACGGTGCCTACCGGCCCCTTTGGTTATTTACCGTTCGTTATCAACCGTAGGGTAGGGACCGAGGGGTAGCGTTCTCTTCTTTCTTTCCCTTTTGAGGATTAATTTCTAAAACAGGAAACACAACAGGGAAGAAAGGGAACAGAACGAGAATACCTGTCTCTGTAATGTTCCACCTGGGATATTGACAGGCACTACATAGGACATGGACTGTCCTGGCGGATGATCCGGGAGTCCAACTTTAGACTCCATGAGTTCAACTTTAGACTCCATGAGTTCAACTTCGAACTCCATGAGTCCAACTTCGGACTCCCCGCGTCCGTGGACCTTACGATCCGAAACCCCTTATTTTATATCTTTAATTCGCAAATTCTATACACAGAGAATCAACGTTTGAGGCATACCCCTTACTCTTTTATATCCCCAATTATGATATAATATTTTGCCAGGTATCATAGGTCGGAAAACTAATGTAAGGTTAGTTTAGAAAGCGGAGGTTTTTGTTAACGTAAAGTCTCTTTTATCATGGGATATCCAATATCTTTTATGACATTTTTATTACAAAAATTTAAAAAAAAATAAAAAAAATAAAAAAAATAGTTGATATGCCTGCCGATATATGATATAGTTACTATAGCGACTGAGACGGCTGTTACCGGCCGGCGGAAGATTCATCTTCCCTCGGTCGTTTTTTTTTGTTAAAATTAGTTCATGCAAATTATGTATGTTGATGAATCAGGAGACGATGGATTTGCCTCGGGTAGTTCCTCAGTTTTTATTAGGACAGGATTAATAGTACATGGTCGAAAATGGCGTTATATAAATAAATCTATAGTCCAAGCTAAGCAAAATAGAAATATACCAGAAACACTAGAGTTGCACGCAACGGAAATTGTACGTGGAAGAAGTAAAGTTTGGGTTTCTGGGAGAAGGAGAGAGCGTACCAATTGGTATGGAGATAACTATCCTGATAAATCTGATAGAATGGAGATTCTAAAAGATTTTTGCAAGTTACTAAAAAAGCACAACCTTACACTTATTTGTATTGTTATTGATAAGAGTAAAATAAATAAAAGAACCCGTGACTATAAAGCGTTACCGAAAGATAAAAGTTGGGAGCTTTTGATCGAAAGATACAACAAGTTTTTAGTCGATGCAAAAGACAAAAAAGGAATAATTATTTCTGACGCTGTTCAGGATAAAATAGAAAAAAAACACAGGGAGTTTGCACGTAATTTATACGATAAATCTGCTCACATAGACGAATATCATTTTATTGAATCTATTCTTTTTGAACCCTCAGAGTCTTCCAATCTATTACAACTTGTCGATATCGCCTCTAGCGCTTGTTATCGAAATTGTAATATAAATGATGACTCGCTTTTTAATGAATTAAAAGATTCACTATTGAAAAAAGAGGACGGGTCAGTTGATGGGGCTGGGTATAAATGCTGGCCCTAGGCTTGCGAGGATTGATTCTAAGGCGTTTTTATTGCCTAATGGTATTTTTTCCCCCTCCCATATTAAGCATAATCGTATGCTATTCGGGAATACGGTACTCCTTCCCTGTTCGGCCTTATCCTCCGGGCAGGGGTTTTATATTGCCCCGCGGGGGACCGTAGGGGGCCTTGAATACCGCCCCGTAATAGTTTTGCTTCCCGCAGTTAAGGTAAATTCAACAGTATGAGTATCCTCATCCACGGATACTGTTAAAGTACCACCTGACACCATGACGGCAGTCCCTGCATCCGCGCCGAAATCGTAATCTATATACACCACTGCCCCTATTATCGTAAAATCCGTTCGGGTATCAGACCATGAATAGGTGCCGGGAGCCAAGGATAAGGTTGGAGAATTCAGGTCAATAGTAACTCCAGAGCCTGTACCTGTCCAATCCCCGGTTGTCCAGTCTACTCCCGAAGTGAGAACAGTATAATCAAGATAGTATCCACTTTCACCCGGTCCTGTATTCTCCCTGTAGCTATTTATTATTTCCATTACCACCGCATAGGTAGTACCGTCATAAGTAAAATAGCCCTCAGCACTAGGCGCAGAGGGATCATCCTCGGTGGTATTACAAGCAACAAAAATGAAAAGTGCCGCTGTAATACAAATGGCAACTGTCAATTTCAATGTTCTCATTAAATTGTACCCCCTCGGTTATTTATTAATAATTAGTAAAGCACAGTTATTTGAGTGTGTCAATAAGGAAGCAGTATGATTTTATTTGATAATAAAGTATTAGCATTTAGATTGTTTATGGTTATAAAGCATTATACGTAAAAGGAAAATAGAACCATAGATCCGATGAACTCACAATTAAACTAAGGGATTAAATTAACTTTAAATATTCACCGGCCCGGAAGGATTACTCCAAAAAAGGCACCTGGACTATAGGTTATTTCCTACATGACACACGATTTTTATACAAAGGATTTTATCAAGCGTGTACAGAACCATCTATTTACCCACCTTCCCATTTAAAACGCTTACAATCAATTCTCGCGCGTCTTATTCATAGATTTCAAATAAATGATTTTTACAAGGAAAATAAATCCATACTTGACCTCACAATTAAATGTCCTGATTATATCGATAACTTACTTTTTTTCTTGAAATAGTAACTTTTTTTATTTCCGAGAGTCGAAAGTTCTTGACTATTATTATAATGTTTATTATGTTCATAGTATGAAGAAAATATTAATAATAAAAATACCTGATGAGATACATTTGAAGTTTAAACTTTCTTGTGTAAAGAAGAAAATCTCCATGAATGACCGTCTTCTTAAAATGCTTGAGAAAGAAATTGAAAAGGAGGAAAAAAAGAATGTATAATATGGATGTGCCGGCAGATAGGGTATCGATCCCGAACGCGCCTTCCCTGGGCGCTGCTGTCGGCATTAACCACAGGGCGCACTTTAGGGAGGTGCACTATGAACGATTTAATCACAAAAGACGAAGTACAACAAGACGGGCCGGATTGGGAGTTTTTCAAAAGTAACTTTTTACGATCCCAGAAGGGCCTGAGCTACAAAACGATTCAATCTTACAGAACCGGAACATCCTGTTTTACCAGGTGGATGGGGAAACAGGACATTTCCCGCCCGTTGCCGGATGACATTTACGATTATCAAGATTTCCTGCAGAAAGAAAATTACAGTCTATTCACTCAAAATCTTTACATGATCAGCTTGAAGAAGTTTTTTGAATATCTTGAAAGGCCGTATGAGGGTAAGGATTTTAAAGCCTATTCGGATATTTATAAAATTGCTGCTCCGCGGATCCGAAGGCCAGAGAGAAGAAAACACCATAGAGAGATGCCGACAGGGGAAGAGGTCACAAAGCTCCGGGGATCCCTGGCAGGAAAAGACCAGAAGAGCAAAAGAGACCTTTTGATGATTGACTTGGCGCTCTTTTGTGGTTTAAGGATTAATGAAATCGCAAACGTGAGAATTGAAGACATAAGGCAGGACGGGGACACCTTCAAGCTCTATGTTCTGAGAAAAGGACATACAAGCCGGAATTATTATGTTTTCCTCGATCCGGGAATTGCTAAAAGATTATTGGCCTATACGAAAAAGTATAAACTGAAGAAATACATTTTCACGGACACGCACCACAAAAATAAAACAGACAGGCTTAATACCTGCTCCGTGAGCTCGACAATATCCGAAGCCTTGACAAAGGCCGGAATAAAGAGAAAGACGTTGACCGCGCACAGCTTGAGACATTACGCCGGGACAAAGTATTATCAGAAAACTAAAGACCTTTACGCGACACAGCAGTTTTTAGGGCATAAGGATTCAGCGACTACAGAAATTTATATGCACGTGGAAAATAATTATTCGGTGGCCGGGATTGCGCTTTGCCCGGCCTAAAAAGATGCTTAACTAATACCTATATTAGTTTTGGAAGTGAGAGCCAGCGAAAAATTATTTTGATACTGGGAGAGTAGTTTTGCCTACTTGGTTAGCAACAATAATAATGAGTGGTGTAACCGCCGGAGTAATTTCTGGGTTTATGACATTTTGGTTAAAGAGAATAGAATATCGAAATAACTATTATAGGCAAATTATAGATAAACGATTGAATGTTTATGAGATTATTGAAAAAGATATATTTTACGCTTTGAACTCGCTTAGAAGGTTTGGGGAAAATAAATTTAGTCATACGATATTTGTAAATGGAATGGAGGGGTTTCAAGGGTTCAAAGCAGCCCTAACAAATGTTTTGCAAAAGAAAATATGGATTTCTAATAATACAGGACATTTGCTTGATAAACTTGAAAGGGGAATAAATGAAATACGGGATATGTGGTTAAAAATGATATCTGAAAACAAAGATGTTGATGAAATAAACAAAACGTTTATAGCGTTTGGTATTCTAAGATTTAGTTTTTTTAGGGAGTTACATATGGATATAGAAAAGGCTGCTAAAAACGACCTAAAAAACCTGCACAAGGTTTGGAAATACCTGAAAGAGGAACGAACACTTTCAGCTGAGAATATCGATGTAAAAAAGGGGCCGGGGCAAGCCTTTTCAGGGAGGCATGAGATAAAATGAGCGATCCTTACGGGTTCCGGGCGTATAGGCGGATTATGGCCCCGGTGACCTGGTTGCTGGATTTAATATTAAAGCTATTGAGCAGACTTTTTAAATCGGGTAGGATGAAATAAAAAAGGAACTAAAATGAAAAAGGTTATTTTGGTTTTAGTATTTTTTTTGACAGGTATATTGGCTTTTGGGTATGATGGTCCGAATGAAAGGGAAACACTTAAAGATTTGGAAAAAATATATGTGACTGTTTCCGTTAGTAATGAAGTATACCCAGTAACAAAAACTAATATCACAACAGATATTGAATTTATGCTTCGGAGAGAAGGCATTACATTAGGTGACAGTGAACAAACAACAATAGACGTAAATGATGTTGCCTTAATAGTTGAGATTGGTATTGCGAAGTTAGATGATATTGAAGTTCTTGTTTATGAGATAACCGTATCAATATATCAACATGCACTATTACCTCGGAGTGACAAATATTATGGTGTGGTGACTTGGTCTACCGGGGGTTTCGGATCTGTTGGATCAGCAAAAGTAGCCTCCATAAGAAACTTAATAAAAGACCAAATCAATGAGTTTCTTAACGCATATTTATCAGTAAATCCAAAATAAGATCGTAGGCCTTAAACAATAAACCTGGGAGGGGAAATGCGAAAAATAGCAATAGCAAACCGCAAGGGCGGAGTCGGCAAGACAACCACAGCGGTAAACGTGTCGGCCGGGCTTGCGCTTGCCGGGAACAGGGTTTTATTGATTGACACCGACACGCAAGGTCACTGTTCCCGGCTTTTAGGCGTGGATCCAGACAAAGGGCTGGCCGAGCTGATCGACGGGACCGTGTCGGCAGAAAAGGCCGTCATAACAGCCCGTAGCGGGCTTTATTTGCTGGCCGGGAGTAAAAGGTTGAGTGGTATAATACGATCTATCCTGAAAGATCGTATACACGGCTTAGATCGTATTTTGATTGAGGCCTTACAGCCGTATGATGGAAAGTATGACTTTGTGATCCTCGACACCGCACCGGGCTTTTCAGAAATGAGTATCAACGTTCTCATATATGCTGACGAGCTTCTCATCCCGGTCAATATGGAAATCCCCGCCCTCGATGGATTAAAGGATTTAGCCGACGAGCTTAAACAGCTCCGGGGCTATACAAACATCGAAGTGAAATACATTGTACCGACTTTCTACGAGGATCAGACAAAAATAACCAGCGATATTTTAACCGACCTGAAAGACAACTTCGGGGAGCTGGTGTCTGTTCCGATCCGCAAGAGCGTGAAGGTGAGGGAGTCATGGGACAAGGGGCTCACGATGTTTGAATATGCGATAAAAGAGCGCACTACGAAAGACTATGCACTACTTACGAGGGCATTAGCATGACGGACAAAAAACGTGTTTCTTCACAGTTTGACGGTGAGAAAAAAGATGCTGTTGAGATTCTTATGGGGGGGAGTAAACAGCCACAAAGGGGGCAAAAGAGGGGCAATAAAGGGGTAAACGAGGGGCTGAAAGGGGGTAACATAGGGGTAAGTAAAACCCCCATGAAAAAGTATAATATATGGTTGCACGGAGAGGATTGGAACGCTT
>SDBT01018593.1_pt1 | contig 10918 bp, 9 predicted proteins | sample 2277101 | NCBI WGS metagenome assembly SDBT01 (sample SAMN10404973, study PRJNA504765) | marine sediment metagenome | isolation source: marine sediment core GS10_PC15, 103 cmbsf | place: Arctic Ocean: Southern Knipovich Ridge | collected 2010 | reverse complement strand
GCTGATTCTATGGAATATTGCCATAAATGTGGTAAAAGATTAAAAGAACTAGAGAATTTCTGTGCTGAATGTGGTGCTAAAATAAAGGAAGTTGTAGGGGATGTTGAAGAGAGAGTAGAAGAAATTGTTAAGGAAACAAAGAGTAAAAAAGGTTTGTTTATTTTCATAATATTATTAATTATTATTGGATATATTGTTCTTGATTTATGGGCAATTTCTCAATTAACACCTGTAATTTCCATAGGAAGTGTTTTCGCTAGTATTTCTAATTTTGATGCAGATGTAAGTTTAATGAAAACATCTGTTGGAAGTAGTATAAGAATGGAAAATCCAACGTTTGTTCCCATACTATTTGCCAGAATTTCTTATGATGCAAATTATGGAAACACAAAAGTAGCTGATGGAAAAACGGGTTTCTTTATTATTGGTCCTTATTCTCAAAAAGATATCCCTATAGATCTAACTGTTTACCATGTGGGTGCGTTAACCTCTGGATTAAAATGGATTTGGGATACAATTACAGGTCAACAAGAAAGAAAATATATAAATATATATGCTGATATAGGAATAACTAAATTCAAATTAAGAACATTAGAATGAAAAAATTAATTTTATTTTTATTGATTGGAATATTTTTGGTTAGTTTAATTAGCGCAGCAGAATTCACCCCTATTTTCTGTAATGATTATGAGTTTACTGGTTGTTATGCTGAAGAATCTATTGTAAATGAGCAGATTTCTGATGAAGAATCGTGGACTTGTCCAGGATATGCTCATAAATGTTATGTGGAGAGTGTTGAAGATAATGAGGAATGGTTTGTGGGTTCTGGAAATTGTTATCTTGATACAAGTAATTTTTGTGAGGGGTGGGTTTGTGATCAAGAATATAGTAGAAGGAAAAATATGGATCCTGGAGATCATCTCTACTTAGAATCCGAATGTTTAAATCCAGAAAAATATGCAGAAGTAAAAATAACTAAACCTATTTTGAAATTTTCTGGAACTGCTTGTGGCGCTGGAGGTGCTCCTGTTCCAGGTGCTGATGGGTGTACATTTAACCCAGAAGGAGGAATAGTATATGAATCAAATAATAATATAGAAAATAAAAAAGAAGGACCATCATATACCGTTCTTCTTACCCTCCCAAGTCCGACTTGCGTAATGTCTTGGGTATCTGGGAATAGGCACATTTGCGGATATAAAGAGGAATCGTGTTCTTCAAATTCTGATTGTGAGGGGCATACTTATGGAAATAAAGAATGTGCTGGAAGATTTTTAGAAACTTATGGTTGTAGAAATTATGGTAGTGAACTTGGAAAATTAACTTCTATTGAGGGAGGTTTATTAAATTTAGATGGAGATACTGCAGGAATTAAGGAAGATCTTTCCCAACCAACTTCGGGGAATGCTGATTTTGGACAAAGATGTGAAATTATAAGTAGCGAACCTGTTCAGTGTTGTGGTGATACTGATTGTGGTTCTGGAATGTTTTGTGATATAACAACATTCACATGCAAAGAAGAAGTTCAATGTGAAAAAGATGTGGATTGTGGTGTTTCAATTCAATGTGATTGGACTATAAATACCTTAAAGAAACCAATATGCAAAAATGGAAAATGTAGTTACGATGAAAAAAATGTTGAATGTTGTAATGATAAAAATTGTGAGGAAGGGGGTTTTTGTGATGAAGAATATAGATGTAGAGAAAGTAGTTTTAAAACCCAAGACATAAGTCAAACAGGAATCACAGGAGCAGCAACTGCCGGAGCAAAAGGAAAATCTTCTTCAACGGGAACAATAATCTTAATTGTCTTCTTAGTTTTAATTGGCGGTTCAATTGCTTATTACTTTTATACAAATAAAAAGAAAACGACACCAAAGAAAGGTGTTAAAAAAGAATTAGAAACAAAAGGAAAACATTGTACAAAATGTGGAAGCTTGTTAAAATCAAGAGGTAAATTTTGCTCTAAATGTGGGAGAGAAGTGAAGTTGAAGAAGAGATGAAAAGATATTATTTTGATGCATTGATGGGCTTTTAAAATAATAAATATTAAATAATAATCAGCTTACATTTGACATTGCCCAGTCAATAATATCATAAATTTGTTTTGATTCTTCTGACGTGACCCTTAATTTCTCTATTAAGGGCTCTTTTTCTTCCCATATTTTTTCACTTAATTTAGTATTTTTAGGTATTTTCTCAGGGTTTTCAAAAATTCCTTCAAATGCTTTTTCAATGTTTTTAGCCTTAAGAAACATAATATTAATTTTGCTCTTCTCGATTTGAGCTATAGATTCAATTATTTTAGATTCTAGAGGTAAGATATCCTTCTCAAAATTGTTTTGATGTTCTCCATCTAAAATAATTAAAACATCATATAGCATTGGAGAAGGAACATGGTGTATATTGATTTTCCATTGGTTTCCTCCAAGAAAACTAAAACCAATATTATTAATCTTTCTTGGAAATTCCCCAATTTTTCTTTCTAAACAATATTTATGTAATAATGCTTGGAAAGCATAATAATCTGTTTGACCTTCAAAAATGAGGTGTGTTGGTTTCCCAGACAATGTTTGACTTAAATACGCACAATGAATCTCAGGATTTAAATCTGAATTAAAATCAATTTTATGAAAACTATTTAAACAAAAAGAATAAACTATCACCTTAAAGTTTTTTCCATCTAAATATTTTTTAATTATATACTGATTTATTAATGTGGGATCATGAGTAGCAAATATAATTTGTTTTTCGTCTAAAGATTCAAGTATATGTTTCAACATTTCAATTTTTCCATTAGGAAATTGACTTATCTCTGGTTCGTCAATCAAAAGAAAGTTTGGCTGGAAACTTTTAGAGAAGATCTGGACCATATTTTGCATCCCAGAACCCTGAATATTTAATGGTTTATGTGTTCCTTTCTGTTGTATCTCTTTATCACCAACATCGGTTGTAGTAGGATCCATTCTATTCGCTGCTATCTTCATCTTTTCGAAACCTCCACTAAAAGCACTTATGGTTGATGTGTTTGGTCTTTGAGATGGAATAAGTTGATTTGTTATTTCTTGTCCAATATGTTCATCTCCAATTTTTATTTTTTGTCTTTGTAATTCTGATGATATTCTATCAAAATCTTTATGAGTCTTAAACAAATCATTCACAAATTGTGCCTTTCTATCAATTTCATTTAATATATTGGTTTTTCCACTATTTGCTCTACCGATGAAAATTGTAAGATCCCCCAATTCAAAATCTTGATTTACATTTTTCGTATTTACTGGAACTTCTTTTATAAATATCATAAAAATGAGAGAGTATAATCTGTTTATAAGTTTTTATAACTACTAATTCGTATGGAGAAAAGTATAAAATTGTGTGATTCTTTGGGGGGTTATGGAGAAGAAAAGAATGAAAAATCAATCTCCTTTTAATTTAGTTAAAAAAGAAATAGGAAGGGAATTAGAGAAATATAGCCGAGAAGAGCTAATTAATTGGTTAATAACAACTCGCCTTCTTCCAGGAAATGAAAAATTTGGGCATCGTTTTTCTCTACTTCTTTATTTAATTATAGGGATAAAAGAAGAAAAAAATAAGGAGTTGATGAAAGTTAATCCAGAGGTAATCTCTTCTTTAATAAATCTGACTGATAAGTTAAATTGGGATATGGTTGAAGATTGGGAGCCAAAAAGCGAATCATGTGAATTTGGTTATGAAGGAAAAATTTTTAATTTCTTACCTGGGGATTTGGAAATTCCAGAACAAATGGTGGAAAGGATTATTTGCCGTTTTTTTGAGTTTGATAAAGAGATGAAAAAGACTTTTAAATTTTCTATAAAAAAAGAATTTCTAAATATTTTAAGAATGCAAAATGAAATAATCCCTCTTATCAAAGAAGTTAATAGAGAAGATAAGTTAATTTTTCCAACCAGTGAGATAGTTAATCAAATATCTAAAATTATAAACAAATATTCTTTCTCAGATAATCTGTTTAATGAACCAAAATCTTTTCCAGAAATTAATTCCATCTATGATGCTAATGAATTTTTATTAAAATATCCCATAATCAATGAAAGAATCTTCTCTCCTTCTGATTTAATTTACTCATTTAATCTTAAGATTATTGAAAAACTTAAAGTTCTACCTAATGGAAATGGAGTAAAAGATAAACTTTATTTTCAACTTAAAAGAGATAGTCTTTTTTCTTTATTGGAACAAATTCCCTTAGAAGGGATTTTATCAGACTTATCTTTAAATGACTCTAAAAGAATCTTTGATTTTGGATTTATTTTTGATAATAAATTTTTTTTAATTGATGTGCAAAAAGATAGTTTTGAAGATGATAGGTCTTTCATTAAAAGTATAGATTCATTAAAAAAAGATTTCGAAACATTGTCACAACAAGTCTCAGAAGGAAAAGTGATAATTGATTGTTTTGGCAAGAAAGAAGAATTAAAAAAGCAATTGGATTTGGTCTTTATTTTGATTAAAGATGAATTAAATTCAAGTTCTTATCCTATATTTAAAAATAATATCTTAATTCTCCCTTATAATTCCTTTAAGGATATCTTTGAAGATTTAAATGATAAAAAGAGAACGCCAGTTTTTTTAACAAAAGTGATTGATATTTTTAATCGTGCCCAAATTTCTCTTATCTTTAATTTTTGCGATTTTTATGATTCTGTTACAAGTAGAATTTATGGAATGTCTTTATTAAGAGGGGATATAATAATGTTAGACCCCCATTTTCATAGTCAAATCTATTCAAAGAATCTCGAAATAAGACCAAAACTAGACATCCGTCCTAGAATATATCCAAATCCCTATAGTTTTAAGATTAAAAGATTAAAAGATTCATTATTATATGGGTATAATAATTATCTTGATCATGACTTTTTTTATAATCTCGATGTTAAAAACTTTTTTATATTTAGGAAAAAAGAAAATTGGCAAGATATAGAGATAAAAATAAGCCACATAATTTCAGGGATTATAAGTTATTATTTTGAAGAGCTTCATAAAATTAAACCAAGTATAGATTTTTTTAATGAAGAATTGATTCTTGAGCTTGCTCCAATAAGACTTTTTGATAAGAAAGTTTTACCAAAAGGATCACTTGAATCTCCTTTATTGCTGGGAGAAGATAAGAATCATTTGATGTTGCTTTTTAATCCACAAAAATTTGCAGAAATTTATATGAATAATCCAACAAAAATATTTACCTACCTTGAAATTGGGGTACTTCACAAATTACTAGGTAATAAGAAATTTGAAGAACTAAAAGAAGAAATAATTAAAATTAATCCTTTAAGTTATTTTAAGGTAGCTCAATTTGGTACTTCTTCATATAATGGTCCAAATGAATTAATGAGACCTACTGAATTAGATTTAATAGAAGTTGAAATAAATATATTAGAAGCAATAAAAACTGAGATAAAATCAGGTATGTATCGTGGTTCTGAAGCATACAGGATTCTTAAAAAAGTATTTGATTTTCTTAGTAAGAGATTATTAGAGAAAATAAATGGGTTTGATTTTTTTAAATTTGTCACATTTGCATATTCTGAATTAGAAAGTACATTCAGGCTAAGAGATTTGGATTTTAATAGATACAAATCTTCTTTAGATACTAAAAATAAATCTGAATATGAACATATATTTCAAGAAACAGAGAGTAAAATCCAGCCTTATTTATCATCCTGCAAACTTCTAATAGAACAAGCTACCTTATCTAATATTAAAGGTAAAAGAGAGATAAATATTGACGAATGGCAGAAGCTTTCGGCATTAGCTATGAAAATGATTGAAGTATCTACTATTATTGGATTTTTAGGAAAGCCTTTATCAGATTTTGTTAATCCTTCAGTAGAGATAGACCTTGAGGATAGAGCAAGCTTCCAACTTAGAATTGAAGATAATCCAATAAATAGACATATTGATTCTCTTATAAAGAATATAAATTCATCGGATTTGAAACCTGATTATACAAAGAAAGACGATTTATCTTCTGCTGAAGATATATTTCAGGAAATTAATAAAGGAACTTTAAAGCTTCTAAATAATTGTTTAGAAAAAAACTATGGATTTAATATGCTTCAATATTTACTCACACTGAATATGTTAACAAATTATCATGAAGGAATCAATCCCTTTGGAGTGGTGTGTTGTCTTAGAGAAAAGGCTATCGACTTTGTTTTAAAATCTAAATTGAATCTTTCACAAGAAACAATTATCAATGTTTTAAACTTTGCAAAATTATCTTTTAAAGGAACTTTAGAAATTGTTGAGCCTTGGAGAGTGGCTACAAGAACAGATAGGTTGATGGTTCGCCCAATAGTTGAAAAAGATGGACAGGTAATACTTGGGGCAGGAATGCTAACAAGATCGGTGGATAATCTTTTAACTAATTTGGTGGGCGGAGATTGGATTTATTCAAAATCTTCCCATTCAGATCTTCCAGAAGATTTATCTAAGTCTATAGTTGAAAGAAAAAAAGAGGTTTCAAAAGAATTTGAAAAAGCCGTTTTTGATGAATTGAAAAAGTATTCGGATTTTTGTGAAAAAAATCTTTGTAGAAAAAAGAATGATTTGTGTTTGGTCAATATTAAGGAGAAGTGTCCTGGAGAAATTGATAGTTTATCTATACATAAAGAAAAGAAAAAATTGCTTCTTTGGGAAGCAAAAAATGTTAGTACAAAATTTGGTGTTAATGATATTTTATGGGACCTTCAAGAGTTTACCACAACAAAAGGATATATTGAAAAATTGATAAAAAAACAAGAATTTCTTTCTAGAAATTTAAGTGAAATTTTAGACTTTTATAAGATTCCTTTTTCTGATGAATGGAAAGTAGAATATTGCTTTATTTTTCCATCAAATAATCTAATAAAAAGTTTTATGGAAAAAAAGATAAATATCACTACTTATTCGAACATAAAAGATTTTATCGAGAAGAATGATATTTAACGAAAATGAAGACGGGGGAATTATCGAAGAAGTGGAATATATTGGTAAATCTGTTGACCCAAGAAAAGAGAAGGTAACAATAAAAAAAGATAAAGAAGTTGAAGAAGATTATAAACGATTTTTCAAAGAGATAGATTCAATAAAAGAAAAAAGAAGAAGTAGGGGGTGATTCTTTAAATTTAATATTTTTAAAAGAGGTTATTTTTGAGATGACAAGAATAAGAAAAAAAGGTGTCGCCATTGTTGATACCCCTAAAGGAATTTTAGTTGTTGCAGGGAGAAGAAAAATTTCATAGTGCTGGAGATTTATTAAAAATATTAGAAAAACTTTACTTCCAAGAAGAAAAGAAAGATAAGTAAATTCTTTTAAAGACTTTTTAAACAGAGCTTACTTTTTAAACAAAACTTCCTTCACCAAAACTATTATAAATAATTAAATCCTGTCTTTGTCATGACTCTTTACTGTATTAGTTATGATTTAATTGATAAAAAAGATTATAAAAAAATTGAAAAAACTTTAAAAAAATACAAAAATTTTCATGCCCTCGGTTCTGTTTGGTTTATAGAATCTGAAAAAAAAGCCTCTGTGATTAGAGAGGAATTGGAGAAAGCCACAGATAAGGATGATAAAATATTCGTGGTTGAGATAAAAAAATACTGGGCATCAATAAATGTGTCTGGAATTCCGGATTGGTTAAGATAAAGAAATAGGTATTTTCTATTAAGGAAATTTATTTAAACTGGTTTTCCATTAATTTTATAAGATGGAAGAAAAAACTAATTCTACAATGGCAGAAGAGAAAAAACAAGAATCTATTCCTGAAGAAGAGAGAGACGAGGAAATAGACTTAGCTACAGCCACAGAAGTTGCTAGAGATTTCGTAAAAGATAATGTTGGAAATTTAAACTATCATCAATTTAGAATTGAGGAGATTAAAAAAAATGGAGCTGAAACAAGATATATTGTTATTTGTAGTATTATTCCAGATTTGGGGGAGGAAAGGGAATATTATTTAATAAGAGTGAATGTTGTTAATGGAAAACTTGTTCCTCCTGCAGGAAGGGGAAAAAAGGTTGATGATAAGTTGGAATTATTAGATATGGTGATAGACCCGAAATGGACAGAATAAAATGTGGTTCGAAACTAGTGAATACATTACAAATGGTTATAAAGTTGGAGAGTTCATTAAGACAGTGACTTTGCTAAAGAGAGGGATTTATATTGATACTGGACCTTTATTTTTACTGATTGTGGGACATCACGACAGAATAAAAGGAAATCATTTACTAAAGAAATTTGAATATAGTAAATTTGATTATAAGTGTTTACTTGCATTTCTGAATTCTATAAAATTACATAAGTATTCATTACTGGTGACCCCCCACATATTCACAGAATTTGTAAAGCATCTCTGGGAATTATCAGAGTATAAATCTCAATTTGGAGATATTTTAGAGACTTCTTTTAAAACTAAGTGGTTTGTGAAAGATACAGAAGAAAAAATAAGTTGTTTTGATTTTATGAATCATGAGAAATTTATTAATAAAGATATAGAGATTGGTGATATCTCAATATGTATCTGTGCAAATGAAGCAGTAAAACGAAAAGGACCGATTACAATTTTAACAGATGATATGGCATTTGCAGAAGTAGCTGATAAGAAATATAAGTTCCTTTCAATCTATTACCAAGAAATTAAAAGTGGTACTCTCTTATTAAAAACAAAAAATATTCCTGAAGAATTCTTAAGAGAACCTATACAGAGACTCTAGAAGTCAGATTTACACAATAATTAATTTGTGCAACTCTATTTTTCATTTTTATAAAAAAAGCCGATAAGTTTTTAAGTTATCGACTCTTATCAATTCTGTGAGGAATTGAATATGACAAAACAAAGTGGTTTAGATAAACTTCAAAGTTGGATAATTGAAATAATTGGAACAATTTTATTTTTGATAACTACTGTATTATTAATCTTTGACTTAGTAAGCAAGCAATTAACTTTTAGTATCTATGTTTATGTTATTCTATATATTGTTAGTTTAGCTTTTATGGGTTATCATGCAATAGCAAAGTTGCTTACTAGGATAAAAAAATAGAAGTTCCTATAAGTGTTAAAGCAATACCTATACAAATCCCATAAAATATTAAATACCAGTTTGGATATATTTTTTCTTTCATTTTATAGACGCTTTATGGACATTTTTATTTATGTGGACTGTGTTCCACAACCAAAACCCCCTGCGAAAAACCCTTTTAGAAAAGTATAAAATTGATTGATTCTTATGATGGAGATGAAAGAAAAAAAATTTGTCGATGAAATAATTAAGAAAATTCCAAATTGTTCTGTAATTACAAATAAAGACCAACCCCTCTTTGAAAAATTTCTAAAATTTCAAGCAAAAAAATTTCCTTATCATTATTCAAGGAATTGGATTTTTATAAAACAAATCTCTCAAATTTCTAAAGGATATGGGATAAAGTATTTTGATAAGAATAAAGAGCATCTTATAACTATTGCTCCTGATTGGGGTGGAGAAATCCCCAATTATATTTATCTTCCACTGGGAAAAGATGCAATTAAAAGTGTACCTATGTTAGCGAGAGAATTATCTCAAATTCTTAAAAATAAAATTATTGTCAAAAAAATTTATGGAGAGAAAAATAGAAATTATCTTTTGAAAAATGGTTTTGTTAAACCTCCTTTACATGATTATGAGGATTTTTCAAAACGAGATGATGATAAATACCCGGAAATAATTTGTGATGTGAATAATATTATTAGAGCCACACAAGGTTTGCCAACAACTGTAAAAATGAGTCATTTTAAGAGGAATATTAAGAAAATATTTTCTCACGAATATAATTTTGATGAAAAAGACTTGTCAAAAAATATTGAAAAAGATTTTAGAGATCTTATTGACAACTGGAGTACTAATATGGCAAAAAGAACTGCTAAGAGATATAAAAAAGGAGCAAATATCAGAAAAATTAAAAAATGGGTGGGAAAAGTTTATTATCCACATTTTATTGAGGAATATGCAGATAAAGTTGATAATAAAAAAATAATATCTTATGTAACTTTTATTGATAAAGAAGCAGTTGCATTTACTTCTGCATATCCAATAAGTAATAATTGTTTGGCAGTAAACGCAAGCTTATGTGATACATCATATGAAGGATTAGGTGAATATCTTTTTTTCAGGCTTGCAAGTAGAGTAAAAAAATTAGGTTATAAATATCTAAATTTAGGAAGTAATGATAATAAAGAACAACATCAATACAAATCTTTTATGGGGATTGTATACAAAGTATATCCTTATATCTTTGAGTATGAATGTGAATAAATTTTAAAAAACTTCTTTATAGATTTCCATTTAATTCTTTCTCACTTTAATGTCCGCACAAATTAAAGAAATTAAAAAATAAACCCCAATCAAAAAACCCCTGCAAAAAACTTTATAAATCGTCATATCCCTAGTCTTACCGTAGACTAGGTCAGCGGGTTAGTCCTCCGCTATTTGCAAACGGACTTTATGGCAGACTGCAAGGAAGTGCGTGATTTGTGCGTTAAAAAGTCTTTATTTGGACGTTGACGTTTTGTCCGCTTTGATCTTGCAGATGCGAAACGGGTCAGGCCTTGATCGGAGCAGCCCTAAACATTTGTTTAGATGCTTAGCGGGGTGCAGAACCGAGGAAGAATAAAGGTAGCTTTTTGGTAATCTTTGAGCAAACTTCCGAGTCTACACTGAATCTCTGGAACATCAAACCACATTAAACGAAAGATTTATATAATAGTTATACATAAAAGTTATACATGGCAGTAGAAGTTAAAACTAAGAAATGGGGGAATTCGATAGGAATCATAATACCTAGCAAGACTGTTGAAAGATTTGATATAAAACCAGAAGAAAAAATAGTTATTGAAATAAGCAAGAAGGAAAATGTTCTTGG
>SDBT01018592.1_pt1 | contig 10918 bp, 10 predicted proteins | sample 2277101 | NCBI WGS metagenome assembly SDBT01 (sample SAMN10404973, study PRJNA504765) | marine sediment metagenome | isolation source: marine sediment core GS10_PC15, 103 cmbsf | place: Arctic Ocean: Southern Knipovich Ridge | collected 2010 | reverse complement strand
TGCTGGAGCAGATGGTGCAACCCGAAGAGTCTGACGACAGCGAGCCCGCCTGCCCTGAATGCGGCAGCGACGAACTGGAGAGATACGCGACGGCGGAAGACGGCGCCGACAAGGCCATTTGTACGACCTGCAACCACCGCTTTTTGCTGGGGGCGCTAAGTGGCTAGGACTAAGCTCCGCAACCTGAACAAGCTCGAAAAGAAGTTCCGCAAGCTGGCGAAGATTGACCTCAAGAAAGGGCTGCTGGCGGGTGGCGAACTTGTGGCCGCTGAGTATCGTCGCCGGGTAACCGTGGGCGAAACCGGCGATCTCAAGAAATCTATCGGCGTACGGATTAAGCGCGGCAAGAGTGGAGGAAAGCGTATTGAGGTCCGCGCGGGTAGTACCGCCCCTTACGCCAAACGTATTGAGTTCGGATACATCGGACCAGACAAACTCGGGCGGCGATTCAACCAAGCTGCTCAGCCAGCGCTCCGACCAGCGGCTCGGGCTCAGCTACCGAAGGCAAGGCTGACGATCATCGCGGCGAGCAAGGCTTGGATCAGGGCGAATCTCCAATTTGTCGCTAAATAAAATGGCAAGCGCACAAACAGCACTCCGCGCGGCTCTCGCAGCGGACGCCGGGATCATTACGATCCTGGGAGCCGATCCGCTGCCACGGATATTCTCGCCCGTTCTGCCCACGGGCACGGACCTCTCGACGACTTCGGCGCTAACGATTCAGGACGTAGATCTAACTCCGCTCGCCGAAACGACTGACGGGCCGTGGTTGCGATTCGTTCATCGCTTCCAGGTGTCCGCATTGGCGGAAACGGTTACCGATGTTCATAGTCTGCGGGACGCCACGATTACGGCTCTTGATAACCTCGGCGGCACCTTCGACACGATTGAAGTTAAAGTGATTCGATTTCTGCCGGGATCGGGCATAGGAACCTACGACCCGGAAACGCAGACCAGCAGATCCACCATGGACTTTGACGTACAGCTCTAAAACCTAAACACACTTCGGAATTCAAAGGGCCACTTCTCAACTTCGGGGAGGGGCTATTTTTTTGCCCCAAAAAGGAGGGGACATTATGTCAGCACTCACGGAACCAATCACTGGTGATGGTGGAGCTATCTACCATCCTGACGCAAGCAATGTGCAAGCTGGCGACGGCACACTTTCAACCACCGGCACGGCGGTCACGGGTTCGACCACGACGTTCCAGACACTGATGCCAAACTTCGCCACCACGCAGCCAACCTTTATGATCGCATCGCTCGCCGACGGTTCGGTGGAGGCGAGACTAGTAACGGCGATCGCTACCGAAACGGCCTGCACGCTCGGGACAGCGTTCTCCGATGATCTCGCCGCTCTGACTACGTGGGAGTTTACCGAGGGAGACAAGATCCCATTCGTGATAAACGCCACGGGCGGAGGGGGAACCCGCGCCTCCGTTGATAGCTCTCACCTAGGGACTGGCACCTACGACACCAGTATTCCAGGGTCTATTGCGCCTAACCCCGTCTCGTTCCCAATTCATTTCGTCGGCGCCAACACGCAACACCAAACGCTGGCAACCCGCGCCGATAGTGGGTTGGTTCTTCCTTACATCATATTTCGTAAGGACGCTACGACTGCGATAGCTGTGCCTTCTCTCAACAACGGGCGTATCTATTTTCGCGGATACATTGCTGAACATCCATACAGCCAGGAACGGAATGAGACTAACAAGATAAACTACACGCTTAACCTGATTGGAAGGACCACATTCGAAGCAGGCACCTAATGACCGACGAAACAGAAGAAATCAAAGTAAGCCCGCTCATTCCCACGTTGGAGGGCGTGCAGCTAGAAATCGACGGAGAGCTTCTTCGATTTGATCTCCGCTACGACATGCTCGCGTCTCACAAGATTGCAAAAGAGGGGAGGCAGTTGGGGGAAGACAACGACACTTTCATGACGATCGCCCTGACCCTCAAAAATTACTTATGGCCCAGAAAGCACGACATCACCGTCGAGCAAATCCTGGAAGGTCTCGCGCATGAACAGATGGAATACCTCAACGGCAAAATCCTGGAATTGCTAGCACTCAACAAAGTCGAAATAGAAGAGGACAAGGACGGAAACCCTACCGTAAGACCGATGGCGACGAAAAAGACGAATTCACGGACGACCACTGGTGGGAACTCGAAGCAAGCGCCCGACTCTGCCTAGGACTCACCCTCACTGAATTCTGGCACTCCAACCCGCGTCAATTAGTCCACTACTGGAAGATCCACGCCCGGATAAACGGCAACGGCGGCCAATCAGCAACCCCTATCGAGCCGAGCGGCGATTTCTGGGGCGACATTGTCACTCGTTTCGAGCACGCTCCCGGAACTATCAAAACACCTGAGAAGACCTGATGCCCACCGTCATTGAAAATCTGTTCGTCGCGATTCGCGCGGACAGCAAGGGTCTCGACTCAGACCTGAAGGGTGTGCTCGGGAAGTTCAAGAAGCTGGAGGACGTCGGTAAGAATCTGTCGCGAAAGATTAGCCTGCCAATTTTGGCGTTGAGCGGGATAGTCCTCAAGATGGCGGGCGATTTTGAGTCCGCCATGAATACCGTGGCCGCCAAATCAGGCGCTACGGCGGTGGAGTTCAAGAAGCTCGAAGACCTGGCGGCGAGCCTAGGCGCAACGACCCGATTCTCTGCGACGCAGGCAGCCCAGGGAATGGCGTTTCTCGCCCAGGCTGGGTTTGATACAAATCAAATCCTGGCAGCGTTGCCCGCAACCCTGAACCTCGCGTCCGCTGGAAACCTGGAACTCGCTAGGGCTGCGGATATCGCGTCCAACGTCCTGAAAGGCTTCAGGCTTCCAGCCGAAGAGGCGGGGCGGGCCGCTGATGTATTGGCGCTAGCGGCGGCGAAAACGAATACGGATGTGGAGGAGTTAGGCGCGGCAATGTCGAGGATCGCCCCAGTTGCCTCCGACCTTGGCGTTTCGATGGAAGAAACAGCGGCGGCTATCGGCGCATTGTCCGACGCGGGCATCAAGGGGTTCAGGGCCGGGACCGCGTTGCGGGCGATCATGGCGAAGCTAGCCGGACCAACGGGCCAAGCCGCCAAGGCGATGGAGAAGCTGGGGATCGAAACGCGCGACCTGCAAGGTAACTTTGTCGGCCTGCCTGCCCTGATGGATCAATTCGCCGTAGCCGAGCGGAACGCTGCGGACAAGGGTCAATTTTTTGCCGACAAGGTCAAGATTTTCGGCACGGAGATGGTTTCATCCGCCGGGATTCTGATTAACAAGGGGGGCCCGGCGCTCCAGGCCCTAACAGATGAGTTCATCAAAGCCGGGGGCGCGTCGCAGCGCATGACAAACATCATGGAGCGAGGATTCGTCGGCGGTGTTCGAGTGCTCATTAGCGCACTGGAGTCTCTTGCTATTGCCGTGGGTAATACCGGGCTTCTGAAGCTTGCCGAAAATATGACGCGCGGGGCCGCTGAGTTTGTTCGTGGACTCGCCACGATGAACAAGGGCGTCTTAGCCTTTGGAGTAACCGTGGCGGGGCTGGCTACTGCTATCCCGCTGCTTATCCTCGGCCTCGGCCTAATTGGACCAGCATTTATATCTGGAGTGGCGAGTATTGGTGCGATGGTCTCCGCCATGGGGACCTTCTCTCTTGCTGTCAGCACCGGTCTTGTTGGGGCACTAACGGCGGCAGAGATAGCGCTCGGGGCGCTAGGTTTTGCCGTAGTGGGGGCCGCAGCCGCGCTGGGCATCCTAGCCGCCGCGTTCTTGCTGAATCGTGATGGGACGGAAGATTGGCTTTCAGCCATGGCGCGCGCAGGGGGGGGGGTAACGATAGCGTTAGCGAAAATTAAAGAAAGCGTCACAGGAGTAGAAAAAGCAACTCGGGAATATGGCGCAGAGCTGAAACGACAGGCCGATGAAACGATTCCTCAATGGGTCAAGCGACTAAGGGAAGCGAAGGTAGAACTAGATGCTATTGAGAAGGAAGAAAAAGAGGTTTCTGACGCTGCGTTGGTAATGGGTCAATCCCTCAAAGATGCGACTGACGTTGGGCGCTTCCTCCAATTTCTTATTTCGCTAAAGGATGCCGAGATTGCGATACAAGATGTAACAAAAGCAGCGGAGGCATCACAGTCACAGGTCAACAAAATGGCCACAGAGATGCGTACCGCCGCGACAGACGCTGAAATCATGGCAGACGCGCAGCTGTCCAATAATGACCAAATTGATAGATTACTAGGTCTCGTCGATAAGGCCGGGAACGCCATTAAAACCTTCGGGGACAATGTAGCCGAGCAAGTTCAGAAGCTTCGCGACTCGGCGGAAAGCACGAAGCTAGCCGCCGTTGCTCAGCAGGAATACGCCGTAGCCTTGGCGAATTCCGGGCAAGCAATCAAAGACAGCGAGCCCGCGCGGTTTAGCCTTGAGCAATCGTTAGAGAGGATAGCAAAACAGCAGACGGCGCTGACTACCGCTGAACAGGCCGCGACGAAGGCCGTTAGCGACCAAGGCGCGTCCCTGAAACAGCTTGGCGGGGTTTTTGATCAGGTGCTCCCCAAGATGTCTGCTGCCGAGGCTTTAATCGGAAGTCTCGGCGAGCAACTACGACGCAATGCCGAGCAGGCGGAACTCTACGCAACAGCCCAAGCAATTCTGACCGAACGAATCGCCATGGGCGGCGAAGCCGGGCGCGAAGCCGCCGAGATGCTCGGTCTGCTGAACGAGAAGATGGGCGAGAACGTCGATGCGGCCGCCGATACCAGTGACGCGATGCAATCGGTCTCGACCGCCGTCGATGACCTGTCCAAAAAGTTCGCGGACCTTTTGCTAGGAACCGCCGAGTTGGGCGAAGTGCTAAAGCAATTTGCCCAGACGATCATCCGCACTATTGTCGAGGGCGCGTTCAAGCAATTGCTAGACGCGATGGTGTTGCAGGACGACGCCGTCAAGAAACTCAAGAAGACCTGGACCGACTTCCTGGGGATCTTCGGCGGCGGCAAGAAAACGACCCCGAATCTCGGCGACGTCATCACTGGCGACAAAGGCAAGGGGGGAGCTGGCGGCGGCGTGATACCCACCCTCGATTTGCTTACCGGGGCTATTTCGGCGATTTCTGATGTGATCTCAAACTTCCAGCTTGTTCGCATAGAGAAGAGCCTGAATTTTATCGAGTTGAATACGCGGCAGACAGCGCGGGCGCTAATCGGTGACAGTGCGGCGCGTGTGCGCGGTGTGCTCACCACAAGCCCGGCAGCGGTTCCAATACCGACGGGCGGAGAATCCGGCGGGCAAAAAGGCTTTGCCGTACCGTTGAGTCTCGGGGACCTGTTCCCTGGTCCCAATCTAATCAAGAAGGTATTTGGCGGTAGCGATGACGAAGTCGTGGCGGCTCCGTTCGCTGGTGCCGGGATTGGCATAACCGGTCAGCTATTCGCACTACAAGACTTCGCGTCGGACCAGCTCGCACAGCTCAAGTTTCAGACCGACAGCCTGGACACCCTAAAAGACCTGGGCAGTAGGAGTGAAGGGCTACTCACATCGATTCGCGACTCGCTGACGGGCCTGAATAACGCGGTCAGCTTCGGCGGCGGCGCGGTCACGGTTGCACTGCTGGCGCAAATCAAGCAGGCTCTCATCGGATCAGCCGAGGGCGTGGACTTGATTTCCGAGATTCGCAACACGGTCGGCGCCGTCCGTCAGCATTTCGTCTATGACCGCGACATAGTCACGCCTGTCCGGGAGCGCAGCGCCCTCTCGCTTGAAGAGATCGTCAAAATCCTCAAGCGGATAGAGTTAAAGCCCACGCCGGCCGCGTCCATCAGCGAGTTCACCCAAGCGGCGTTCCGCTCGCAGCTCAATTTAGGGGAGGCAATACCGTAATGGCCACCGGATGGATGCCCAGCGGGGCGGACGCGACGCTCAAGACGATCAATTGGGACACCGACGATATCAGGTGCGCCATGCTGCTGTCGAGCTACTCGTTTAGCGCAGCGCATGACTTCTTCGATGACGTGACTGCGGACGAGGCGGTAAACGGCATCAGCGCGGCTCTGACTATAACGGTCGCCAGCGGCGTGATCGATATCGCCGATTTCACGATCACTCCCGATACGGCGCAGACGGTATCAAGCCTGATGTTTTACCAGCACACCGGGACCGATTCGACTGGTGCCCTGTTATTTTTCGTAGACTCCGAGAAAGCCAGCAATCTACCCCTAACCACGACTGGCGCGGGGGTCAGTATCGTGATCGATAACGGCACGTTCAAGTTCCTTTCTCTCACACCCATCCTCACCTAGCGAGGGCATACTATGGCAGCTTTTTTTGGTACCGCGACCACGGCGGAAATTGCAACGGGAACCTCGGTAAAGACCATCCTGCAGTTGGTTGCCGCTAGCAACCATATCGTTAGAATCCTTAGCTGGTCTATCTCGTTCAAGGGCGTGAGCCCCACGGCTGTTCCGATAATTGTTCAGCTCGCGCGTCAAAGCACGGCGGGGACCACTTCCGCCAACACGCCCAAGAAGCTAAACGATGGTCAGCCCGAGACGCTCCAGACAACGGCGCGGGACACCGCTACGGTCGAGCCCACGACCGGAGACATCCTGGACACTCTATTTATCCATCCACAGACGGGCTACAAAACACCTTACGGCTATGAGTTCCTGATGGGCGGCTCCGACCGCATCGGCTGGATTACTACCGCTGCCGCCGATGTGGGTGCCATTGTGACTGTCCACTTTGAAGAGTAAAATGTGCCAGCCCAGACGCCGCCGACAATACAGCATTCCCTGGACGCTATTCGTCCGCCTCCGCTAGACCTCAAGCCCTGGTTTTCCCGCCTTCCCCGCTACGCCTTCACGATAGAAATATCCTCGACCGAAGCCGTCACCGAAGTCGGCATCATCGACGTCGGGCAGGGCGGCGATATCGTCATCGTCGGAACCGAAGCGGTCACCGAGGTTGGCGATATCTCGGTTTCCGTCGGTATCCGCATTGAGTCCACCGAAGCGCTCACCAACGTCGGACAGATCAACACAATCCCAGCAGACTCGAAAACACTCTTCCTCATCGGCGGCACCGACCGCACCAACAAAGTACACCGGTCGAGCGCCACCACGATCAGCGAAACGATCGACGGCGGCGGCTCGATGACCTTCCACTTAGTAGATCCCACCTACGCCTTTCGGCCCACGATCGGCGAACCCATCAGTTTTTGGCTGAACGGTACGCTCACCTTCTCAGGGATGGTGCAGACCGTTAACGAGGGCCATGCCGCGAAATCCGATCCAACGAACCCGGTCGGGCGTCCGTCCGTAGTCTGCGCCGATCCCGCGTCAAGGTTCACCGGCCTGTACGTCTTCCGGCGGTTTGCCGCGACCGTGACCGCACGGGAGCAGTGGGAGGCGATCGTCGATGAGATTCTAGCCGTGGAGGGCTACAGCCTCGCCGCCGGTAGCGATCCTGGGGTCATTGACGAGCGGGATCACTTAGGCGTGAGCGTGGCAGACTTCTCGCAACGCCTCAACCGCGCAAGCGGCTGGGATGTGCGGGTTGATTACGACAACGTAATCCATTTCTTTGACCCCGCGGTGGGCATCGAAGCCGCGCCCGTGAGCGTGGCTGATAACGACGGTCAGATCGCCAACCCGCTCGTGCGTGAGTACATGGGCGGATTCGCCAATGTCGTTCATGTGCGGATGTCCGTTCCGAGCGGGACACTCTTCACGGAGTTCGCCACGAAAGCGCCGGGCGTCAGCGCCACTTCCTGGGGTCCCTGGGTTTTGCGGCAGCCCATCACGGAAAACGCCAGCATCACGGGCGTAGCTACCGGCGCGATTAGCAGTGTTGACCCGGTGCTGATTATCACCCAGGAAGAGTACGACCGGCGCAAAGCCGCCAACCCATTCAATACCGGTCTCTGGCATTTCAAGTACACGCCGGACACGAATATTCTCGAACAGAACCAGCAAACTGCTGTTTTCTTCATCGGAGCCATCGGCTATATCGGCAGCCCGGTATCGCTGGCAATCAGCTACGCCACGGGCGAGGTCGGCAATCAGATCGTCACGGTGGAGGATGCCGCGAGCATCTCCGCGCGCAAAGCTATCGAGGGCGGTAGCGGGCGGCACGAATACATGGAAGAGCTGAACAACGTCGAGACCGTGGCGGCGGCTGAAGCGATCGCCAACGGGTTATTGGACCGCAAGAAAGCTATTCCAAAAGAGTTCGGCTTTTCGACTGACATTGCGGGATTCAAGACGGGGCAATTGCTCACCAGCACATACACGAAGCCGCCAGCCACGGACAGTTTCATCATTCAAAGCGTCACCAAATCGAGCGTCGGCCCGAGCCTGGACTCGGAGATTACACCGACGCCCTACATGCGCTCGCAGATCCAATCCATCAACGGCCCGCTAGTCGAAACTCAGCAGGAAATTCTCCGGCGGCTGATTGACCGGGACCGCCCCAGCCGACCCTATCAGAGCCATCGTCACCCGTTCATTCTGGCGGGTACGGTCACCGGGCAAACGAACAACGGGCTTGATTCACTCGTGGTGCCTAGCGGCGGCGGCACGGTCACCACCAGCGGCCTGACTATCACCGGGACGGGGACGACGTTTGAGGCAGATTACGAATCGGGAGATTTCGTCTTCGTGGTGGACGGCTTTGAGCCACAGTTGCGGATCGTCGATGTCATCACCAGCGACACATCGATGACCGTGACCAGCGAATTCAGCCCGAATCTGACGGGCAAGGTCTACCGCAAGCCATTCGAGTGGCAAACGAAATCTCAGATACTCCAGGACGGCCCGATCGTCAAGGTAGCCGTCGTCCTGAATGAACCGCCCACTGGATCAAATGACGCGACCGGAGATAAGCGGCTCGTCATCGACGTCCAGAAAAATACTGTTGCGGCTCCGGGCGTCTATACCAGCATTATCCAGAACGACGTGGTGAAGCTGCTCGTCCCGACAGGCACCGGAGCAAATGTCGAGAAGTCAAAGGCCGTCAACGTTGAAGGTTTGAAGGGCGAAGTCCTACGCTTGATCGTGCTGGACGCTCACAGCGACACGCCGATCAGGGACGGGGTCTGCGTGGTGCATCAGTACGTGGGGAAATGAACCATGGTTGACTACCCCATCAAGATCCCGCCCGGCTCCGAGGACCTGTTCGCTGGCCGTGGCCCCGGTAGTCGCGGGCGCCGCTGCGGGCCGTTCTTCCACGGGACGAATATCTATTTGTTCCTGCTAGAAGCAGTAACGCAGTGGAGCGACTTGCACATCGAAGTCTGGAAATCCGAGGACCAGGGGGAAACTTGGTCGCAACAGGATAGCGCGAACGATCCGGACATTGAGGCGAGTTCAGGCACCGCACACTTCGACGCACAGGCGACCTACGACCTGGACGTAATCTCTAAAATATACGTCCTGTACACGGACACGAACGGCGATTTCCGCGTCCATCCGTTCAATACGACAACCGACTCCTGGGAGACAGTAGGCGCGGCGGGGGTGAACCCGCTATCCGTGTCCTCGATGCAGATGGCGCGGCGTCCAGTCGGGGTCAACGGTATAGAATTCCCCATCGCTTTCAACCATACGAAAGACTCGGGGTTTAGCCGTGTCTATTTTACGGTCTACCGGCCAGCGACTGATGACTGGCTTACGCCTGTCAGGCTGTTCGGGGCCATAGCGGAATCGGAGAGCTATCTCGCTATAACCCGGGCTTCAGGTCCGTCTACTGGTGTTGGTCAAGGCCGCGTCCATTTTTTCGCGCGCAAAAGCTCGAAACAGATCGTACACAAGAGCGTGGAGAGTAATGACACGATCAACGCGCAGGAGGACATAGACGGAATCGACGTCTCTGTGCCGAAGACTGGAACCGCGAAAGATGGCAGTGAGATCATCGTACCCTATATTTTTGGCAATCAGGATTTAAAAGTTGCCCGCGCTACGTCTTCCGCGTCCATGACATGGACAATTGAGTCGGTGCTCACCGGCGAATTAGAACTCACCAACGGCAGTTTCTTTAACACCGATTGCATCGACATGCCGAGCGCCGTCCGCGTGTATTTTGTTCTAGATGACGTCACAGTGACCGATAGCAGAATCGAGTACAGCGACGATGGCGGGACTAGTACGTGGAGTAGCCCGGTGGTGGTTCATCAACTCACGGACCCCACGTTCGTGATTGTGCGCCAGATGAACGTGGCTGCGAAGGGCGCCGTGGTTGGGAACGCTTTCACCCGTGAAGATTCAACCTTCGAGCAGGCCCACTACACCCAGGAAGGCATTCTCGGGCCGGACGCAGGCATGATCAACCAGGTCGATACCGTTTCGGGAGGGGGGTACATAGCGCAATGAACGAAGAGCTGCTACATCTTGCCGTGCAAATTCCGGTTGTCGCGATCTTTGTCTGGTTCGTTCTTAAGATGCAAAAAGTAGGCATGGACTATCTTTCCGAGCGCAACTCCAAGGCAGAAGCCGCGCTGATGAACGTCGCGGAATCGCTGAGTAGGGTCGCGACGCAGCTCGGCGAGAACGAGAAGATCCTGGAGCGGATCAGGGAGCGGGTGGGGGACTGATAGCGCACGGCACGGGGATCGATGCGTCGGGTAGCGGGGGCATGGGTCAGTTTCTAATGATCTTAATCCCGGACTTTCGCGGTGGTTCGTCTTCTACGGTGGATGGCTGCTCTGCTGGGGCTGTCCGCTCAGTCATCACGCTTTGAAGCTCTGCGTGAAGCGTTAGTGAGTCCCCCGGCTCAACTGCGATCTCTCTTTCCCACGGTCGGTAGTTCGCCTTCCGAACCGCGATCTTGTAGGCGCCTTCCTTGAGCCTCTTTGTCGCTGGCGTCATACCCGAGAACACGCCATTTACTTCGATATCCGCGCGGCTGGGGTTGGAGGT
>SDBT01018591.1_pt1 | contig 10919 bp, 8 predicted proteins | sample 2277101 | NCBI WGS metagenome assembly SDBT01 (sample SAMN10404973, study PRJNA504765) | marine sediment metagenome | isolation source: marine sediment core GS10_PC15, 103 cmbsf | place: Arctic Ocean: Southern Knipovich Ridge | collected 2010 | reverse complement strand
GTCTTGTTATGATAATGGCTGCACTTGGACTGGTATTTAATATTTCCAGGTACACTAGCTTGAGTAATGAATCTAAGGAGCCAATCAATGCGCATAGTCGTCACCGGTGGCGGTACCGCAGGACACGTTAAACCAATTCTGGCGGTTACGTCCGAAATAAAGGCCACGCATGGAAGCGCGGAGATTGTATTTATTCGTCAGATTGGCGACTCCAATACACTAGATTTGCTCCGTAATTCGAACAGCATAGACAAGACAATTGCGATTGCAGCAGGGAAGTTTCGAAGATACCACGGTGTTTCGTGGCAAAAACAGGCTATAGACGTGCCAACACAACTTCTAAACATTCGCGACGCAATGTTTTTCGTCCTGGGTCTCGTCCAGAGCTTTGGAATGCTACTCCTCCGAAGACCAGATGTGGTGTTCGTGAAAGGCGGATATGTTGGACTTCCCGTTGGTCTCTCAGCATCACTCCTTCGCATACCACTAGTGATTCACGAATCAGACGCTCAGATGGGTCTTACGAATAGGATTCTCAGTAAGTACGCATCTGTCGTTGGAGTAGGCATGCCAGTAGAAAATTATCGGATAGGGGAGGCGCCAATTAACTTTGTCGGGGTGCCAATCAGCAATGACTACAAATTCGTGGACACTAACTTGCAAAAAGAATACAAAAAACGCCTTGGAATTGAACCCGAGCAAAAAGTTGTTGTAATTACCGGCGGTAGCCAAGGAGCAGGGCGTGTAAATAACATTGTGAGCGCTGTAAGCGCAAAGTTGGCCAAAGAGGCCTATGTTATCCACCAAACGGGTAAAGAAACGTTTGAAGCCACCAAACAGGCCGTTGAGAGCAAGTTATCCGAAGCGTCCCTCGTTAATTACAAGTTACTTCCATTTATTAAAAACGATATGCATGTTTATCTTGGGGCAGCCGATGTAGTTGTTTCCAGAGTAGGGACCACAACGCTGGCTGAGCTTGCGGTGAGCGCAAAGCCACTCGTATTGGTGCCGAACCCAATGTTAGTCTACGGTCACCAGATTAAAAATGCTGAAGTCTATGAATTAGCCAACGCAGCAATTGTGGTAGATGAAGAACTAGCGATTGACGATCCTACTATTCTCTATAATGCCGTTGCTGATCTGTTAAATTCAAAAGAAAAAAGCAAGGAACTAATGACTAATTTGCACAAGCTAGCTAAGCCTAACGCTGCAAAAGACATTGCTAAACTGATACTATCCAGAGTATGAATAACCCCTTCCGCAGAAAAAGAATACCCCGCAGGCGTGTTCGCAGGGCTTCAAACGTCAAGGTCAATAAATACATATCGCCGCGTAAAAAAAGCAGCAATGGCATAGCGAACAGACGTCGCGCGGCAAAGAAGAAACGTTTATTAGGAAGAGTCTTAGTATTTAGTACGGTGACAGTTTTGGTAACGGTTTTCCTATGGAGCAATAGTCGTATAACAGAGGTACTGCTTGTCGTTGAACAAGAAAATTATCGAAGTACTGTCGAGCAATACTTGAACAGGAATCCTTTTGCAAACTACAAACCGTTCGTTTCGCAGCAGTCGATAAGTGAGAACCTAACAAATAAATACCCAGAAATAGAGTCTGTTGTGGTCAGGTTACCTTTCTTCGGCGAGGTGCTTGAGATAGAAATCATTGAAAGGCAGGCTCAACTAGTACTGCGCACCAATGAAGACGATTACTATATCGTTGACCGCAACGGGTATGCGTACGACACCTACGACCCAGACAGTGTTAATGAACGGGTTGTAATCCTAACTGATGACACAGTTGTAACTTACGATCTAGCCGTAAACCGATTCGTACCATCAGCTATCGTGGAGTTTATAGAAAAGGCAGACACAAACTTTAAAAGCATTTCTTTATATGAAAAACAGACTCTTAGCTACCGTATAACAGATGAAGCTCGAGTCATTTACGTTAAACCCAGCAAAGAGAAGTACGAGATAAAAATGCAGCTAGATCGACCAGTCGAAACGCAGATTAGTTCGCTATCGAAAGCGCTAGTCTTCTACCAGAAGAAAAATATCAAACCCACCAAATACATTGACGTTCGTATTAATGGCACTGTCTACTACAAATAGGGGAGTAACGACAAATACCCTGAAGCATTAGATTACAATTCTCAAGTTGTTCTTCTGAAATCTTGGTAAATTAACTTAATAGTATTAGCGCAAGACAATTACACTGCTTTGTTCTCTAGTTCTAGAAATGTTCTAAATGATAAAAAAAATATAAAAACATACTTTGCATATTAAACAGTGTAATGTCAAATATAGCAAATAGTGCAGTAGTAGAGAGGTGCAAGTTTGAAACGCTATAGCGTTACATATTAAGCACCTGACGTTGTGGAAAAGTCAAACAAGCCCCTGCGGGGTACACCAACGAGAGGGGCCGACATAGTGACACTTGAGGGCAAGGAGCGTGTGCGGACAGCAGCGCACGAATTAGAGTGACAATGATGCACGGGATGCCCTACCTAAGCGGGTATATGTTAAAAGATTAACTGATTGTAGACGACGCAAAATATACATTGTGCGACATGCGATTTTAGTACAAAAGCTGAGTAGTAACTCATCTTTCCAATGTCAAAATTTGGTTTATGACGCGGTTACTTAAAGTATGCCCCTACTCACGCGACTTCACTATTTGATTTTGCTTAGCGTAGCTTTATTACTTCGTCTTCGTTAATATGCCCGTTCTTCCTAGGCTTTTTCTCGCTTGAAGGCTTCTGGACATTTGGCTTTGATTTGTGGGACTTAGATTTACTTTGTGAATGATTTCTCGACTTTTTATTAGTGTTCGGTTTATGTACCATATCGTGTTTGGAATGATTACTAGTAGCAACAACAATTGTTTTCTCAACGTCTTCTTTTGGTGAGGCGTATAGCTTACGTGAGTTTTCGATTATCTCTGACGATAAATCTTGTTGTGGTGCCGGTATATTTAGCGTGGTTGCGGAGAAAGAGGGTGTCTTCTCTCCCCCAATGGTTAGAGCGGCCAAGAAATTGCGATTGTGGAGCTGAATAAGGTCTTGTGAATCGAACTGAGGCTCGAAGTACTTCTGTAACATTGAAGCGTCATCAGCGCCTACACGGAAGGAAATCACTGAACCTACGTTGCCAAAAACGGCATCTTTAACCTCTGGGGCCATCTGGGAGATGAACTGGTTCGCAATGGTTAGATTTAGACCATATTTACGTGCTTCACTAAGGATAACTGAGAACGAATCGGTTGCGAAGTTCTGAAACTCGTCAACGTATAAGTAAAAAGGCCGTCTGTCGCTTATGTCGGCAATGTCAGCACGACTCATTGCTGCAAGCTGTATTTTAGTAATCATCATTGCGCCAAGAATCGCTGCATTATCCTCGCCCACTAGCCCGCGAGAGAGGTTTACAACCAGAATTTTCCCCTCGTCCATTATTTTACGAATATTGAATTTAGATTTTGGCTGCCCGATAATGTTTCTAACTAGCGGGTTAGCTGTAAAAGCCCCAACTTTGTTTAGAACAGGGGCTACAGCCTCAGTCATAAATTTTTCGTTCCAGCTACCAAATTCGTTAACCCAGAAATTTCTCACTACCGGATCCTCGACATTACTTACAACCTCTGCTCGAAAGTTCTTTTCGGTGAGCATGCGGGTAATATCGAGCATAGTAGAGTTTGGGTAGTCTAACAGTGCCAGGATGGTGTACCTAAGAATATACGCAAGGCGCGGGCCCCAGGAATCGAACATTCGTTTTAGAACGCCAACTAGTTCAGACGAAACATGATTTTTAAGAGTTGGGTCCGATATTTCCAAAGGGTTGAAGCCTACCGGAAAGTCTCTGTCTGCAGGATTAAAATAGACTACGTCGCCAACACGGTGTGGAGGGATGAACTTAAGCACGTTTGTTGCGTAGTCCCCATGGGGGTCTACTACTACTAATCCTTCATTATTGAAAACGTCTGAAAGCGTCAGAAGTTCCAAGAGCCCAGACTTACCTACCCCAGTTTGACCAATAATATATATGTGTCTGCCTCTGTCAGATCTACGCGCGCCAAATTGTATGTTTGACCCACGGAAGTTCGTAGTTCCAAATGGGCTTATTTCTGCGTCTGGAAGTGTGCCTACAGCTGGCAAATTTGGAGGCGGTTCGGCAGTTTTAGCTGTGGCCCAGACTATATTGGGTGTTTCGACATTAGTGTGAGGTAAGTGGTAAACGCTCGCCAACTCTTCAATGTTTAGAATGTTTCCACCACTTAGGAAAAACCTTGAGCTGTATTCTGCAAGTTTATCTCGGTTGTAGCTACTGGAGGTTTGTACGAAACCATTTAAGTTCGTTGTGTTGAACTGTTTGAAGGTACCAACCATGGCTTGCATGCGAAGTCTCGCTGTGGCTTTGTCTGGTCCTAGGTAAGCTATACGTATTTTTACTTTATAACCGAGTTTTCGACTTTTTTCTTCAACCGCTGTTATGCGCGATTTATCACGCTCACTAATCTCTTTTACTTTAGTCGAGGAGGTGTCTTCAGGAGGTTTCCATAATGCGGCAAAAAGTTGCCCAATGTATGACAAAAAGCCGGTACCACCCATTGCCGTTGCTCCACCACCCTTTACACGGGAAATGAAGGAACTAGATTTTTTGTGCCACGCATCGTCAATAGGACGTGCTAAAATTTGGATCCACAATTCCTCATCGTCTTGCTCCAATTTTGATAAAGTCGCTGTTATGGCTGCTAAAGGGTCGACTTCGAAGTTTTGGAATGAGTTTATCGGTAAGACTTCATTTTCTTTGAGTTTGAGCTCTGTTGTGTGCACCACTTCTTGTTTAATGTCGCGAGCAGAATAATCGTCCTTCACTTCATATATCTGTACAGTCGGATACTGTGCATATATCTGACCTTCGACAAAGTTCTGTAGGTGTTTGGGTACCCATACGTAAAATTTCAGTCGTTTACCGATAGCTGCAATTTCAAAGCTAATGTGTTCCTGTAGACGCCCCTCCATGCGGAGTTCTTTTTTGGAACGCAATATTCCATGAAGGCTGGCGAACATCTGTTCGGCGGCGAGTTCTTTTTTGTCGTTAGTACGGGGTATTTCAAGTAACAGCAAAACGTTGGAGTCTTTGCCGATAGCCTTAGTTTTTCGGTAGTTTTGCCATGTTAAATACCCTAGTCCTGCGGCTACTGGAACCCAGAACCACCATTGGCTAGCTAGCCCGAATATTAACCCTAGGAAACTGAACGCATTGATCATCTTAAATCTATTCTCGGCTAATCAGAGGTTAAATGCAAACCGCTAACGCCTTATTTCTTATCGTCGGCGATTGTATAAGTAGCTTTAGCCACTCGAACGAACTGAGGCTTACTCTGTAGATTCAAAAGAATGGTCGTTTCTTTTACTTGCCTGGTTTTAAGGACGCGCTTCACGATTTCGTCTCGGTGTAATGGTTCACCTGCTTTGCTTAGTACATCTGTAATAACTGTCGAAACAGTGCCCTTTTTGTATCCCCATTCATTCAAAGCGTAGATCCCACGGCCAATAAGTACAAACCTCTTATCTTTAATAAGTTCGTTATGGATAGCCTGCGTGGTAACATCTTTTCGCTTGAAGTTAGATTGCCTGATTGAGCGAGCAATCTCGTTAAAGTGCATTGGCTTGTTCTCGTCCTGCAAAATAACATAAATCTTGTCGCGTATATTTTTTGGGTTAACAGTCGGCCATTTTATAAGACCCCACTTGTCTTTAAGGCTAGCCAGTTTCTTCGAAACAGTTGCAAAAGCCTTAATATGATCAGGGTGTTCATAGCTAAGTCGAGCGTGAAGCTCATTAATAGTAATAGGTCGATCTACTTCCTTTATAGCGGCCACGACAGCATCAACGTTCTTTTTAACAGAGGCAGCGTCATTATATTCAATGATACCTACAGAATGGAAGTATTGGTCGTTTTCGTCCACGACAGCTATTCCAGGTGCCAAAACAGCTAAGAAAGCCACATGTGATTGATCTCTATCGGAATTTTCTTTAGTTATCTTTGCACTAAGGGTTGAGACTCGCGCTACTCGTCCGAGCTCGTGCAGTTCCTTAATAAAAGCCTTATCAACCTCTGTAATACTTGGCAAATTAGACTCTGCTTGAGCTTTTAATCTAGCGAGTATGGCTTTTTCAAGCTGGCGAACGCGTTCTCGGGTAATTCCAAGAAGCTCACCTATTTGTTCTAGGGTTTCTCTTCGGTCGTAAAGCCCAAATCGCCTGCTTATAATCTCGCGTTCACGATCTCTATCAATCGTGTTGAGAATATTTTTTACAGCGGTCCACACGTCGAATTCATCTGACTGAGTTAATTCGCTCATAGCACTCCTTAGGGCTGATTTATTTTTTTAATTATTAACTTGAATGAATTATAAAATAGTATTTATAAATTGTCAAACAAGTTCTACTACATACTGATTATATCATGTAGTGGACGTCTGCAGAAATCGATGTAGACACTAAAAGTAATCTAGACAAATTGTCTAATTCTAGGTACTTATATCTACTTTTTTGAAGCTAAAAGTTTTTTTGCTTTCTCGAGGTCAATCTTCTTCGGGTCTAGGTTTTTGGGCACCTTTACGTTCACTTTGCCGTTAGTGACATAAGGACCGTATCGTCCGTTAATTACATCTATCCCTTCGTCTTTGAATTGAGCGATGTATTTGTCGGCTTCCTTCTTCTTTTTCTCGGCTATTAGCTCGTTTGCCTTCATTAAGGTGATAGTAAAAGGGTCTTCAGGTTTTATCGATACGAACGTCTTACCGTATTGAACGTAGGGGCCAAAACGCCCGATGTTCGCAGTAATCTCCTCGCCGCTGTCGGTTTTTCCAACTACTCGGGGTAGTTTGAACATCTCCATTGCTTCTTCGAGCGTTACAGTCTCGATTTTTTTGCCGCTTGGCATTGGTGCAAATCGTGGTTTTTCATCGTCATCTTTTGTTCCAATTTGGATCATCGGTCCAAAACGACCAAAACGAGCCAATACTGGCTTGCCTGAATCCGGGTCTTTTCCAAGTTCTCGGGCTTGGGAGGCTTCTTGTCGGCTGATTTCTTCTGAACTTTCTATTTTCTTGTGAAAACCTTTGTAAAATTCTGCGATCATCTTTTGCCACTCTTCTTCACCTTTGGCTATACGGTCAAAACTTGTTTCTGCCTTAGCCGTGAAATCGTAGTCGATAACGTCTGAAAAATGCTTGACCAGAAAATCGGTTACTATTCCAGCTATGTCTGTGGGCAGAAGTTTACCTTTGTCGTTGCCAATGTTTTTTTCCTCGGTTGAGGCAACGATTTCACCCTTAGTTAGCGTAAGAATATGCAGGGTTCGTTTCTCGCTGTTACCCTGGCCTTTTTCTACGTAGCCACGATCCTGAATAGTAGAAATGGTCGGTGCATATGTGCTTGGTCGTCCAATCCCCATCTCCTCTAGCTTTTTGACTAGCGCCGCTTCTGTAAATCGTGCTGCAGGTTTGGTGTAAGTCTCTGTTGCCACAACTTTGTTAGCATCTAGAGTATCGCCCGTTTTGATTTCAGGTAACAACTCGTCATCCTTGTCTCGCCCGTAGGCAGCCAGGAAGCCGTCGAAAGCGACGATTTCACCCTTAGCGACGAACAGTGAGTCACTGGAAGAAATGGATATCTTTACAGTAGTCTTTTTGGTTTTAGCGGAAGCCATTTGTGAGGCTCGGGCTCTTGAATGAATGAGGCGATAAAGTTTCTTCTGTTGCTCGTCCCCGCCCGCTTCCTGCGTTTCGAAGTTAGTTGGGCGTATAGCCTCGTGCGCCTCTTGGGCGCCAGCAGATTTTGTCTTATAAGTTCTAATTTGTAGGTAGTCTTTTCCAAATTTCTTTTCGATATGGCCCGCCGCACTGCCAATAGCTTGCTTTGAAAGAGTTACAGAGTCAGTACGCATGTAAGTGATTCTACCGGCCTCATACAGGCGCTGAGCGAGCTGCATGGTCTGCTTTACGCTATAACCAAGCTTTTGGCTAGCTGCTTGCTGCAGGGTGGACGTCGTAAAGGGTGCTCCTGGTGACCTCGTACCATCAGTTTGGCTTATCGACTGAGCAACGTAGGAAGCGTCTGTAATACTTTCAAGAAACTTCTGTGCGCTCTTTTGGTCGTCGAATGTTGCGTCTAGCTCAGCCTCGAACTCTTCACCATTAACGGTGAAGGCAGCCTTTATCTTATAAGAGCTAGAAGTTTCAAATTTTTCAATTGCACGTTCGCGCTCGACAATTAGCCGTACAGCAACAGATTGAACTCGTCCAGCACTGAGGCCACGTCGAACCTTTTTCCAGAGCACAGGGCTTAGTTCGTACCCCACAAGTCGGTCGAGTATACGACGAGCTTGCTGAGCGTCGACAATATTTGTGTTGATTGTCCTTGGGTTGTTAACCGCAGCGAGTATTGCGTCTTTGGTAATCTCATGAAAAACGATTCTCTTGGTATTTTTGTCGGTCAGTTTTAGTAGTTGCGCCAAATGCCAGGCTATAGCTTCACCTTCGCGGTCTTCATCTGTTGCAAGCCAAACTGTGTCAGCACTTTTGGCTGCTTTTCTCAGCTGGGCAACAGTCTTCTTTTTTTCTGGAGTTACTTCGTAAGTTGGTTCAAAATTATTTTCAATATCAATTGACATGCCTTTTTTTGGCAAGTCACGCACATGACCAAAGCTAGATTTCACAGAGAAATCTTTACCCAAGAATCGTTCAATTGTCTTGGCTTTTGCTGGTGACTCAACTATGACTAAGTTCTTCATACGTGCAATACATTAAAGCTATTACTTATAAATAGCAAATACTTATATATACGGCTTGCTACAGAGACCAGGTGTTAGCACCTTGGTTTTTGATTGTCCCTTTTATTTCGAGCATTGTTAGTGCTTGGCTAAATTCGCTAGGCTTCATTTTTGCTACTTTCTGAAGTTCGTCAGCATCGGAAGGGCCTTTCATAAGCAGGTCAAGTATGGCTTGTTCTGAGGCGCTGTCGCCTCTGGCATTAGTTTTGTCGGCCTGCAAATCCTCGAGACCACAGGCGTTTAAGATATCTGTTACCGAACTAACCGGGAAAGCACCAGTTCTAATTAAGTTGTTAGTACCAACAGACATTGGGCTATTAATATTTCCAGGGACGGCCATGACAGTCTTTCCCTGTTCTAGTGCAAACCCTGCTGTTATAGACGTACCGCTGCGTGCCGCCGCTTCAATAACCAAAACACCGTCAGCTAGTCCGGAGACAATTCGGTTGCGAGCTGGAAAGTTCTGCACCAGGGGTGGCATCCCTTCTTCGTATTCACTTACAAGTGCACCATGAGTGCTAAGGATTTCCTTAGCTAAACCCCTGTGACTTGCTGGATAAATTTTATCTAAACCGCAGGGCATGACTGCTATCGTCTTTCCTTTAGCCTCCAGTGTAGCGCGATGCGCAAGACCATCGATACCTAGAGCGAGCCCGCTAACAATAGTCACACCAAACCTAGCTAGCTCCCCCACCAGTGTTTCAGTCACGTATCTACCATATTTGGTAGGTTTTCGTGTTCCGACGACAGCAATCTTATACGAATTTCCATCTGTTAAATCGCCAAGAACGTAGAGTTGCTTAGGTGGTGAGCTTATATCAAGCAACTTCTTTGGGTATTTGTCAGAACTATGTTTTACGCACTTGATTTTCATATACTTTCGTTTCTTAGCAGTTGACATAGAGTCAAATAAGTGCTAGTATACTTGACTGTAATCACAAGATATGTGACTTAAGTACATTATACCCCTATTAACAGTTTTTACTGTTAGATTGCTGGAAACGTGCGTTTTAAAGTATCTACCCTCCACTTTTTGCGCTAGTACCTACAAGGTACCGGCGTTCCCAGCAGACTAACCCCTTTAACTAAACTTGCCAATGACTTTGTCAGGTGGGCTCTCTAAGTGGGAGATCACGGGTTAAACAACTGGCTTCGGCCGGGCTGCGTACACTTTGTACGTCAACGCTCTCTGTGATTGTGGGTTGAAGGGACTATGTAGAACCCAGCGGTGCCCACCCCTGCTGGGTTTTGCATTTTCTGAACTTTTTTCAAGGTGAACTACCGACAGTCTGCCAGATGGCGAAGCTATCTGCACCACTGTCTCGGCGTCAGATTTTCCAGTGCTCGTTCACAGTACTCCAGCACTCCTCACTCTGCGCTTCAAATCTGCCCTGTATTTCACTCCTGAAAACAGCTCAAGCTTCAGGTAGAGGCATCAGCTATGAGGCGAATCGCAACATGGTATCTGTCAGGCATTGTATAGTTTTTTGATGCGACGAAATCTATCCATTCGTATCTGTCGTGTTCGTAACTTAATTTGATATCCTCATCTGTTGTTTTGGCTCTAAACAGCATAATCAATGTGTTGCCGTCAAATTGTTCGGACACTAGCATATGAACATCAAGCACTGAGACCTGTGTAAGTTTTAGTGCGGTTTCTTCTTCGGTTTCGCGCATTACAGCCGTTTTTGGGTCTTCTCCTGGCTCTACTACACCCCCGGGGAAATCCCACTCGAGTGCGCGTGCCGGTGCTGTTTTGCTTCTTCGTAGTAAAAGAATTCTACCGTCTTTAATTACCGCCACTTTTGCGACTAGGATGATATTTTGGTCGTATTTCTTTTTCTGATTCATAGATATCCTCTAGAGTATATATTCCTCGAGATGATCAACGATGACTTGGCTCAGAGCGTCTAGCTCGTCGTCGGTAAGTTTACCCAGCACAAAATCGCTAGCCTCTATTTGTTCAGCGAGCTCGTTTCGTATACCTATTCTCATTCGGTGAAAATCGTCGCCAATGAAAGACGCTATCGACTCTACCCCGTTGTGTCCAGCGCTACTGCCACCAGTTTAAAGTTTACTACC
>SDBT01018590.1_pt1 | contig 10919 bp, 16 predicted proteins | sample 2277101 | NCBI WGS metagenome assembly SDBT01 (sample SAMN10404973, study PRJNA504765) | marine sediment metagenome | isolation source: marine sediment core GS10_PC15, 103 cmbsf | place: Arctic Ocean: Southern Knipovich Ridge | collected 2010 | reverse complement strand
AGATACTACAGAATATCATGCGTATTTTTTCTTGGACGACACAACGTTGGCTGTAGTGGATGTCGTGCTACAAGAAGAAGGGGTGTATGATGTTTTGGAGATTGTGGTGGACGCATACCACACTAAAAAAGCAATACAGTCACTTCAACATAATCCCAAGGATCTGCCGATTATTTTTGAGGGCATCCCTGCTCCACTATTTGCTGCGTATCGATTTTTAACGCTCTTTACCGAGGCATTGACGGAACGTGCGTTGGATGCGATGCATTCTGACGTGCGGATCCTCAATCCTACCGATCGAAACTACGATGTGTTGTACGGTCTTAATTTCTTTTTGCTCAACGAATAATCTGAAAGTGCGCGATATAACAGCTAAAACTGTTATTTAATGGGGGTTTTTCGTCAACAAAATGTGGTTGTGGATTTGTTGGATTTGTTGGATTTATTTGCTTGGTGTAGGAATTGCTATGGGATTTGGTGGATACCTCACGTTTTCGGTGGTTAACCTCGAGGAGCGCACCCGATTCGGATATATCAAATTTTGTGTGACTACGATCCTGGAATTCGCCATGTTTGCGTTTACGTGGCCGTTTGTAGTTCTCGTTGGGTTGTGTATACTTTGGAGAACCGTGATGGATAAGATGAAGGTATCGTAAAAAAATTATATTTGTTTTGCACAAATATAAAGTAAAAGTGTAGCATGGTTTGTATGGATTGTTCGATTTGGCTTTTGGGAGACGTATCGCCCTCGCTACGGCTGCAACATCTTGATCTTTTCCATACTGCAGAGGTTTGTCGCTTTCGCCCATTCCCAACATATCGATGGCGATGGTACGACAAAACGGCGCCAATCTTTCTTGGACGGGTCGCCATTGCCTTCTGTTGGTGGGAACGCCGTGCAAAAACAAGACAATTGGACCCTTGTCTCCCCACTGTGTAAGGGCGATGATCATCTCATCGGTTTGTATTTTTTCTCCATTTTCTTCTACAATCCCCGAAAAAGGAGTTTTCACCAATGCTTCACCGTGTTGAGGCTTTCCAACGTTTCGATAAATACTTCTTCTTGGTTCCGTTCCGACATCTGGATCGGGTGGGTGGGAAAAAGCATCATACATTTTAATATGTTGTAATTTAAAAAATTACAACATCTTTTTGTCATTATATGCTGTGGAAAGATATTTTTTGTGATTGTATCTAAAATGGATTCTTTATGTCGACAACGTTTACGTATCTATAACGCACAAACCATTTATATCTCAAAGATATATCTCAAAAGATATATCATACTTAACTATATACCGGGGCATATTCCGTAGTTGCGGATGCATTGCTCCCCTTTGCTGATAAAAGGTAACAAATCCATAATTTGGTCTTTGTTCTTTACAATCATCTCGGCTATTTCGACAAAAACAGGCACATCTTCCCTCAATTTGGTAAAGTTTTTCAACGCGGACCGGGCTTCCTTGGTGGTCGTTCGAACTTCCTTGGTGGTCTTTCGAACGTTATCCGCCAATCCTTCGTAATTTTGTGCAACATGAGCACCGTATCCCAACGCCATCACATTCGCAACCGTCATCACAAAAATGGCGATCAACAACGCGATGATTGTACACAACGCACAACAAACACATCTCTTTTGCGTTGTCAGAGATCCGTTGGATATCAACAAGGGACTAGGACTCCACTCTTCATTGTACAGATCCTCTCCGAGCTTCATTGCTATTTTATAGATTTTTTTCCAAATAAAAGAATCAATTTCTCTTTTATTTTTCATACAAAACCGTTACAAACAGCTCGTCCAAAGTTACTTTCGTCCTCATTTCTTATATCCCCCCGTTTTGTAACGGTAGGCACCACCGTTTCCAAATCCTGAACGTGATCCACGGAAATAATCCTCGGATTCGTCCCCGAAGGATCCACGGCTTTCGTGTTTGGATCCACGGCTTTCGTGTTTGGATCCATACTTGTCATGTTTTCCACGTTTTCCCTCGTAGTATTTTTGATCACGATATTTAGCGCGTTTAGCCCTTGCCCTCTCTTTGGCTTTTTGAATGTCCTTTCTTCTTTCTACACTCCTTGTGATGAGAATGCACTCAGGAACACTTTTCCTGTAATCGTCATAGACATCCTTTTTATGATGTTTTCCCTTGCGATCATGTCGTTTATGGTTCTCTTCTTCTTTGATAAGCGAAGTATCAATCACGCCAATTTTAGCAGCCATTTTTAATCATAGGAAAAATACTTTTCCTTTACATTTGCATTTATCTTCTGTATAACCCACAAAATAACTATTCCTTTAAGCCATTTCACGCGTTCAAGCAAATCTCCTTGAAAAACTGAAAAATAGACCCCTTTTATATGTTTCGAAATGAATCGATTCACTCTCCAACAATTGCGCGATCTTGCAATCACACACAACGTTCCGAATCGTTCGAAATACACCAAGAAAGTGGATCTGTATTCTTTTCTCGTAGGGTTTTTAGGGGAAGACTTGGATGCCAAAGACCCGTTTGTTGTAAAGAAATCTGTATTTCGTCAGAAAAAACTCACGGAATATCATCCCAAACTCAAAACCAAACCCAAATTGTGCGTGGTCACAAACTACGACTACGTGGTGGTTCAATGTCTCTCCACAGAGAAACTGTTCCCCATGACAGATCAACGGAAAAATGGGGATTACTACGTCAACGAGTTTGTATGTTATTTTCATGGACACGACAACGATTTCAACGGTGTTTGGGCAATACATCAGCACGAACAAGGGCCAATAGGGTTCAAGGGTTCTTTGAATTCTCCTTTTAAGATCAAATACCTTTTTACTGGAAATCGAGATTACTCCCATGAATACGTTGGTTTGCATGAAGACGGACATTGGATTGTCGGCGAGGATACGGTGATCGAGATGGAGGATCTGGAAGGGTGGGAGTTTACGCCATTGATAGACCCCAAAATCGTGGGATACGAGGATATTCTGGAGGAATACGGCGATTACGACGTAAAACAAAACTCGTATCTTATCGAAGAATACAAAGAGTTTGCTGGTAAAATTGCAGAAAGAAGCAAACGTTGGAACTACGTTCCTCTTTTTGTAACACATCTTCGAAAAGTGCTTTTAAATCGCGATTTAGAGCATGACAACGTGGTTATCTTTGCGGGGGTGCCTTCGGGACAGATCCCAAAGCTCAAAAAACACATTTTGGCGTCTATGCACGACGAAAGCGCAGGGTTTAAAACGGATAGATACATTCCCTTGGAAGACGGATCCAACATTGTCTACCTCTGCACCGTATAATTTTTATATACTTTAACAAAGTATATATTTATATTTTACCAAGTTCCATCACGGTAACAAGCGGCTGAGAATTGTTTAGCGTCGACAAACAGATCGTGTCGACACCAAGAATCGGATTTACGATAGATAGCGTTGTTGTCAGTAAAATCACGGATCATTGTGTAGTATTTTTCAAAATATTCTGGACGACAAAACATGGCCTTATTGTATCCAACAAAAACAAGGCGTAAAGCAGATGTAAATTTCCTCATAAATTTATCAACTCCCGCTCGAACTCCTGGATACGAGGTACTATGCATATAATCATCGACAATAATGACACCATCCTCAGAGAGAACATGATACGCATTACCTAAGTCCACATATGTTGCTTCTACGGTATGCAACCCATCTACGGAAAAAAGTCTATAATTGCCACCATTGATAGGTTCACACAAATCCGCTGGTATCATTTGCTGGCTGTCACGGTCCAATAGAACAAATCGGTCTATATAGTCATCTGAAAAAACATGCTGTAAATGTGCATATAAAGTGGACTTTTCAGATGACCCGGAAAGAATATTTTTGGAATTTTCAGCATCTTTAGGAGTGTGGGAATAAAAATCAACCCCGATTACTTTTTCCCCTTTCCTTGCACAAAGAAGTAAAGGAATCACACTGGCACCTCTATATAAACCGATTTCTCCTAAATTAGAGCTTTTTTGTGAATCACTGAGCAGTTTATAAATGGGTAAAAGATGCTGTGCGTCATACCAACCAATAAAGTGCGAGTTATTTAATTTTACATAGCGATCCTCGTAATCTCTGTCTAAATCCATTTGCAATTATTGCACGTACGCTTTAACGGTTCTTTCCATCCATAAATTCCGTTTATTTCTTCCTTGGATAGTAAAATGGATATATACCATACAGCGTTTGCTGTTTTGATTGTCATTATTATCCTGATTATCGTATCTGCTCTCCTCATAGAGGCCCATGCAGGACACTCCGTAGATGCACTTACAGGAAAGGTGGTGGTTGTTGGAGATCGAGGGTATACACAAGCCAGAACCAATTGGAATCCTTTTCCTGCTTTTTTTCCAAAAACAATCGTGTTTGCGCAAAACACCTTGGACGTGGTCCACGCGGTAGACTGGGCACGAAAAAACAACGTATCCTTTCGCCTACGCAGCGGACGGCACGGATTGACCAATTGGTCCTTGCTCAACAATGGGCTGGTCATTGATGTGAGTAATATGGATCAGATACACATCGACGAGGAAAAAGGAACGGTCACCGTAGGACCCGGAGTCACCGTAGGAGATATGGACGAGGCACTGCTTGCTAAAGGGTACATACTACCTTTTGGAGACAGCGGTGCGGTGGGTGTCGGAGGAATTACCTTGGGAGGTGGTATAAGCGTAATTTCAAGGACGTTCGGTACGATCAGTGACAGTTTAGTAGGATTGGAAATGGTTGTAGCGGAGGGTGTTGACAGTGCACGAGTAGTAGTGACGAACGAAAAGCACCATGCCGATTTGCTGTGGGCCTCCAAAGGGGGTGGGGGTAACAATTTTGGTGTAGCCACCAAATACGTCTTCCGTTTTCATACAGCACCCGAAAAAGCCGTATACTACCGACTGACATGGCATGATTGGAACGTGCTCGACGAACTGATCGAGCAGTGGCAACATTTAGCGCCTTCGGCCGAGCATTCATTCGGATCTATTCTCAACTTGTTCTCTAGGAAAAACGGCACGCATGCGTGCTTCGGTCTCTACATCGGCTCCGAAAAGAAGGTGCGAAAGATCTTGCAGCCGTTGCTCAATATCGGCTCCCCCACGGTCCTTTTCAAGCCTTCGTCCTTCGCGGCAGCCGCCAAAGAAATCTTTGGGGGGACCACCTTTGAACCCACAACCCACAACTACAAGTTCCATTCGCAGTGGTTCAATAAATTGATCCCCAAACAAGGCATTCGCACCATTCGGTCCTTTCTGAAACGAGGATTGACGGAACACTACGAGGTGTGGATGTTGAATTGGGGTGGAGCCGTTCGAGACGTATCGCCAAAGGACACAGCCTTCTTTTGGCGTTCTCCCAAGTTCTATATGGAATTTGATGCCGTGTGGGACGCGGAGGAACTGACTGTGCCAGGATTGAAGTGGGTAGAAGCGTTTTCGGACGCGCTCGCGCCCTATTCCGTAGGATCGTATGTGAATGTTGCCGACGGAAATATCCAAGATTTTGGACCAGCATACTACGGAACTAATTTTGACCGATTGAAACGCGTCAAAGCCAAATACGACCCTTTAAACGTGTTCCACTATCCGCAAAGTATCCCGGTTGAATAACGAATAAATGTATATAATATATTGTTATATACATTTTTATTGAATATCTCGCAACATCTCAAAGAGTCGATCCTGAAGACTGTAACATGAGTCGGGATGGAGAGCCATCGTTGTCGGAAAGACACTCGACATGATCTCTGTCTCATAGTCCTCTATAAAATCTTCCTCCTCCATTTCTTCTAAGTCCTGATACGAAATATCCTTTAAAGCCATATATTTTTGATGCTCGGGACTGCATAGAAAAGTGTAGAGTTTTCGTGTCTGCAACGCGATCAACTCGGTCAACGACGCTTCGTCTCCTAATTCAGAGAAGAATTGTTCGTAAAACGTTCCATAACGATAATCGAAAGATACTGTCATCATTGTAAAGATTATCTTTTCTACCGCGTTTTGACACGCCTTCTTACGTGTTTCGTGATCGACGTACGTTTGAATCATAGCGCCCACTTCGGGGGGAATAAGATCGAGATAGGATGTCATTGTGCGCTTTGCGTTACGTTACCTTTCCAAAAAAGTTCATTTTTTACTACGAACCATGATAAATCAATTCTTGTATTTCTGGATGACGAAAGGCAGCGTGTCTCAACGCTATTTGTAATCTGGGAAGAAAAGGATTACCCCCGTTTTCCATCAACACGCGCACTATTTCTGTATTTCCTGTATACGCAGCAGCACGAAGAGGATAATCGCCACGCGTAGGTTGATTCACATCGACACCAAAATCGACCAATCTGCGAACATCCGTGATATTTTGCCCATAAACCGCTTCTATCAAGTCTATACGAAGCGCCCATATCAAAACGTTATAGATATCTTTCCAAGAGTCCCCTTGCTGCCTTCGTGCAGCAATATTGCATAGATGCAGTCTTTCTCCGAAATCTCGCAATACTTTTCGTTCCCAAAACTCGTCACTCGTGCACACCTGTTGCACTTCTGCAAAAGTATCACACATCGTTAGCAAATCAGGATAGCGTATTTGAAGCAACACATTCGCTTTCTTTTCTTGCAACAAAGCCACAAATCGTGGCGTGGCACATACCCGGCGCGTTTCTGTTGAGCCATCACAAAAGTTTTTCATGTCCGTCCAGGTCACATTGTCGTCGGCAAGTTGCAGATACAACAATTCTGGATTTATCAGCAACGATGAAAAAGTGGTCATTCCTTATTTTTATTTGCGTAGGAAAATAACAGAGTTCCGGTATAGTTTTTGTTCAAGGATTTGAACAAAAATTTCTTAAAGTAGACTTATCTACATTCAATGATCCTCATGGAACGAGAAATATGCGCTTCTAGTTGATCGTCGTCTTTTACAACTTCGGAATGCTCGCTTTTACGTATGGTGCGTAATCTATAGTTTTTTGTATTTTTCTTTTTACGTTCATACAGTGGGTGATCTTTTATACTCCAAGTATACATCAGATTCTCTTCCATCCCCCAAAATCCTCTCATCTTTTTTTTGGGCGTTTCAAGTACAATTTATTTTCTTTTTTGGGTTATTATTGCACGATAAGACGCGAGTCCAAATCTGCAAAGATCATAATGGTACCCTCGCCGATACCTCGGTTGTAGGCGCGCAATCCGGCTTGGAGAATGGCTTTGAACACATCGGCGTCAAGAGTCACACCAGATCCAATTTGATTCATAAAAATATTAACCGTATTGGGTCGTCTTGTATATATGATCTGCTGATCGTAATCATCGAAATCATGCGCCATTCGATAACTGTTTTGTGTGCCTTCTTCTATAACATCAATCATGTCCTGCACATCCTCAGGACTGGTTTGGGTACTGAAATAAATTTCTGGAAATGCACCATCATAAGGAATCTGGATATAGATGGCGAACAGAGAGTTTGAAAACTCATGTCCAAGATCGACCTCAGCTACCACTTCTTCTTTGCGCTTCGCGTTCAACAGTTGTCCTACAATCGTCGTGCGGTCGTTACACATCTCAGAGAATCGTATATTGACATTACACCAATCCAACATGTCCCTATAACTCATATTCTGCAAGATAATACGCAACAGTTCCATATCGGTAGTTTCCAACGTGGTCATTTTACTTATTTACTTTTTTTCCAAAGTCACGAGTTTCAAGGTCACGAGTTTCAAGGTCACGAGTTTCAAAATTATACGGTGTAAAAAGTATGTCATGTTTGGGCAAGAAATTGGATTTTCCTCGTTTTATACGCCGCACAAATTTGAGAAAAAAGTGGAATAAAATCGAGAAACTTGATGAAAACGAACATACAACTGCCCAAAAACTGTCCAGAAACTGTCAAAAGGATGACCCCCAAGTCGAAATAGTATGAACCATGACCTCTTGACGCACTTGATTGACAGCTTTAAACAACTCTTTTTGTCTCCCCGATCGTCGTATGAAGTCATTCGTCAGGTGGTTAATGCTGTCTGAGGCCACGTGCAGAGTGATCGCGTGATAGGGATTCGTTTTAGAAAGTTCTTTCACCTCGCATGCCACATTTCTCAACATAATTTCGCAATCTGGACTCATAAACAAAAACATCACTTTCTCGATCAATGTCCATATATCTCGATGTTCCATGACGTTGGTATAACACGTTTTCAATTGTACAATTTTGTGTAGATATCGTTTGATTTCTTGAACGACATCCTGATCTATCGCTTTTTCTTCCATTTTGAAACGTTTAAACGACGATCTATGTTCAATTTCCTTATTGACTTTTTACTAAATTCGTTATCCAAAAAATGTCGATCGATTTAAGATCTTTGTTGCTATCTGCCAACGTTTTGGAACGAGGCTCTTTTGTGCTTAAAAGTGGACAACGCTCAAATATCTATGTAGATATGCGAAAAATCATAAGTTTCCCGAACGTGTATCGAAAAGTATGTGAGGAATTGGGGAGGATGATCGGAACTCCCGCGGAAAACCTTGTCGTTGCAGGAGTTCCAATGGGTGGTATTCCTTTTGCGTGCGGGATTACTTTGTTGCACGACGTCCCCTCGGTGATCATCCGCGAAACTGTCAAAGACCATGGCACACAAAAGCGTATAGAAGGCGTATATGACGATTCTAAGCGTATTGTGCTCGTGGAAGATGTCATTACCACAGGGTCCAGCGTTGAGAGAGTGTTAGAGATTCTACGTTTGGAATCTATTAAGGTTTATGGCATTATATGTATTCTCGACCGTCAACAAGGGGGAACAGAACGTCTCCGAGCGTTGGGATACGCAGTAATGTGTTTGTTTACGTTGGGGGAATTGTGTTCGTGAATTATATTATTATTAACAATAATATAGTAATAAAGGCTGCAAGTAGAAAATTTTTAAAATAGCGGATTGTTGTATATGTGGTGGTTCTCATCAGACACGGTAATAAACAAAGCTTTGACATGCCAGTGTTTACGTTTACACAACCAGAGAAAAATATCAACACTGACTTTATCGGAGAGATTCCAAGCTTCTACTATGGAGCCGTTTTCCTTTACAATTTTATACGTAAATGTTGTACACTGTTTGTGTCCCGGAAACAGCTCTTCATCGTAGTGATACGTTCGGTCTGAACATTCCATATTTGGATTATTTCTTGATAATTCGTTCGTAATAAAATATTTCATTTTTGAGCATATATACACTTAGAACTCGTAGTTATGTCCTGTGTCGTAAAAGTGTTGCTTGACGCAAGACGAACAGGCACTGAAATTGCAACCGCGTTTGTAGCAACGTCTGAAGTGGTTGTGGTAGTTTTTGCAATGGTCACATTCCTTAACGTGTTTCTCTGCAATATGGTTGGCATGAAAGCACTTCAAACATACACTTTTCGTGCACGTGCGGCACCACCTTTCCTCCGTATCCGAGCCTTCAGCAACGTTGTGAAACTTATGGGGGAACTTTTCGAACATTTGAACATTGCAGTCCTTGCATTTTCTTGGCGCAAAAGAATCCATCTTACTCAGATAAAGAAAATAGTAAAAAATCATTTTTCACCTCTTGGCTATAGAAATTATATTATATTATATATTATAATTTTTGTTATTCCACGACATAGTTAGTCTCTTTTGGCACTCCCCCTGCCTTGGAAAGCCTCTTCGTAATCTGCACAGTCTCCTTCAAAGGGGGTGAGTTCCTCTTCATCCAACATAGCATCCAGTTGATCTTGATCGAGACTCGCTTTGGTATAGATCAATTCGTCCAACGGGACACTGGCGTGAGGACCCCCAGCAGGAAAGAGTTCGTACGCGTTGATTTTCTCTACAAGATAGGGTTCTTCTGGTGTCTCTATCACAAATTGTTGGATAAGCTCCACAACTTCTGTAGGCAACAAATGCAAAAGCGATCTCTTTTTAGAAAAAAGTCGCTTTACAAAGGCGCAATTGGCGCATATCTTGTTTTTGAGGAGAATGGGTGTTCCACATTCGCAGTCTCTGTGAAAGCGGCACACTAGTTCTTCCCCTTTGTGGCAAAAGGCACACAAATCCATATGCGACAAGCAAGGATTACAGCCCGGATACGTGCACTGTACAAACCTGCACGGTTGAAACCTGTCCACACAGCCAGTATGAAATTCACAATCATGATTGTGTCGACAACGTCCTTTGCCCTCGATCCCTCGTAAAGGATCTCCGACATCATGGCAATAAGGTCCACCATATCCCTCGTCGTCGAATCTAAATGGTGGAAGCGCGCATTGAAACGCACACGAGTGTTTTTCACAAGCAGTGTATTCTTCTTCCATCACGCGCTCATCACATACCTCTATAAAAGGGGGTTCTATTTCTGGATCTATCACTGTGTGAGTCCTACACGTATGTGCATAGCAAATATCTTCCCAGCGACCTTTCACGTAGGTACAGGTGCATCCCATCCACTGGTCAGCCTCTCCGTCCGAATAGTCTCCTCCGAATTCATCCCATATATCGATATCGCTATCATCAGACGAAAAGGATTCATAACACCCCCCACCCTCTATATCCATGCCAGCTAATGAATCATACATTGTAAATAGTATGATGTTGTTGTTTGATACAAAACAACGTTTATATTTTCATTTTTTTCCACGCTCAAGTAATAGGTACACCTGACCATATAATATCTTTGTCTAAGTTACACGGTCCTACTCCATGAGCTATTGTATGTTTGGAGTTTTCTACTCGACATACGCATGATATTGGCGAACCATCCCAAGCCTCCTTTCTGGTACATTGTGCTGTCATACAATTAGCATATTTACCCGATGGACATGTTTGGGTCCCTGAAAAATCAAAAATAGGTTCCCCTAAACTAAATGTTGATGTCAAATTTGTGTTTACATAATCACAT
>SDBT01018589.1_pt1 | contig 10919 bp, 16 predicted proteins | sample 2277101 | NCBI WGS metagenome assembly SDBT01 (sample SAMN10404973, study PRJNA504765) | marine sediment metagenome | isolation source: marine sediment core GS10_PC15, 103 cmbsf | place: Arctic Ocean: Southern Knipovich Ridge | collected 2010 | reverse complement strand
GAGCTGATAATTTCACTTCAACAACCCCTGATATAACCTTCAACTGTTCTGCAACAATAACAGGTGGAGCAACTTTAACGAATATGAGTTTATGGGATAACTCTACAGGGAGTTGGGCGATTAGGAATACTTCTGATTTAAGCTTTAGTTCTGTAGAAGGATTAGTTTCCTACTATGAACTAGATGAACAAGATACATCGGGAACGGGAACTATAATTGATTCAACAGGACTTCATGATGGAACTAACGTCGGAGCAGACAATTCAACTGGAAAGATAGGAACTGCTTATGATTTTGTAGCCTCAAATAGTGATAGGATTGATTTAGGATTTAAATTTTTAACAAGACCTATTACTGTTAATCTATGGGCAAAGTCTGAAGATGCAGGTACTACTGATTTTTACTTTGGTGCTGACGATGGAGGTTTTGATTGGACTATATATGAGGCAGGAGGGACTTGGTGGATAAGCACCGGAACAGATGCATTAAGTAGTGGACAATCAGTAACAACCGATTGGGTTATGCTTACAATGGTGATAAATACTACTAACAGTTATATCTATACTAACGGAACATTAAGGGCTACAGGAAATACGGCAGACCAATCTACTGTTAATGATTTTCATATTGGTGATGTAACGGGTTCGAGATATCCTGATGCTCTAATTGATGAAGTAGGAATTTGGAATAAAAGTTTGAGCCCTTCTGAAATTTCAGACCTATGGAATACAGGTTTGGCAGAAAGACCTGGGTCTCCAACATCCTCAACACAAACATTCCAAAAAACAATCTCAGGTCCAACAGACTGGACATGTTCAGCAGGAGACAGCGATGGGGACAGAGGTTTTGGTGAAAACCGGACAGTATCATTAGATTCAGAAGCACCTGCAATAAACATAACATTCCCCACAACTTCTTTTGACTACAGGGCTTCAGGACAAAACACTTCATTAAACTGGACTGTAAATGATACTGGAACCTTAGCTAGCTGTTGGTATGAATATAACAACACTAATTCAACTGTTCCTTGTGCTTCTCAAAATGCTTCATTCATCCTGACAAGTCAAAAGAACATAACCTTCTATGCCAATGATAGTGTGGCTAATGAAGGAAACTTCACAAGAAGCTGGACATACAAAGTATTTGGTAACTCAGAAACATATAACTTAACAACTTATGAGACTGCAGCTGAAGGTTTTAAGATAAACCTAACTTCGGATGGAACACAACTTGTACTGGCAGCTTTAGTTTACGATGGAACAGCCTACACTACAACTAAAGTTGGAAACAATTCAGAGATGGAATTCAATAGAAATATCATCCTTCCACAAATATCTACACCTACTGCCCAAAATAAATCCTTCTACTGGAATATCACTTATGGTTCAGAAGTATTTCCCTCAGCAACAATTAACCAATCAGTTGGAAGAATAGCATTAGGATTGTGTAATTCAACTTTGACTGTTCCTTATATTAATCTTACATTTAAGGATGAGGAAACAACAATCGCGACTAACGCTACAATTGATACTTCAACTTGGAATTATTATTTAGCTTCGGGAGATGGGACTGTTAACAATACATTATTATATTTAACTACCAACGCGAATGAGTCGTACGGATTTTGTTTTATCCCTTCAGATAGAACCTTAACTTCAGCTGTAGAACTTCAGTATTCAGATACCGGTTATCCTCAACGAAGATGGTCTACATCTGGTTCCTTGACAAATACAACTTCGACTCCGACCCTTTATATGTTAGCTTCAGCGGATGGAACTTACTCTGTTTATCAAGTTCAAGATACAGTGGGAAATGGTATCGAAGGAGTTGCCGTTGTAGTTGAAAGACAATTTGTTGGAGTGTGGACATTAGTAGAACAAGGGACTACAGATTCCGCCGGAGGTTTTACTGGATGGTTAAATCCAGATTATGACCATAGATTAACTTTTACTAAATCAGGATTTACAACACAACAGGTTACAGTTAGGCCGAGCTCATCTACTTATACTATAGTTATGGGGACTGGAGATTCTGCTGCAGTATATAATTCTAGTCTTGATGGGTTGTCTTGGACAGTTTATCCAGACCTAGGTAAGATACTTCTTCCGAATACTACTCAGTTATTCCTCTTCAATATAACTGCTAATCTTAGCAATATAGTTTCTTGTAAGATGGAGATAGTGAATAATAACTCTGTTTCATTAGGGACCACTATAGGGTGTAATTCTCAAGGTGGTAATTTATCTCTATCAATTCCTCTGGGGATGAATAGAAGTTTTAGAGGTATCTATTCTGTAAATATCGGAGAGGGATATTTTATAATTGATGCAGATTCATTCTGGACATCAATGACTCTGAATATCCCTGAGCGGGGAACATTAACTGCTTTCTTCAAATATGCTAGAGATTTAAATGAGTGGGGTAGTGACGATGCACGTCAAGAATATTCACGGATTGTTTTATTCTTTTTGATATTATCTATTGTAATGGCCTTTATTAGTTTGACTACTGGGTGGGACTTAATAACTGCAGGAGGGTCCATAGTATTTATGTTTTTTGTTATATTATTTGGGAGCTATGCCGGATTCTTAACAATCAGTTATGCAGGATTAAATCCTTGGATGGACCAATATGTTGTTGCATTTATTATGGGATTATTTACAATAGGATTCATATTTAATAAACTGGAGAGAAGAGCTTAAGATGGGAAAAATGTTACCTATGCTGTTATTGGTTGTTGCTATTGAGTTTTCTTTAGTGATATTTATTGGAACCTCATTCCCAGGTTCTAGTCTTTGGGATTTAATTACAAATCCTCAAAACTGGAGTAACCTATCTTTATTGGATTTAATTGGGGATGCGGCAGGCTTAGCCGCGGTTGTGGGAATTGTAATTGGTTCATTCTGGACTAAATCAGACTTCTTAATTTATGCTACAATAACTAGCGTATTCCTTAGCTTTGGGATATCAATCTCTAAACTCTTCTCAGTGTTTAATTCATATCCTGTATTTGGAATTGGCCAGTCTTATATAGCTATGTTAATAGCAGCTCCGTTACTTGTAAGTTATATTTATTTCGTGCTTAAATTTTGGAGGAACGCTGATTAATGGCAGTTTACGCAGCATTCGATATGGTATATCTTTTTGTAGAGATGACCTTTGGAGGGATATTAATTTCAGGGATAGGGTTAGCGGCAATATTCTTTCTGATTGGAATGATAGGAAGGGAAAGTTTTATAACTAATATGTTGATAGTATCCTGTTTCCTTATGACTTTTGCAATAGGATATGTTGGAGGCTTAGCGACAATGATATTAGGATTAATAGCAATCATATATGCATTTAGAGGGATTACAGGTTTTATCACCTCTGGAGGATAATGGAAATAAAAATGATTACCGCAAGGTATTTAAATAGAAGAGTTCTAGTAGTATTAGTATACGATGAAGAATAAATCAGGTAGCAGAAGCCGTAATGGAAAAAGTACTAGTTCTTCAACTCCTAAAAATATTGACCTAAAGATATCTCCAATCAATAATAATTTTATACTTAATAATCCCCTCCAAGTAAAAACTTCTCATAGACCTAAAGTTAAGGGTGTAGCTTATAAAAGAAATGAAACTCATAAGATGGATTGGAAACAACTTAAGAAGAAGTATCCTCGAATGAATCCTTATCATGATTCAGATTTTGATGGGTTAGTCAACTCGAGAGATTGTAAACCGCTTGACCCTTCTAAGGATGGAGCCTTTAGTAGATTCCTAAATGTTGTTACTGCTGGAAAGAAAGGACAATCTAAATCTGATTTTAAGGCTGAGCAGAAAGGTAAATCCTTAGCTAAACAGATTGCCGGAAGAGAAAGGGCAAAAGCTGTAGTTGAAAGAAAAGCTAAGACTATAGTTAGCCAGGGGGGAGTTATCAGTGAAGTTCAGAAGGCTAAGCTAGTTAAAAGACGAGAAGCATTACAAAAATTAAGAAGTAGATTTAAATCTAAAACTGCGGATGCTGCAGAATCTGCACTAAGAAGAGTAACTCCTACTACTCGAAGAGATATTTTATCCGCAAGAGCAAGAAGGGGAAAAGGAATAGTTAAAACTGTTGAGAGATTTGCAGGAGTTAAAAGCTCTACGAAGAAAAAAGGAAAGTCAGCTAAGGGTCAAAAACAAGCCGGAGCCGGAAGGCCTAAACAATCCTATAAGTACCGGGACCCTAGAACTAACCAACCAATCTCTGCAGTTCAATATCATAAATTAAGAAAACAATTAAAGAGCCAGGCTAAGGCTGTAGAAACTAAAACAGAGGTTCAACAAAGATTTGCCTTAGCTAAACGAGGTCTTTCTCCAGAAGAAGTATCTCAAGCTCAAGAAGAGATTAATGCTAGGATGGCAAGACTAAGGGCTATCAAGGAAGCTAAACAACAAGGAGTTGCAACAGTCGCTTCGCCAACAGTCGCTTCGCTCCCTCAAGGAGAGGAACAAGAGTTTGAAGAACAAGTCATGCAAGAAGAAGCTCAACAAATCCCTGAAGAAGCTATTCAACAAGCAGCTCCAACCCAAGCCCCGACTCAATATCAACCTCAATTTCAAAGGACTCAAAGGATTGAACCCATGTTAGAAGTCCCAGGAGCTAGGGGAATCCCCCAAGGATATCGAGTACAGGATGATATCATGACTGGTAAGAAGACATTAGTTCCTTTACCTCCAAGGGAGGCATGGAGTAGATAAATGGATAACCTCATGAGTTTAGTAATGATATTTTTAGTAATAGTTTTATTTGGAACTTTAGCCACTATTGCAGCTACTAGTGCTCAAGATTTAAGAATTGATGAGATAAATAACTATAACGTCTCTTTCATTGCAACTAATACATCGACTGAAACTTTAACCTATGAGGGAGAAGGTTTAATTTCTAATTCTGTAAATGCTAATAATGATACCTGGTTAGATTTTAGCGAAGACGACAACATCATAACAAATCTCGGGAGCATAGAATCTTTTTCTTTTTGGTATAAGAATGCAACAGATGACTGGCAGCATATTGTTAATGCTTCAGGGACCATGTACACTAATGGTTCTGCAGGGGCCCCGTTAATATATCCTATTTATTATAATGGAACTACAGTTTTTATTGGACAGTTTAATAGTACTGATTTCTTTAATGGGAGCATAGATGATTTCAGAGCTTATTCTTCTGCCATCACTGCTGGAGAAATCGAAACTCTATATGATGAGGGAAGACGATGAATAAGAAATTTATTATTTCAATCTTAGGATTCTTTATCATAGCTAGTTTAACTTTAATTGCTGCAGTTAGTTGGGTAGAACCTTCTCCAGTATTTGTTAGCCTAGTGAATGGCTCAACATATTATAATGATACTTCCTTATTCGTTAATATATCTTCTACACACACTGATGAACATTTCACCTTAGTAGAGAATGGGGATGAAATACTCTTTTGGATGAATATGGAAGAGGTAAATGGTGCTGGAGAGTTAGTTGATGCTAAGGGAAGATATAACTTTACAAAAATAAATAATCCAATACAAGGAGCAGGGAAATTCGGGAATGCTTCAATCTTTAATGCCACAGATTATTATTATAGATTAAATACCCCCCAACCCTATTATGGAAATAATGGTTCTTTATCATTCTGGTTCAAACCATCCATGTTGTATAATGCTACCTCTACTGTAGGGGGTTATAAAACTATAGTCTGTATGGGGCACTCTTATTATTGTGTGAGGATATATAATTCAGGTACTGGGAGGGATGGACAATTGTCTTTTAAATTAGAGAAACCAGCAGGAGCGGTTTATTTAAATTCACCCCAGACATCATGGAACAAAGACCAATGGTATCACACAGTATCAACATTTGAATATAATGGGACCGATACTATCATGAAGTTGTATGTGGATGATAATTTAATTAATACCACTTCTTTTGTAGGTGTTAGGTCAAATCCGTTATCAACACACAATTGGACAATTGGAGGTTATGATACTTTTAGTGCTACTAAACTTTTCAATGGTTCTATAGATGAAGTAATAGCAATAGATAGAACTTTATCATCAGCCGAAGTATCTTCACTTTATAATGCAAATGTAAATCAATATGAAAACTATTTTACAGGATTAGTTCTTGGGGGGCAAGAGTTTACAGCCTATTCAACAAATTCAACGGGCTCTTTAGGTAGGTCTTCAGTTTCTATTTATATTAGTGAACCTCTTCCAGTACTCTCTGCAGATGACTTCACAATTATAGTTATCCCCGATACTCAAGATTATGTTCGGGATGGAAATCTATCAAGGGTAGCATTCTATAATCAACAAATGCAATGGATTGTGGATAACGCCGATGCATTAAATATTCAATATGTTCAACACGTTGGAGATTTAGTTTACCATCCATTACATGAATATGAATGGAATTATTCTTCTATTGCTCAGGAAATTTTAGATGATTCACCCCTCCCAAACGGAATAATACCTGGTAATCACGAGCATAATAATTATGGTATTGGTGGTGAGACAGACATCTCTCCTTTCTTTGACCAATATTTTCCAGTATCTAGATACTCAGGGAATCCTTGGTTTGGGGGAAATAAAACTGAGACTATGGAATTCAACTATAACTTGTTGACAATTAATGGGCAGGATTATATCTTCATGAATTTGGGATGGTGTCCTCACCAGGATGAAGTAGATTGGGCGAGTTCAATATTAACAAATTATTCAGAAAGGAAAGCAATTTTCACGACACATGCATACTTGGATGAGACTACAAGCTCAACTCAATCAGGAGTAGCTAACTGTAATAGATATGGTGCAGGGAATACCACTTATATTTGGGACATGTTAAAAACTCATGATAATGTACAGATAGTAATTTCAGGACATGAACATGATGGAACTCCACCTAATGATGGTGAGGCAAACTTAACCTCATTAAATGATGCTGGTTTAGAGGTTGTTCAGATGATGACAAGTTATCAAGATTATCCAAACGGGGGAGATGGATACTTAAGGTTATTAATCTTCAGACCACTTGAAGATGTTATGGAAGTTAGAACATTTTCAACGCTTAATTTAACTTATAAGACTCAAGCTAAGAGTAGTTTAAATTTCACCTACCCATTATCTGTATTTATTAATCTAAGCGAAACTCTAATACAATATACCTTAAATGAATATAATGGGACTGTAGCCAATGACATATCAGGGAATTCGAACAATGGTTTGATAACTGGTGCAACCTGGGCCTCCGATGGAATACCTATAACTCTAACTGAGTTAGTAGACTATACCTTCAGTTTAACTACTGGAGTATTTACTCTTTTGAATGATAGTTATAATTATGAGTTCGTCCAGATAATCTATTCCTCTCAAGATTATTCAAATTATGGCTTCCATAGAACTATCATGAGATTAGTGGCAGGATTCATAGCATTGATAGCATTAGTTTTCACCTATTCAGTAATTAAAAAAATCTTTGATGAAAGTGGGATAGGTAATTAAGATGAGGATTACCGCAATCTATTTAAATAGGAAACTACTAGTAAGATAAGATGGTAAGTGAATTTTATAAACCTAACGGCAACGGAAACAATGGAACTGTGGACCAGGCTATAAAATATGCCAAGAAAGCTGTCTGTGGCCTGTATGAGAAGGAAACACGAGTAAGTACTGCGAATGTACCTAAAGTGATAAAAGGTCTTCAGAAGAGGGGCTACAACGTGGTAGGTACAAGCTATGAAAGGCCAGGCACTCCAACTAAGAAGATATGGTTTGTCCCACAAGGACTTGGAAGTTTATAAGAACACATAAAACAATAGGAGGTAAAATCAAATGAAACAAAAAATAAAAATTAAAGTAAAACAAGCAACTGTTAAAGGGAAAGTAAAAGTTAATCCATGGCAAGTCCATCTAAAGAAAACTTATACTAAAATGCAAGTAAAAAATAAATCAGTTAAGTTTAGTGATGCTATGAAAGCAGCTAAGAAAACTTACACTTGTAAGAAGAAATAAAATGAAACCAATACGGAATATTAAACAACCAAAGGATAGAAGGAAGATGAACTGGGCTGAAGCTAAATGGGCTAACCCTCAGCTGAGGCCAAATAAAGATTGGGATAATGATGGGGTGAAGAACCAGTTTGATTGTAGGCCTATGAATCGAAAGATGCAACATGAAGACCAACGTGAACATCAAAGTAAATGGAAGACGCGGCTATTGAGAGAGTTTGGGACTGTTGGAGAGATTAAAGAATATGCAAAAGAAAAGGGGTTTAATGAATAAATGAAACTTAATATTAAAATGTTATTGAAAGGGGGTAAAAGATAAATGGAAGAAATGAATATAAAAATCCTGATAGCAGGATTTGTAGCTTTAATAATTGGAATTTCATTGATTGGAGTTATTGCAACTACAAGTAATGAAGTGACTAGTATCATCAATGTATCTGGAGAGAATATAACTTATACATCTGCGAGAAATACATCTGCAGCTGGTAAGGGGGAGATAGTTGGAGGTTTTACATTCTATATTGCTAATATCCCTACAGGGTGGAGAGCAACAGGATGTCCTATAGAGGGTTTAATTTTGCATAATGGTTCAGTAATTTGGACTGATGTAGACTATAACTTTACAGCTTCAACAGGAGCTATAATGTTTAATAATAGTGCTAATGTGAATGATACCGGATATAATACTACAGCTGCAACATACCAATATTGTGAGAGTGAATACTTAACAGAAGGTTGGCAAAGAACAATAATCAATTTAGTTCCAGGATTCTTTGCACTAGCATTACTGGGTGTAGGAATTGGACTATTTTATGAAGTTGGTAGAAGGGAAGGAATCTGGGGAACCTAGATTTTAAACTTCACTTAAGTAAATGGGCAGGATTAGTGCCTTAAGTAATTAGAAAATAAAGATTTAATTACTTAGGGTGGAGGTCCTATGAATCCATTTATCTGATAAAATAAAATATGGAAAAAGAAATGAATTATAAAATGGGTGAGCCGAAAGCTATAACTCCTTTTGATGCTGAAAGTATTGAGAATATCAAAGATATGACTTACAAGAAAGTAGGTAGAAGAGATATTAAGATAGTTAAAGATGATTTGGGAAAAGGGAGGCTTATAAAGTAAAATGGTAAATACAGGTTTTCATAAACCAGTAGCAGGAATTATTCCAGGAGTAATGTCCTTAGCATTAGTTGGAAGGTCTGCAAAGATGGCAGAGGATTCCTTAAAAGGGAAGGCTAAACACGGAGATTTTATTAAAGGTTCAGTAGAGCTTTTAATAGGGATACCTCTTCTTGGTGCAGTAGCAGGTTCAGTATCAGGATTATAAGTCTCTTAAATTATAATTATGGTAGAGAAAGAAGCATGGACAGAGGATACAGGGAAAGATATAGTTAAGACTGCAGGTAAAGCAATTGTAGTATGTGGAGCTTTAGTTGTAGTTGGAATTACTCTCGGAGCAGTAGGGGCTGCATTTGATTAATTAAAAATGAGAAAGTGTTTACCAAAAAGCATCTCTTATTTCTTTATCACAATTACTCTTAGTCTTTCTATAGAAAGGTTCTTTATCTAAGATATCTATCATTGGACCTAGATTTTTTTTAACAGATTTATCCTTTCTTATTTTTTCAGTTATCTTCCAATCTTTTAACCTCTCTACTACTTCGGATACTTTTTCATCCTTATCTTCGTAAATTGCCTTCCGATGAATCATTCCAACTTTTTCAATTAGCCCAAGGTTGATTAAGTCCTTTATAATATCATGACTATATCTCCGCGGGATACCCTTAGTACCACCATCCTTCTCACATAGAATTACTCTTTGAATAATCTTTCTAATATTAGAACCATTAATCCTTCCACCCCTCATCTGCTTTTTAATCTTCATATAAAGATAGGCATAAATTAAAGGTACTTTTTGAGGGTTATTTTTTGGAGCCATAATAATTTACTCATTCCAAGTTAGGGTTCGGTCATTGGGATTTTTATCTTCAAGAGGAATATCTAAATCTCCCAAGGTAAGATTAAGAATGATTATTTTTGGGTCTTCTAAAATGATTGACTCTGGATTGAATAAGTAATCTGAATCCATTAATGTCTGATTAAGTTTATAACATGCATCACAAGGGTCTGCTAAGACTTCATCACATACTTGCTTATCCTGATAGTATCCATAAACCATAACTCCAAAAAGTGCCCAGAAGAGTAGCCATGGAAGTTCTTTTCTAAATCCTTCCCAGATTACAATCTTCTTCTTCTCGTCTTTCTTGATACCTTTCATCTTCTTTGTTTTAATAATCTTATTTTCTTCTACCATTTTATTCATATTCTAGTGTTGATATCTCTTCTAATAAAGAGTCATCCCCTCCAGATACCTTTCCCTTTAGGGCTCTAAAGAAATTACCTATCCCCCTAAACAAAGGGTCAAGAGGCCCTTTTAATGGACGGTAGAGAATATAAAGACCAACAATCGCAACCACCCAAGGGATTACAGCATTTAATATTGCATCCAAATTAGCCATCTTCTTTTATTTCAACCATCTCTGAGTCCTCATTTAGTAGCCTAGCCCCATGTTTTTTACAATCTCTTTTACAGATGTCTGCTAGTTCCCTAGCATCCTTAGCATTATCAAACTCTTCTTGTTCAGAATTAGTAAGTTCAAATAACTCCTTAACGATTGAAGGAATTTTACCCCTACTAAACATTATCTTCTTCAAAAATTCTTTGTCCCGTGGGATTAATCTTATAGACCTACTCCACCTTCTATCTGCATACCATACACTCTTTCCTTGTATATCTATCCTGAAAGTTTCTCGGTTTACCATAAACGCTAATTTTATTTTTTCTTGTTTTTCCATCTTATTAATCTAATTAAAAAAATAGGCCTAGGGG
>SDBT01018588.1_pt1 | contig 10919 bp, 11 predicted proteins | sample 2277101 | NCBI WGS metagenome assembly SDBT01 (sample SAMN10404973, study PRJNA504765) | marine sediment metagenome | isolation source: marine sediment core GS10_PC15, 103 cmbsf | place: Arctic Ocean: Southern Knipovich Ridge | collected 2010 | reverse complement strand
CCGTAAAGAACTGTAATTAATTTTGGTTAATTATTGTTTTAATCTCTTCCCAATTATAGAGTATTCCACCATTTTTTTCCATCGCTAATTTAGCTGCCTCTTCAGATGAAAAACCTGATAAAAATTCGCCCATTGGGCTTGGAAGATTTTTACTAATTAGATACACGCTTTGTTGGGCGTTAATAAATTCTCCCGGATTTGAATAATCCGATATCAACTTATATGCATATTCTTGTTGGTCAGTTCTAGCGATATTCTGAAGCATACATTCAATAGCATCAAATTTGAATACTTTCCCCTTGGCTGTAACCAACTCTGCCGCATGTTTATTGTCCATGATTGTCATATCGCAAAACTGACAATTGTCATGACCATAATCAATTGGTTTTGGTTCGACTGAACAAGCGAGTAAATATACCAGGGTAAATATCCCTATTAATGATTTTGTGTAAAATTTCATTTTATAATCTTTAGTTAATTGTTTTATTGTTTATTTATTTTTCCCTTTTAACCAAGCAAAAACTCCTAAAGCCATTGATATCATTATAATAAATGCTCCAAGCTGTGGATATGAGCTTGCCGTAAAATTGAGTATTTCCTTTGAACCAAATAGTGGTGGTTGATAGGCAGCACCCGGTATTTGAATTGCTGCGTGAGGATCCAAATTATGCCCATAGTCATATTCCCATAAGTAAAAATCATATAACCCTGCCACACCCAATACTGCAATCAAGATTAACCATACTAATATCAGGCTTCGTTTTTTTATAAACGCCACGAGCAAGCCCATTATTGTTAATCCAATTACGATATATGGCATATAAGTAAACTCTTTAAAATCATCTTCATGAATCTGCTTCATTCCCACATAATGATTCATAATGTTAATATTAGCAATATCGCTGCTACCTCCATCGGCAATTCCATTGATATTTAAATACATTTTTAATCCGTCAGGGTACTGTGGTGCATATAAGCTTATTTTCCACAACGGGAAAATAAATAATAATAGCAGGAGTAACGAGGCAATTATCATTAATGTTCTTGGTTTTATATTCATTGACTATTCTTATAATAAATTGTTAATAATTACTGTTAAATCAAATACAGCCCCAATTGAATTATCAAAGGGGCTGCATTTATCACACATGAAAATTATAAATAAATTATTTTCCTAATGACCATTTCAATTCAGTATTAGATCCTCTTGGTGAAACACGCACATATCCTTGCATCTCTTGGTGTAATGCCGAACAAAAATCAGTGCAATAAAATGGGAAAACACCTTCAAATAATGGTTCCCATAATAGTGTTTCTGTTTGTCCCGGCATAATCAATAATTCAGAATTTTGTGCTCCCATTACCGCAAATCCATGAGGAACATCGTAATCTTGCTCTAAGTTTGTCATATGGAAATAAACTTTATCACCAACATTAATCCCTTCAATATTATCCGGAGCGAAATGTGAACGAATACTTGTCATATAAACATGAACTTCATTTCCTTCTCTTACGACTTTCGTCTCTCTCTCAGATAAAACACTATAGGGATGTTTATTTTCTTCTAACTTATATATTTTCCGTGAATTAGGAACAATTTTATCAGCTGATATTCCTTGTGCATAGTGCGGTTCACCCATAGTTGGAAAATCATATAGTAATTTCATCTTTTCTCCTGAAATATCATATAACTGAGCCGATTGTGCAACTTCGGGACCCGTTGGCAGGAATCTATCTTTAGTGATTTTATTAAGAGCCAATAAATATTTTCCATCGGGATCCTGACTGTCGCCACCGGGGATCATTAAATGGCCAATTGAATAATAACTTGGAGCTCTATCAATAACTTCCCATGTACCAACTTTCCACTTAACAACTTCTGAGGAAATAAAGAATGATGTATAAGCATTACCTTTATCATCAAATTCAGTATGTAATGGCCCAAGTCCACCTGATTTAACAACACCGGCCAATGTTTCTTCGAATTTTAATATCGGAATACCGTAGGCATCACCATCAAATGCTTCATTTTCAATAGCAGCTAACATCTTCGTAAAGGAGTGGGCAGTAAGATTCATTGATAGTTTGCCTGAGCCAATGATGTATTCTCCAGTCGGATCGATGTCAACGCCGTGAGGAGATTTAGGCGTAGGCATGAAATATACTAACCCAGGGCATTCCTCTGGAAGCAACACATTAACGCTTTTCATCATTGTGGATGTCGCAGTCTGTGTTGACTCGTCATAGACGTTATGAGCATAATTGACTGACATTTTATGAGCTTTACCTTGTTTCAAATATTCTTCCGCTTTTTTCCAATTAACCGCTGCAATAAAGTCTTTATCATTTTGTGATGCATTAACCTCTAAAAGAGTGTGTGATTCTTCGGTATTATATGAGGAGAAAAACATCCAACCGTGAGATTTCCCTTTTCCGGCATGGGCTAAATCATAGTCAAAAGCAGGCATTAATATTTGAAAGGCTAAATCCATCCGACCGGTTTCCGGATCAACACTTATAAAAGAAAGAGCACCCTTGAAATTTGATGCATAATCTGCAATAGCTTGATCTTTTTGCGGTACGGGGACACTAAATCGGGTACCGGCAACAACATATTCTGTGTTCATTGTTGAAAACGGTGAGGAATGATTTCCACCACTATTTGGTAACTCCAATATCTCAACTGTTTCAAATACTGTTAAATCTATTCGTGCCACACGCGGTGTATTATTACCATTGATAAAAATCCAGCGTCCATCGGTTTTACCGTTGGTTTGCGAAAGTTCCGGATGATGACTATCATCCCAGGGAATAAATCCATATGAAGTATTCAACATTGGTTTTGTTTCTTCATTAAACCCATACGCTTTCTCACCATCTAAACTAAATACTGGAATTGTTTTTAATAATCGACAAGATGGCAGTCCATATACAGTTAATTGTCCGCTAAAACCGCCTGAGAGAAATGCATAATATTCATCCTTTTCACCTGGAGCAACGTATACTTGTGAAGCAGCACCTGCGTTGCCTAAAACCCCACTAGAGGAACCGTTTGATTGGCTCCCACATGCTGTAAAAATTATACCAACTAATGTAAGAGAAATAATCAGCACTAAGCTGGTTAAGTTCGATTTGTTTTTATTCATATTCTTGTCCAATTTAAATAGTTCTGAAATATTCTAAAATTGCCCGAGCCTCTTCTTCTGTTAAACTCTGGTTTGCCATCGGTGCGCCATTATATTCAATTAAAAGATCTCTTGCGACAGAATCCTTTAATATCATTTCGTCGGGATTCAGTATCATATTCATAATCCAAGCAGGATTTCTGCGTTCCATTATACCAGCTGGCGCCGGACCTATGAATTTCTCAGTAGTCTTATGACAGGCAGTGCATTTTAAATCATAGATTTCTTTTCCACTGGCAGCCAGCACTTGATCAATCTCAGGAGAAAGATCAACATTACTAATTGGTCCAATTCCAATATTGGACAATGGATCAACAGTTTTTTCTTCTGTAACTGTTTCATTATCGGCGGTTTTGCTCGATTTTGAGCAACCAACAATAAGCAAGATACTAATAATTAGTATCCAATATTTATTTAATTTTATCATTATTTTTGTATTTTATTTAAGTTTAATTTAGTTTTCAGGAGGTAGTAAAACACCATCAATTACATGTACAACACCATTGGATGCATCAATCGTTGCAAGTATTTTAGCACCATTGATAAACGTTTCACCATCAATAATTTCTACCACAACTTTGTCGCCCGTTGCCTGACCAATCCCAGTTATACGCGATATCATATCTCCTTTGTAAGTACCTGGTGCGGCATGATAAGTTATGATATTTGCTAAAGTTGCTTTATTCTCCGGTTTTAACAGATCAGCTACAACGCCCTCAGGTAGTTTGTCAAATGCAGCATTTGTTGGTGCAAAGACTGTTAGAGGACCAGCGTTAGCAAGTACATCTTCTAAACCTGCTGCTTGAACAGCAGCAACTAAAGTTGTATGGTCAGCTGAACCAATGGCAATTTGTAAAATATTTTTTTGTGATACATCATCAGAAACCAGAGATTGTCCTTTTTTATAATCTGTAGTCGATGCATCGTTTTCATTTTTTGCATTTTTCGAACAGGAAAACATTAGTAATCCGATTGACAAAAGCAATATTATAGATGATTTTTTCATAGTATTCCTTCTATATTATTTAATTTAGTTGGTATGTTATAAAAAATATATATTAATGACTTAATATGTAATTATATTTATGACCTTATTGTCTTAAATTAAGCTATCTATCCTATATTGAACAACAAATTTAATCATAAAACAAATTAATTAAATGCTAATTATCAGATATGGATATTTACCAATTAAAATTAAAAACCGAATAATTATCTTATTATTAATTAATAATATTTTATTTGTAAATTGGAATATATTAAATTATAAATTAAGTAATTCTTCAATTTCGGTCTTGTTTGACAATTAATTACTAATGAAGCTCAAATATCGAATTAAGAACAGAATAAAAAAATATTCCATTGATATAGATTACAGTAACAAATCTACAATATTCTTAGCAGGAATGGGAAGAAGTGGTACAACATGGCTATCAGAATTAATTAACCATAAGCAAAACTACAGAGATATATTTGAACCATTTCTACCATATAAAGTTGAAATTTCCTCAGCATTTAAATATCTTCAATATTTAAATCCTAATTATGAAGATAAAATATTAACAAATTCAGCAAAGAATATACTCTCTGGTAATTTTAAAAGTGATTGGACCGATGTAAATAATAATCATATTATTACTTTTAAAAGAATGATAAAAGATATCCGAGCAAATTTAATGCTGAAATGGCTTAGTAATATTCGACCCGGAATGCCGATTTTGCTAATAATACGGCATCCATTAGCTGTAATAGATTCTTATAAGTCATTGGGATGGGGAATTGAAGCTGGTGGAAAAACAAGTGATTTTGATAGAATCACTGAACAAAAATACTTGCTTCAAGATTTTCCATTAGTTAGAAATAATTTAAAATATATTGACACTAATGATTACATATCACAATTATTATATCTATGGTGTGTTTTGTATCATGTGCCCCTTATGCAACTTAGTAAAACTGATTATAAAATTGTATTTTACGAAGATTTACTTATGCATCCTGAAGAAACGCTTAGTAACATATTTTTGTATATTGGACAGAGGTTTGATGGAATAAAGATTTTAGATAAAATCCAAAAACCATCTATAACTAACTATAGAAATACTGATTTCAATATCAATCCCATCGAAAATATTCAAAAATGGAAGAAGTCATTTACTGAAAATGAATTAAATAATTATCAAGAAATTATTAAAAGATTTGAACTAGATTTTTTATATGATAATGATGGATTTCCAAAATAAACATGGTGTCATATTTTATTAAAACAATTGACTACTGAAGTAGGAGATAAAATGGAAAAATCAACTCAACTTTATTTATTTCTTGGAAGTATAAGTACTGGTCTATCAGTAGCCTTAGGAGCTTTTGGAGCTCATAGTTTAAAAAATTACATTTCTGACGAACTAATAAAAACATATAATACCGGCGTAGAATACCACTTTTATCATTCATTCGGACTTTTTGTAATTGCTCTTGTATTCTACTTTTTACCTGATTCTAAATTAGTAAAATGGGCCGGTAGGCTAATGTTGACAGGAATACTTTTATTTTCATTTAGTTTATATATTTTAAGCATCACAGGAATTAAAAGTTTTGGCATTATCACACCATTTGGTGGGGTAGCGTTAGTATCAGCATGGATTTTGTTAGCAATTGCAATAAAAAAATCGAAAACTATATAGCGGAGTAAAAAAATGTTAATTACAACACAAGATCAATTTGCAGATTATAATATTTCGGACTATTATTCCTGAATTGATTATTGAGTGACAATAACACTTAATAAGTTCTTAAAGTTCATTACAACTAAATATATAAGAGGAAATTATCTCAATACTCACTAAAATATCTATCAACAAACAATGGTCAAATTAATATCACAGGAAAACAAAACATGAAAAATATCTTAAAAGTATTCATTTTAATAATGGTAATTATGATGATCGGTTGCGGCAAATCCGATCAGCAAGCGGTAGATAATTTTTTAGATGATTATGAGAACGTAGTAGAGCAATGGGAAGCAAAAATAGCAGACGGTGAATTCACCGAAGAAGACTCTGACGAAATGAATAATACCATTGAAGAAATGGAAGATAACGCAAAAGATTTACAAAATGTAACCAAATGGAATACCAAACAACAAGAAAGATACGCAAAGCTTACCGAACGTATTATGGATGCTATTTTTAAATCTATGGATATTCCCGGAGGTTTTTCCTTTTAGAAATACTATATTTTGATTACCGCTCAAATCTTTTATCCAATTCCTCTAAAGATAATTGAACGATGATTGGACGTCCGTGCGGACAATAATAAGGATGTTTTGTTCCGAAAAGTCGATCAACTAACTCTCGCATCTCTTCGGGAGATAATTTATCGCCCGCTTTAATGGCGGCGTGACAAGCAAAAGATGCCGCTATATTTTCTTGCAGTGAACTATATTTGTTATGTGACGATTCAAAATTATCGATAATATCACTTATGACTACTTTCTCCCTTCCCCAGGTCATTTCCGACGGAATGGATTCGATAAGTACCGTATCCTTGCCTGATTGCTTCATTCTAAATCCAATTTTTTCGAGATAAGGAAGTATTTCCAATAAAATCGAATATTCATCCGGTGCGAATTGCATCTCTTCGGGAAATAATAATGTTTGTGAAGCCATTGGATTTTTACTGAAAGCTGCAATTGCTTCTTCAAATAATATCCGCTCATGCGCTACATGCTGATCTATAATTACTAATCCGCTGCTTATCTGCGCTAAAATAAATTTTGAATGGATCTGCCAAAAATCATCAGTATCGATAACCTTTTTGTTGACTTGTGTGTCCGCTAATTGCGATACATATGTTTTAGCTCGCTCCAATCCTTCCGAACCAAATGGCTGATCTCGATTTTGGTTTTGTGCTCTAAAATTTAATGTATCCTGATTCGGATTATGCTGTGGATTGCTACTATTAGTAAACCGATAATTATTTCCAAAAGATGGTTTTTCGAAGTCCGGAATAGTGTCAAGCAATGAACTTAATGCCTCACTTACACTTGATTTCAATACATGATGGATACGCCATTCGTCTTTAAATCTGACTTGTATTTTCATAGGATGAACATTTACATCGACTTGATCTGTTGGTACTTCCAGATTTATTGCAAAAAATGGATATTCCCCTCTATTCACTAAAGATTGATAGGCACCGTAAACTGCTGAATTTAAAAGTCTATCTTGTATATATCGATCATTAAGAAATAAATATTGTTCACCCGGTCGGGATCGTACCAAATTTAAATTTCCAACAAATCCGGAAATTCTATAATCTCCTTTTTCAAATTTAACGGGCAATAAATTTTTGCCGTAAGTAGGATCATATGTTGCTGAAACACGTTCACTTAATGATTCAGGCTGAAAACTAAATATTGATTTATCATCGGATTTAAGACTAAATCCAATCAGGGGAAATGCTAAAGCAAATCTGCGAATCATTTGGATGATATGCCGCATTTCCACTCGTTGTGATTTTAAGAATTTTCTACGAGCAGGTGTGTTGTAGAATAGATTACGAACAGTAATTTGAGTACCAATTATTCCGGGTGCCGGACTAATTTTAGAGGGCAGACCGTCGGAATATTTAATTTTTCCGCCTTCTTTATCATTAATTGCAGATTCTATTTCAATTTCCGCAACCGATGTGATACTTGCTAATGCTTCACCCCTAAATCCGAGCGTTTGTATTCTAAAAAGATCATCAACTGTTGCAATTTTACTTGTGCTGTAACGTTCACATGCTTTTGGTAATTCTTTAACTGGAATTCCGTGACCGTTATCTGTTATTTGTATTGTTTGCTGACCGGCACTTTCAACAACAATATCAATTTTAGTTGCGCCTGCATCGATGCTATTTTCTAATAATTCTTTGATAACAGACGCAGGTCTTTCGACAACCTCACCAGCTGATATTTTATTCCGTAAATCCTCCGATAATTGTTGGATTTTCAGTTGCATTATTTACCAATCATTTCCCTTGTTTTTGCAAATATATTTTTATGATATTTATCTGATTCAGTCAATAATTTCTCGACCCGTTTTTTCATATCATTGACAAACTTTTGGTCTGATTCTACTCCGTCCAAATTTATTAAAACATTTAGGCAAGCACCGCGCACAGCAGTGAAAGCGGCTTCACCTGCTACGCCCACATCACTAACGGAATTTGGATTTCCTTCTGTCACCATCAGTTCCGCCATTTCAAATATTTTAAATGATGTTTCTGCAACTTCTAAGGGAATTTCAGCGGCATATTTATTTGCATTTAACATTAATTTTTCTTTTTCTATAATTTCCGCGGAAGTTGTCGCAGAAATGCGATTGACGGCCATTACTTTATTGAATGCATTGGTGTCTTCATCAATTAAAAAAGATAATCGGTCTTTAATTTTCTGCGTCTTTTCACCAACGTTTTCCATCATTTCACGTTTTTCCAAATATCCCTTTTTCTCATGTGATAAAGCTGCCACCATGGAAGTTAAAGCTGCCCCAAGACTTCCTACTAATGCAGCAACGCTGCCACCGCCCGGTGCCGGACTATTTGATGATAATTCATCTGTAAATCCTTTTACAGATAAATCTATTAATTTACTTTCATCACTCTTAACTGCATAATCGATAATCTTTTCTTCGACAATGAATGGAGTAACATCATTTAATCCCAAAGATTGAACAGCTGACTCTATCAACATTTCCTCAGGAATTCCTATTGTGCGACCTTGTTTCCGCAGATAATGCTTGCCTGCCATCAAAATTGCCTCTAGTGGGACAAGTCCTACCAATTCACTACCGGTAACACGGACACCGCGTTCAGTCGCTAACTCACATGCTTTGTCAAAGACATCGTGGATGGATGATTTTTTATAATTGTTAAAATTGATTGAAATTTGAGCCCTCTTAAATGTATCAACGTACCATCCGATTGCTTTTACATCTTTGAAAATTCCCGGTTTCTTTACGGCTTTACCAAATAGATTCCCTTCGGAATATCCATTAGATTTAAAAAGTTCATTAATATCAAAGGAGTGTTTATCAGAGCAATGTTTTCTTAATTTTTCTAAGGTTATAAAATTATTATCACAATTACTGCAAGGGTAGCTTTCCTTGGCATATCGTAATATTTTACCATCTAAAAGATTTTTTGAAATTGGATTTGGGCTACGCGCCGATCGTCCTTTTTCACGCAATTCAAATGCAATATCATTAGCAAGACGAGTGTCATTGGTGTTCAAATTGATATTATATGCTATTAAGAATTCACGTCCGCCCATAACCGTTGCACCGGCTTGTGGATTAAATTTTGCTTTCCCAAAATCAGGTTTCCAATGCGGATCTTTTAACTTATCTGCTAGTCCCTCATATTCTCCAACTCTAATTGTTGGTAAATTGGTCCTATCGGGTTTTTGTGCAGAATGCTCATAAAGATAAACAGGTATATCAAGTTCTTCTCCAACGCGTTTACCGACTTGTTTGGATAACTCAATACAATCGTCCATCGTCACTCCGCTAACAGGTACAAACGGACAAACATCGGTTGCGCCCATCCGCGGGTGTGTACCTTTTTGTTGTCTCATATCAATTACTTGACTAGCAGTTTTAATCGCTTGGAAAGCGGCTTCGGCAACCGCTTCCGGAGTTCCGACAAAAGTAACAACAGTGCGATTAGTATCCTGCCCGGGGTCTACATCAAGAAGTGTTACCCCTTCAACTTTTTTAATCGAATCAGTAATTTGGTTAATTTTATTTAAATCACGTCCTTCACTAAAATTAGGAACACATTCAATTAATTTTTGCATCGATTTACCTTAATTAACTACACGTTGTAAGTACATTATGAATACTATAATTGCGATAAACATCATAATAAGCCACAAAAATGATCGCCGTGGTTTGTGGCGCGGAATTAATCTGCGAAAATATGGTTCTCTTTCCACTAATAAATACCAAATGTAAATAATTTTAGAAAAATCGTCATAATTGGAGAGATTATTATCGAGAATATATTTAACCTAGTAAACATACTTAAAATGATTAGCCCCATAAGAATTCTCGGACCGTAGTATTCAAATTTTGCTAATTCATTATGATATTTATTAGGTACAAGACCGCCAAGTATGCGAGAACCATCAAGAGGTGGAATTGGTATAAAATTGAAAATCGCCAAAACAAGATTAATTTGCAGACTCATGATTAAAACTATTATTATAGGTGATTGACTTCCGATAAGTCCTAATCTGAGTAATATGCTAAGCAGTATTCCACTAATCAATGCCACTATTAAATTCGATACAGGTCCTGCAAGAGCAATCCACATCATGTCTCTTTTTGGATTTGCTAAATACTGTGGATTGACCGGTACCGGTTTTGCCCAACCAAATCCCATTAAATAAAGCGCTAATGAACCAAAAATATCGAGATGAGCCATTGGATTTAAGGTAAGCCGGCCGGCTAATTTTGCGGTTGGATCTCCATATCTATGCGCCATCCAACCGTGTGAAAACTCATGGAATGATAGAGCAAATATTATTACCGGAATCAGTATTACTTGTACAGCAGGATCTAATGCATAAATTCCCATATTACCACCTTGGATGAAATGTTCTGTGAACTTCTTTTAGATATTCTTTATCTAAATGAGTATAAATTTGTGTTGTAGATATATCGGCATGACCGAGCATTTCCTGAACGG
>SDBT01018587.1_pt1 | contig 10919 bp, 5 predicted proteins | sample 2277101 | NCBI WGS metagenome assembly SDBT01 (sample SAMN10404973, study PRJNA504765) | marine sediment metagenome | isolation source: marine sediment core GS10_PC15, 103 cmbsf | place: Arctic Ocean: Southern Knipovich Ridge | collected 2010 | reverse complement strand
GTCGGCGTTTATGGCCACGTCCACCCGCACATTCTTGTTGAGCTCCGAGGCATCGATGTCGATGTGGATCTTCCGCGAGTCCGGAGAATAGGTTTTTAGCTTGCCGGTGACCCGGTCGTCGAAACGCATGCCGCAGGCTATAATCAAGTCCGCCTGCTGGATGGCGTGGTTGGCGCTGGCGTTCCCATGCATACCCATCATCCCCAGGTTGAGAGGGTGGCTGTGCGGCAGGGAATCATTCCCCAGGAGCGTAGTGGTGACCGGGATGTCGGCTCTCTCCACTATAGCTATTAAGTCATCGCGAGCCCCGGACATGAGCACTCCGTGCCCCGACAGCACTAGAGGACGGTCGGCACTGTTGATCAGCTCCAAAGCGGCGGCCACTTCCTCCTCCGTGGCCTGCTCCGGAGGGTGGTATCCCGGCAAGTCGATTGGATCGGTAGGATATTCGAACTCGGCGACGGCGTTCTGCACATCCTTGGGGATATCGACGAGCACCGGTCCCGGCCTGCCGGTTCGGGCAATGTAGAACGCCTCCTGTATAACGCTCGCCAGTGAATCCACTTCCATCACCAGGTAACTGTGCTTGGTGACAGGCAGGGTAGCACCGGTAATATCGGTTTCCTGGAAAGCGTCCGAGCCGAGAACGTTGGTAGGCACCTGGCCGGTGATGCAAACCATGGGGATCGAGTCCATCATGGCTGTTGCTATTCCGGTGATCAGGTTTACCGCCCCCGGACCGGAGGTAGCCATGGCAACTCCCACCTCTCCGCTGGCTCGAGCGTAACCATCGGCCATATGGGCCGCCCCCTGTTCATGCCTTACCAGGACGTGGTGTATCCGGTCGCGATAATCGGTGAGGGCGTCGTACACCGGCAGAATGGTGCCGCCGGGATAGCCGAAAACGGTCCTGACCCCTTCGTGCACAAGGCATTCCCAGACAATTTCTGCCCCTGTTAGCTCTCGCTTGGCTTTAGCCATTTCGATTCCTCATTTATCCCGTTTACGGGTCTCCCAGCACCGCTCCGGTATTGGCCGATGTGACCATCCGGGCGTACCGTCCTAGATAACCGTGCTTGATTTTCAGTTCAAACTTTGGCAGCTTTTTGAGGCGCTGTTGCAACTCGGCTGTGCTCAATTCCACCCGCAGTTCGCGCTGTGGGATGTCGACGTGAATGATATCCCCATTCACCAGCGCCGCAATGGGACCCCGATCAGCCGCTTCGGGTGAAATGTGTCCCACGCATGCGCCACGGGTGCCGCCGGAAAAGCGCCCATCGGTGATCAGGGCCACCGAATCGCCCAGGCCCAGGCCCATCAGGGCGCTGGTGGGTGCCAGCATCTCGGGCATACCCGGCCCGCCCCGTGGACCTTCGTAGCGGATTACCACCACCTCGCCGGGTTGCACCTGGCCGTCCAGGATGCCGGCCAGAGCTTCCTCCTGCGATTCGTAGATCCGGGCGGGACCGGAGTGGGTCAGCATATCCGCCTGAACGGCAACCGTCTTAACTACCGCTCCATCCGGGGCCAGGTTGCCAAATAGCACCGCCAGGCCGCCCTCAGGTGAGTGGGGGTCTTCCACCGAGCGGATGACCGCTCGATTTTGAACCTGAGTCCCGGCGATATTGTCACCCAGCGTCTGCCCGGTGACAGTGATACACTCAGTCCGGAGCACGCCTTCCAAGCGGGCCAGCTCAGCCAGCACAGCCGAAACCCCGCCGGCGGCATCCAGATCCTCCAGGTGCACCTCCGCTGAAGCAGGGCTGATTTTGCATAGATTAGGGACTCGGTCGGAGAGCTTATTTAGTTGGGCCAGGTCGAACTCCACGCCGGCCTCATGGGCCACAGCCATGGTATGCAGCACAGTGTTGGTACTGCCTCCCAAGGCCATATCAAGGGCGAAGGCGTTTTGAATACTCTCTGCCGTGATGATATCCCGTGGCCGCAGGTCTCGCTCAACCAGATCCAGGATGCGTAGGCCGGCCCGCTGAGCCAGGTCGGTGCGCCGGGGGTCCACTGCCAGGATTGTGCCGTTGCCGGGGAGGGCAATCCCCAGGGCTTCCAACAGGCAGTTCATGGAGTTGGCGGTAAACAAACCGGCACAGGAGCCGCAACCCGGACAGGCCGTGGATTCCAGGTCGCTCAGTTGCTGCTCGCTGATTTCGCCGGCCTGGTAGCGCCCCACGGCCTCAAATACAGTAATCAAGTCCACTTTCTCCCCGGTGGATGTGCGCCCGGCCTGCATGGGACCGCCGGACACAAAAATGGTGGGGACATTAAGCCGGACCGCCGCCATCAGCATCCCGGGAACGATTTTGTCGCAGTTGGTCAGGCAGACCATGCCGTCCAGACAATGGGCCTCCATGACTGTCTCAACGCTGTCGGCGATCAGCTCCCGACTGGCCAGTGAGTAGCGCATGCCCAGGTGACCCATGGCGATACCGTCATCCACACCGATGGTGTTGAACTCGAAGGGCACACCCCCCGCCTCCCTGATAGCTGCCTTCACCGTAACGCCCAGCCGCTGGAGATGGACATGGCCCGGGATGATATCAGTATATGAATTAGCCACGCCGATGAAGGGCTTGGCGAAATCCTCCTCCGATTTGATGACCCCCGTAGCCCGCAGAAGACTGCGGTGCGGCGCCCGGGTATATCCCGATTTGATTGTATCCGATTTCATATCAGTTTCGTCATTAAACACTATCCTGCCGTGCACCACCTCGGTGCAGTCAGTTCAGGACCGTTAATTCCGAATCAGGTTTTTTTGGGCTAGTCTTGGAGTGTGATTGGGATTAACGGTCCTGGGTGCTAGCCCGGTATAATTACACCGACTAGCAGGACAATAATCCCAATAATAAGGCCGAGAGATAGTAGTAGTTCGTCCGCCCTGGGCGCTAAAACACGCACCCTACCCGCCGGAATCTCACTGGAGCACCGGGGGTGAAGGTAATATGGGGACGAGTTGTACATTCAGCCTCTCTTTTCCGCCCGAGGGCGGAAATCGTTCGCCGATAGTAATGCGGCCTCGGGGGTCAGGGCAAGCACAAATTCAACTCAGCTCCAGTGCCCGGCGGACCGCCGACAGCATTGCTCCACTTATCGGTCGGTCGGGGGAATGCTTGAGCCGCCTATTCATTGAGCAATATTCCCATCCGAACGGCCACCTGCTGATTGTAGATTTTCTCATAGTCAATGATATCCAGGGCCAGCGGCACCACCTTGATAATCGCTTCTTTTTCACTCTCCCACTCGTTAATCAGGTGCTTGGCGATCACCGACCTGGTATGAAACTTATGTCGCCTGAGCAACCGCAGAATCAGGTTTTCATCACTGCTGGAGGGCGTAGTCGTACGTACGAATTCCATGTTCAGACCTGGCAGTCTATCGCGGTCAGGGCAGTAAATGAATGCTACTCCGCCCGACATGCCGGCACCGAAATTCCGGCCGAAATCCCCCAATACCAGCACCGTGCCGCGCGTCATGTATTCGCAACAGTGGTTACCCACTCCTTCCACCACGGTCACAGCCCCACTGTTTCGTACGGCGAACCGCTCGCCGGCCTTTCCACCGATCAGCAGGGTACCACCGGTAGCGCCGTACAGGGCCACATTACCGATAATGGTCTGTGAGGGGTGGTGTTTACGGATCGCCTTTTCAAAGCGGATGGAGATCACGCCGCCGGAGAGACCCTTGCCTACGTAATCGTTGGCCACTCCTCGCAGCCGAAGTTCTACCCCGTCGGTGAGGAAAGCGCCAAAACTCTGTCCGGCGACTCCCCGTAGTCGAACCTGGATGTTACCGGTGAAGTTGCCTTTACCATACAGGAAGGCCAACTCGCCGGATATACGGGCGCCCACCGCCCGATCGGTGTTGGTGATCTTGCGGTGCACTACCACCTGGTCGTGGGTCATGATGGTCTGGTGTACTTCGTTGATGATGTCCTCGTCGAGGTTTTTTACCACCCTGGGAGCCGCCGGCTTAAGCTTGACCTCACTCTCCAGCGGCAGGCCCCGGGGTGCTGCGGGATTCATGATAGCACCCAGATCAATCCCCTGCTCTTTAATCAGTTTCTTATACTTGCGGTCATACATCAGTAGATCGGTTCGTCCCACCAGGTCTTTCAACGCATAGCTCCCCAGCGAAGAGATAATCTGTCGCACCTCTTCCGCAACGCCGGTAAGATACCGGGCAACGTCTTTGGGACGGCCCTTAAAGCGGCGGCGAAGGTTCTCATCCTGGGTGGCAATACCGGTGGGGCAGGTATTTAAGTGGCACTTCCGCGCCATCACGCATCCCAGAGCCACCAGTAGCGCTGTACCAAAGTCGTATTCTTCCGCTCCCAGTAAAGTAGCCATTACTACATCGAGGCCGTTTTTCAGGCCCCCGTCCACTCGCAGGGTTACCCGGGATCGCAATCCGTTGGCGGTCAGCGCCTGGTGGGTTTCCGCCAGTCCCAATTCCCAAGGTAAACCGGTATGTTTAAGCGAACCCAGCGGGCTGGCGCCGGAGCCGCCATCGCCCCCGGAGATTAAGACGATATCCGCGCCCCCTTTTAGCACTCCGCAGGCGATGGTACCCACGCCGGGCTGGGCCACCAACTTCACCGACACCAATGATCGGGGGTTTACCTGCTTTAAGTCATAGATCAGTTGGGCGATGTCCTCGATACTGTAGATATCGTGGTGTGGCGGTGGCGAGATCAGCGGTACCCCCGGCGTTGATTTCCGCACGGTTGCGATGCCCACGGTGACCTTGTGGCCCGGTAGCTGGCCCCCCTCACCCGGCTTAGCGCCCTGGGCAATCTTGATCTGGATTTCCCGGGCGGCCGCCAAGTATTCGGTGGTTACCCCAAAACGCCCACTGGCGATCTGTTTGGTGGTGCAGTTAACCGACTTGTCCGGATTGGTAGGGGCGAAACGGTCAGGCTGCTCGCCGCCTTCGCCGGTATTACTGCGACCGTTCGCTAAATGCAGCCCCGAAGCCAATGCGCGATGGACCTCCTCCGAGACGGCACCGAAGGACATTGCTCCCGCTCCGAAGCGTGGCAAGATCCGTTCAATAGGTTCCACTTGCTCCAACGGAACTGCCTGGACCTTGCGCAACGCCAGTAGGTCCCGCAGATAAATCGGCCCCTCCCCTTGGGGCGTGGCTGCCTGGTAACTGTTATGGGTGGAGGTGTGGATGGCCTTGAACGCCGCCGGTGAGAATCCATGGCGCTCGCCACTCTTCCGGTAGCGGAAGCGACCTTGTTCGGCTAGCTGCGGGTTGGTAGTGGTAAAGGCTCGCCCGGAGCGCTCCAGCAACTGTCGAGTGATCTGCTCAAGCCCGATGCCGCCGGTCCGGCACTGGATCGATGGAAAGTAACGTTCCAGCAATTCAGGAGAGAGCCCGATGGCATGCAGGAGCATACTGCTGTGATAGCTGGTATGGGTAGCGATTCCGGATTTGGCCATTATCTTCACCAGCCCCTTTTCGAGGGACAACCGGTAGTTGTTCATTTTCTCCGGCCAATCGTCGTCAGCGAATTCCTCCCGTATAGTCTGGTAAGCCAGATAGGGATAAATAGCACTGGCCCCCAGGGCGACGAGACAGGCCACGTGGTGGTCTTCAACTACGTCCCCCACCAGGCAGATAATGGAAGCTTTGCTGCGGACCCGTTTTTTCAGGAGATGATGATGCAGGGATGAGACCAGCAGGGGCATGGGGATCGGTAGCTGTCCCGGCTCCAGGTCTTCATCGCTGATCAGCAATAATTTGCAGCCATCCAGTACAGCCGCTTCACAATCGGCCGCCAGTTCTTCCAGGCGCTCGGCCAGATCACCGCCTGCTGGTAGAATGCCGCGATATTCGCGATAAGGGAACCAGATTGGATTGTCTTTCAGGACTTGTAGCTCCCGTGGTGAAAGCACCGGACTTTCGATGCGCAGAGCGCCTTGGAAGGTCGGGGGTTTGGGCTCCAGCAGGTTTTCTTCGCTGCCCAGATAATTGTACAGGCTGATATTCAGCCTCTCCCGGATGGGATCTATGGGCGGGTTGGTTACCTGGGCAAAGGCGTGTTTGAAGTAGTCGTACATTCGCAGCGGTCGGTTGGAAAGAAAGGCGGGTGGGGTATCATCTCCCATGGAACCCACCGGCTCCCGTCCGCTGCGGGACATGGGCATGATATAACGATCCAGGTCTTCCCGGTCCCATCCCAAGGCCAACCGTTGGCGGAGTCCCTGTTCGCCCACCGGCTCAGGGAACTCACCGAACTCTTCTTCCGGTCCACCTCTGCGGATGATCTTGAGATTATCCTCCATCAGTTGAGAATAAGGTGCCCGGCTGGCCACCAACCGCTTGATTTCGTCGTTTTCCTTCATTCCCCGCCCATCCAGAGCCAAGGAGAAAATCTCACCGGCCGTCATGTGGTGATGGAATCGCAGGTTATCCGGTGCCACATCCATCACCCCGGCTTCGGACGCCATGATCACCAGGCCGTCCCGGGTGACGGTGTAGCGCAGGGGACGCAGACCGTTGCGGTCCATCTTGGCGCCCACAAAACTGCCGTCGGTCACAACCACCGCCGCCGGACCGTCCCAGGCCTCCATCAGGTTCTCGTGGAACATGTAAAAGTCCTTCAGGGGACGCTCCATCAGGTGGTTGTCCGTGTAAGGCTCAGGCAATAGCATCATTAGACTGCGGAACATACCCCGTCCGCTACGCATCAGAAATTCCAGGGCATTGTCCAGACTGAAGGAATCACTGCCGGAAAGGGCGGTAATCGGTTTCAGGTTTTCCAGCTCGTCTCCCCAGAAATCGGAACCTAATTCCATCTCTCGAGCCCGCATCCACAGACGGTTTCCTTTTATCGTGTTGATCTCACCGTTATGGGCCAGCAACCTGAAGGGTTGGGCCATGGCCCAATTAGGCATGGTGTTGGTGGAGTAGCGTTCATGGAACAGGGCCACCCGGGCCACATAGTCCGGCTCAATAAGGTCTCGGTAGAAGCGGTCCAGCTGCTCGGCCTTCATCAAGCCCTTATAGACGATAGTTTTAGTGGATAATGAGCAAAAAAAGGTCTCCTCACCGTTGCCGTAGTGCTTCAGGAAGGCCTGGCGCAGTAAAAACAGCTGGGATTCCGCCGGACGCGGCAACTCGGCTGGGCAGACTAAAAACAGTTGTATGATTTCAGGACAGCTGCTGCGCGCCAGGTCGCCCAGCGCCTCCAGGTTAACGGGTACCCGCCGGAGGCCCAGATAGCGGAAACCGTAGCCGGCCGCTAATTCAGGGAAGCGGCTCTTTAGAACAGCCAGACTCTTCTTTGAGGTGAAGACCATGCCCACCGCCAGCTCCTCGCCGGAACGCAGCTCGCTGGACAGTTCATCTTGAAGGATGCGCTGAAACAGGTCCCGGGGCAGATCTGTGAGCAGGCCGCCGCCATCACCGGTTTTATCGTCCGCGCCCTGTGCACCCCGGTGGGCCAGACGGGCTACCGCCTGTAAGGCCCCGGTGACCACCCTGCGGCTGGGTTTTCCCGAGAGTTCGGCGATGAAGCCGGTCCCGCAGGCGTCATGAAACCGATTTGGGTCGAACAAGGGGTATTTATCAGATAAGTTTGCCATTGATCAGCGCCAACGATCCGTGCATAGGCTGTAAAGGAGTAAGACCATCGGCTTACAAACCGGCGCTGATATTCGTGCCGCCAGCCGGAGCTTTGTCATGGGGCTCTACCGCACAGGAATCCACATATTCCACCAGCCGATAATCGAACTGCGGATCGGAGCATACCGGGCAGCCTTGATCCCGGTTGATCCCCAATTGCTTGAAGGTGGAATCGATACCGTCGTATAGCAGGAGCCGGTTCTTTAAGGTCGCACCCACCTCGTGGCCGGCACGATTCAGGATCAGTTTCAAGGCCTCGGCCGCCTGAAGTGAGCCGATAATACCGGTGACCGCCCCGAAAATGCCGGCCTCTACGCAGCTGGGTACCTGTTCCGGATCCGGGGCGAAGGGGAAGATGCAGCGGTAGCAGCAACAATCCGCTTCCCTGGTGAAGGTGGTAACCTGTCCGGAGAACTGGAGCACCGCGCCAAAAACCAACGGCTTGCCGGCCTGGTGACACACGTCGTTTACTAAAAACCGGGTGGCGAAGTTATCGCTGCCGTCGACAACAATATCGTAGCCCGCCAGCAGGTCCCAGATGTTGCCGGTGTCCAACTTCACCGGGTGCGGTACGACCTCGATTTCCGGATTGATCCCCTGCAAGGTATCTACCGCCGATTCAACCTTGGCCCGTCCCACATCAGCTGTACTATGGAGTATCTGCCGCTGCAGGTTGTTCAGGGACACCTGGTCGTAATCAATCAAACCGAGTGTGCCCACACCGGCCGCGGCCAGGTAAAGGGCCGCAGGCGAACCCAGCCCGCCGGCCCCCAGCACCAGCACCCGGGCCGAATTCAGGGCCAGCTGACCATCTTCGCCCACCTGCTCCAGGGCGATATGGCGGGCATAGCGGTTATACCAATCCAGGGGCCGGTCTATGTCTCGGGCGGAGATAACCATCCTAGCCTCCGGCGATCGCAGAAATGACAGTTACTAAATCGCCCGGCTTAAGGGTGGTGGCCAGCTGCTCCTTGAAGCGCACATCCTCCTCGTTTATATATATATTGATATGGCGGTGCAGGGCGCCCTCCGGCTCCAGCAACCGGCCGGTCAGTCCCGGGTAGCGCCCGTCCAACTCCGCCAACGCCTCACCGACGGTACCGGCTGCCACCAGCACTTTGTCATCCCCGTTGACCACTTGCCGCAAAGGGCCTAGAAATTCAAATTGCACTGACACTATTGACCTCCGTTTGAATCTTTGGGTCCCGGCATTCCCGGTAAGCCGAATATTTGGGTTCAATTACCGGCAAATCAGCCGTACGATGCGCCACTAGGTCGGCGGTCTTCAAGCCGTTGCCGGTGATGCACAGTACCGTCACCGCCTCCCGGTCGAGTTTGCCCTGGGCCAGCAATTTCTCGGTCACCGCCACCGTTACCCCCCCGGCGGTTTCGGCGAAAATACCTTCGGTTTCGGCCAATAAAGTGATGGCGCGAACGGTTTCCTCATCGCTGACATCCTCGGCCCAGCCACCCGACTCCACAATGGTCCGGGCCGCTCGCAACCCGTCGGCGGGGGCCCCGATGGACAGCGATTTAACCACCGTATCCGGTTTAACCGGATTAATTTCCTCGGCGCCGGTCTTTACAACGGTTGCAATGGGCGCGCAGCCGCTGGCCTGGGCGCCGAATATGCGGGCGGGCCGCTCGTCCGCCAGGCCCACCTGCACCACCTCGCGAAAGGCCTTGCCTATCTTAGAGATCAGCGAGCCGCCGGCCATGGGTACCACTACCTGATCGGGAAGTTGCCAGCCCAGTTGTTCGACGATCTCGAAGCCCACCGTCTTCGAGCCTTCGGAATAGTATGGCCGCAAGTTAACATTGACAATCCCGATGCGCTCACGGTAGGCCAGTTCCGTGCACAGACGGTTTACATCATCATAAGTCCCGCGCACCTTGATCAGGTGGACGTTATAACAGGCGGTGGCCACGATCTTCTGCTGCTCGAGGTTTTCCGGCACCAAAATGATACTGGTCAACCCCAACATGGACGCCTGGGCCCCCAGGGCGTTGGCCAGGTTTCCGGTGGAAGCACAGCCTACCTGCTCGAAACCGAAATCGACCGCTTTGGCCAGAGCCACCGAGACCACCCGATCCTTGAACGACAAGGAAGGGAAGTTTACCGCATCGTTCTTAATGTACAGGTTGGGCATGTCCAGCACCTTGCCCAACCGGCGAGCCCGCACCAGGGGGGTCCAGCCTACCGGCGTCTCCGGTACACCGCTGTCAACCGTCGGTAGCAGTTCGTGGTAGCGCCACATGCTGGTCGGCCGCTGGGCGATATTTTCCCGGCTCAGCCGGGTGCGTAGGGCCGGATAGTCGTATTCAACCTCCAACGGACTGAAGCAATCCGGACAGACAGTATCCGGTTTAAACTCGGTCTTATATCCACAAGACCCGCATCGCAGAATCTGGTTCATTCCCTTCTCCTAAAAAAAACCCCCGCTACGTATTTGGTAGGGGGGGCTTGAAAGCAGGTTTTGGAATTGGGCTACTCCATCCGCTCCTGGCCCCACCTATGGGCGCACATAATCATAGCGATCATCGGCATTCGTCGCATTCCAGCTCCAATTCCGAAATTTTCGTGGCCTGACATAGGTCAATTATAGCTCCGCACACAGACCCTTGGCAAGGGGAAAATAGGCAGCTCGGCTACCGGGGCCATAAACCCCGTTGGACGGAATCATCATTATCACCCTCTACTCCCAGGCACACGACAGCTGGATCTAATCCAGCCGCAATTAATGAGCCTACTTCCCAAGCATTTCTCCCTGGCTATGCTTAAATTCCCGTCAGCGACTTCTTCAACAGTGCTGGAGGCAGCCATGCACCCGGACAAATCCGAAACGATCATACGGGAGCTGTTCGCAGCGGCGGGCATCACCATCAACGGCCCGGAACCCCACGACCCCCAGATTCACGACCGCAGGTTCCATCAGCGGTTATTGCGGGATGGTACTCTGGGATTTGGCGAATCCTACATGGACGGCTGGTGGGACTGCCGGGACCTGACGGAACTCACGGGCCGTCTCTTTGCCTCCGACGTGGACATGATTCTCAAGGGCAACTGGCAGGCGGCGCTATTCGTACTACGGACTCGATGGCTTAACCTGCAGAAGGCCTCCCGGGCCTTCCAGGTAGGGGAAAAGCACTACGATATCGGTAACGATCTCTACCGTGCCATGTTGGACCGGCGCATGGTGTACTCCTGTGGATATTGGCGGGAGGCGGACGACCTGGACTCCGCCCAGGAAGCCAAGCTGGACCTGATCTGCCGG
>SDBT01018586.1_pt1 | contig 10919 bp, 8 predicted proteins | sample 2277101 | NCBI WGS metagenome assembly SDBT01 (sample SAMN10404973, study PRJNA504765) | marine sediment metagenome | isolation source: marine sediment core GS10_PC15, 103 cmbsf | place: Arctic Ocean: Southern Knipovich Ridge | collected 2010 | reverse complement strand
TAATAGGTTTGGGTCTCGGTGTTCTTTTGGCTTTGTTATTAAGTAATCTTTTGCATCCTACTTCCAGTAACTTCGTGAATGCTACTCACATAGGGGCAGGAATTGTCTCACTACTCATAGTTATTATCTTTGAAATAAAGCGGATACTCCATAAAAGGTCTGAGTAAATATGTCAGATAAAATATTTTATGCGGACTACGTACTTGCGAAAAATAGCTACTACCTTTTCAGTTTTCTTTCAACCCCTATAAAAGAAGGATTCTGGGGTGCAGTAGCGTTTCTTCCAAGTCCGGCAGGGAAAAGGTTTGTGCAAGGCCGTAGGTATCAGAAAGCACAAGTCTTGAAAAGTCTTGCCCTTGGTGTAAATGTATATCCAAATCAAGAAAACATTCGGTGTTGTAATCCTTATGGGACTAAGCTTGTATTTTTAAAGGAAGATGACTTGACGCGTATAATGAGAGCAAAAGATACATTACGGACGCTGATTGAAATAAATCAAAAGAACACAAACTTGAGGATGAGGAATATACCCGAACTTATAAAGATATTAAGCGATGAAAGCAATGTAGATGTAAGTAACATGGGACTAACAGGCTCTGATTTAATTGGACTAGCAATGCCGGACTCTGATATAGATTTGGTAATTTATGGAGCGCAGAATGCAATACAGGTACAAAAGGCAGTTTCTAACTTACGACATAACGGGATCATATCACCAATCTCGTTGAAAGATAGTTGGCATATGCAATCGCAGTTCTCAGACTTCTTTAATGTTCGGGGAAGGTCGTACCCTGCAGAACTTATACAAAGAGGTCTTATAGACTTCAAAGGTGTTTTCAACAGAACTAAATTTGATTTGTATTTCGTCGAGTTTCAAAGAGAATATGAAAAAATAGAGGAATGGGAAAACATCGGATTATGTTTGATTGAAGCTATAGTTGAGGACGATACTGATATTATATTGACACCTAGTATTTTTTTACTAAGAGTACTTAAATACCCTAAAGACAGGGTCTTACCACTTCGTACGGAAGTTGAAGTTATTTCACTCCTTAATTGTACTAGAATGTTAAGAAAAGGGGACAGAGTAAAAATTTGGGGCAACGTAAGATTGGTTCGATCAGCTTCGCAAGAGTGCTTGCAAATGATTTTGATTGATAATAATGTGCATAAAGTCACTATTATTGAATTTGGAGGATGAAATATGATGCAAAGATTATACTGTTCAATGGGGCGACTTCGGCTAACACGGGCTATACAGTTCACTTCGTTCACCCAAATTTGCTCCTTTCAGTCGCAAACTTCGTATAGCCCGAAATCGTTAGATGAAATGCTGGCGGTATAAAATAAGCGCAAATATAATGACTATGGATAAATGAATCCAAAGTGAAAATCCTTAGAATAAGGAGAGACCACTATTATGCACGTAGCTACTGACAAGCAAATACTTGACAGAATTCGCAAGGTCATAGAGAGAGCATTTGACTCCAAGGCCGAAGCATATTCTCACATTGAGCTTGCGAACTACTTCAAAAGAAGAGAATTACTGCCCACACTCATACATCAACGAGAACATCATGTGATCAAAGGTAGAAAAGGAACGGGGAAAACTGCAATCCTGCTCTATCTTTCTCTTCCAGTGCAAGTTCACTGTCGTGATAAATCCGAAGAAGATTTCGTTGGTTTCTATATTACGTTTGGGGCCAATCTGGCGCCCCAAATCTCGTTTGACCCTCACACAGAAGAAGAAACTGCTCTACTTTTTGGACACTGGTTCAATCTTTATGCTTGCAAGGCAATTGTAGATTCGATAGCAACTGCGACAAGCGAAGGTTTTCAAGGAATAGATGCAGAGCATGAGAAGAAGTTCGTGACCGAACTATGGACTTCATTTTTGGGGATTTCTGACTCGCTTCCCTCTTCATTCAAAGAGGCATCTTCGCATCTGGATTCTTTCCAAAAGGAGCTTAGAAGACTATTGTCGGGTTCTTCATCAGACAAGATAACCAATGTGGCAGAATATTCTTCAAAGAGAAGCAAATACAGGGGTAGGGTAACGAATGTCGTTGCTTTTGCGGAAATTATCGAAATTATGCAGCGGAGTATGCAGCCCTTTAGGAATAAGGTCGTCTTTATCCTCCTGGATGAATATGATAACCTATCCGTAGCTCAACAGCTGGTTGTCAACACCGCCATTGCAGGGAGCACTGGTCAGTACTATGCAAAAATTGGTGTGTTGAGCGAACAGGGACTCAAGAGTCGTAAAACGCTCACAGGGTTGATACTGCGTGACGACCAACTCAAATTTGTAAACTTGGAACATTTTGCAAGCTACAAAGAATATGAAGACTTTGTTAGAGCTGCTATTGAAACGAGATTTACAGAGATACAAAAGGAAGTTTCGAAAATACCTGAGTTGAAGAACCTGTTTGTCAACTCAGATAAACTGATACCTGCCAAAGATCCCTCTAAGCAGCTAGAAGAACAAGGAACCAAGGTGCTGCAGCGTAGATCGTCGTGGCAGTTAAGTCTATTTGATATGGAGGGCCAACATACGGGCCGTTTTCCCCCGGGTACCGACAGTACTGATGGCGTAGACATAGATGGGTGGTGGACTCTTCTCAAATATGGAAGGCAGCCCACATACTGTGGCATTGGGACTATTTGCCTCTTGTCATCAGGCTTAATTCGTAGTGCGATCGAAATTGTGTACACGATTCTTAGAGAAGCGTTGACCACTCATTGGGATGTTGTTCGGCAGACCCAGTGTATACCCTACGATATTCAAGATAGTGCAATCAGGCAAGAAGGAGACTACTGGCTTAGAACTAAACTACTGGCCGACATCAAGGGTAGAACATGGGATGAAAGTGAGCCCCTGGCAGACGTTGCAGCTCGGTTAATAAATAATTTGCTGAAACGATTCTCAGATACATTCGTGAATCAACAAAATGAGCCTGCACTCAATCGCTTCTCCTTGCGGGAATTGCGCGATAGAGATGCCGATGGAATTAGAGCATTGCGAGAGGGAGGTGTTGCCGGAATCTTTACGCAGATCGATGAGTCGTCCATCTCACCCAAAGATGCAGCCGTTTTTGCGCTACATCGAATATATTCAGTTCGCAATAATCTCCCCCCGGTTGGCATTGGATGTCTTCGATTGTCTTGGGATAAATTCGAAAAATACTGTAGACCTCCCCGCGGTGCGATTACTAGGAAGCAAGACATTGAAACGCCTTACTTCTTTGGGATAGGTTTTCGAAAAACCTGGGAGAACAAAGTTCGGCAAGAACTTCCAGACAGATCTCCTCCCAGGTATAGATATTCCGACGGAGCTGGTGCTCACGACCGTTCGACTCTAGTCGTACGAACAGTGGAAGAGCGTATCGATGCTGCACGGTTATGCATTTTCGATGTCACTACTCAAAATGAAAATGTATGCTTTGAGTACGGACTGGCTCTGGCAAAGAGGAAACCTATTCGACATTTGCTTAATCGCTCTCAGACACAAGTCCGTAATCCAAATCGATTAATCCCGCTATTACGAGGAATAATCTTGGAAATGTACTCTTTCTCAGATGACCCGAGCGAGGAAGAACTGCAATCTCTGAAGGAAGCAATGGAGGGTGCTGCTGATTGGTATGAGAAATACCGGAAGAGAAGAGGAAATCCTTGTTCACTCGATGCTAAATGCAGGTTTATCAGTCCAACTCGCTTGAATAACCAGGTATTTATAGCCGCGCCCGAGGGAAGCTTGGCACAGATTTGTTTTTCAGACGTACGCCGTCTAATACGTGAAGACCTGCATTTACAAGTTTATCCACAGACTATGAATGCTGGGTCTCACTACATCTGCGATTTCTGTCAAGCAGCAGGGAGGTCGAAGTACTGTATCATTGATACCACAAGCTGCGATCCGACGTATTGTGGAGTGCTGGGGTTGGCTTTTGGGTATAGGAGCAAAGTCCTAAATATTTATGAACAAAATCGTCCTGGACTGATAACAAACTACGCAGGTCAGGATCCCAAGGAGTATGCCGATAAGGAGCAACTGATCCACAAAATAAGAACATTTTTGCAAGCTAGTGAGGTGAGTCAAAATGAAGGCAATTAAGGAACCAATCGAGGTCGAATGTCTAACTAGGTTCAATGAGAACGGCCCGGATGACCTTTTCATCTGTTGTGCTAGTTTTGAAGATAGGTGCATTTCCAGCGTATCAAAAATGGCAGACGACTTTCGGACGAGGTTTTCGGTGATCTTTCTAATCGAAGAACCGCTCTACGAGGAAGAAATTAACGAGCACCTACGTAAATTACAGATTGAACTATCCAAAAGAACTATCGAGCGAGTCCTTATTATTTCATGCCAAAGACAGAACCCGATGGATGGGCTTACCCAGTTCAAAGACATTTGGAAATACTACCAACTCAAAGGTTCAGAACCTCCATTTATTACCATTGACATTAGCGGTTTTACGAAAATCTACCTGTTGGAACTCCTCCACTACCTTGTAACTAAGTTGAACCTGGGGATCCCTCGCATCATTCACACAACGCAAGATTATCGACCAACCAAACTTACTAAGGGGGTCGAAGAGATTATCACTATGCCCAACTTTTTCGGAAATCCTTCCTCGGAAAGGCAGACCCTTCTTATCCTATTTCTTGGGTTTGAGCCTGAACGAGCTCTCACAGTGTGGGAGTATTTCTATCCCTTGAAGACCATCGCGCTACTGACTAACCCTCCACGTAACGGTCGTATCAAGTACCTACAATACGCTAAGGAAAATAACTCGTACTTACTTTCACGACCGTCTGTAGAAGTGAGAAATGTTCCGCCTGATGACCCGTATAAGGTCAGGAATGTGCTTAACGCTATTTGGGATGACACACAAGATTCATTCAATATGATAATTGGCCCATTTGGAACAAAGTCACAGACCGTGGGCGTGTTTCTTTTTTGGCTAGAGCACCCTGAAGCCCAAGTCGTCTACTCTTTCCCTGTTGATTATACAAGGTCATACTTACGACGTAAGCCTGGCCCTACACTGTTACTTCCCCTTGGTAAATTTTCATGTAATACTGGGCCTCTTAATGCCGAAAGAAGAGAACATTATGCCGACTGACGGTAAGACCAACAACTTTCAAGGTCCACTTTTGCAAAGTGAGATTCCGTCAGTGCCTCATCTAACACAGTATAAAAGGTCCGGCTACTTCTGGCGGACTCACCCAACTTCTGCTTCGCAAAACGTCTTTTATACTGGAAACGTTATACGCAATCGTGAACAAAAGGTTTAAAGGGGAAATGTTATGGGAGGGCATACCTGAAAGCTATCATGAAGATCGAGAAAATAGAACGAAAATAAGCGGCATCTTAGATTCAATATGAAAAGAAGAAACATAATCAATGAATATCTATCGCAACTAGATATAAATCTTAATGATCCTAGCCCGATTGATGCAATAAAAATTAACGCTTTTATTAATTGCTGTGGGATAGGTATAGACCATAAACTAGACAATACTCTTGTGTATATGGACGAATGGCGAACAGGACATATTGGATTAAGTATGAATTTTGGTATCGAGGTTGGTTTGGATTTACGCACAGTTGCATTCCTTGAATGGATAGGTTCAATTGAGGAGATTCCAGTTGGGTTGACATATGATGGGGAAGAATGGATATTAACTATATATGGCAAAAGATTAATGAAAGTGAATATAATCCCTCCTCCTAGTTGGTATAACGAAGAGGTTAAACCTGGGATAAGGAAAAATACTGTTTTTCAGTATGAACTTGGAAATCTTGTGGGAACAGTACCAATGGTTAATAAACGACAGGATTGTATATATTTCTATCCAAAAATGAAACCCTGTAAGTTTTGCAGTTTAGAACAAAAAGAAAAGAATATTCTACCAGAAGACTATGCTCGGGTGGCATCTGATGCTTATCAAGAAAAAAATACTACAGTAACATTGACGGGGGGAAATACCGGCGATATTAATAGGGGGGTTGAATTATATGTAGAATATGTTCAAGCTATTAGGGATAAATTACCACATGTGCCGATAGAAATTGAAGTATCGCCACCTACAGATTTGGATTTGTTTGATCAACTAAAAGAGGCGGGTCTCACATCTTATAATTCTAATTTCGAGGTGTTTAACGAAAATAAAAGGAAAGGCATCTGCCCATCTAAGGCGCAAATGATACCACGAGAAGATTATTGGAGAGCATACGAATATTCAAGAAAGTTGGGATTGTGCACATATGGCGCATTAATTGTGGGTCTAGACTCTGATCAATCATTATTAAAGGGGGTTGAGTACCTTGCACAACTGGGGGTTATGACAAACCCACTTCCTTTTAAACCTCTTAAAGGGGCAGTTTTTGCAAACAAACCGCCTTTAAGTCCCCTCCGTTTTATGAATGTTTCTTGGCATGCGGTAAAAATAATGAGGAAATTTCATGTAGAACCACATAAACAGAGAAAAGGCGGTTGTGGTTTGTGCGGCGGTTGTTCCATGGAGGTCAACATTGATAGGAATTACTCTAAAATTGAGAGTTATATGAAAAATTGTAGTATAAGTGATGGAGGTGGGTGACGTAAAAATGGAACTCGAAAGAAAAGCTGTGAAAAACATGAGGAATATTAATTGGGAGCGTCCAACGCCAGGTTATATAAGGTTATCGTTTGGTGAGAATTATTCAAAAATCCCACAATGTATACCGGACGCGATTATTGAAGAATTAAATCTCATTAACTTATAGCCAGATTCCGCATGTTCCAAAGCAAGAGAGAGAATAGCTAAATATGTTGGTATTTCCGCTGATAAGATAATAGTAGACAATGGTATTGACGGGATCCTAGATATAATCGCTAAAACATTTATTGAAAAGGGTGACGAAATAATCATCCCCGTCCCAACCTTTCCAACATATCGCAGTGTTTCAGAGTTGATGGAGGGTAGAGTGAAAAATATTCTTCTAAACCAAGATTTTTGCCTCGATACTGATAAGTTGATTGATTCTATTACTAATAGAACAAAACTAATATTTATAGCAAATCCGAATAATCCAACAGGAAATATTCTATTAGAAAGAGATAGTGCGCGAAAAATTCTTGATAAATTTGATGGCATACTTATCTTAGATGAGTGTTATTTTGAAATTTGTGGAAGAACGAATATTGACCTAGTTAACCATTGCAACAACCTGATAGTAACAAGAAGTTTTTCAAAAGCGTTAGCTTTAGCGGGCCTAAGGATTGGTTATGCTATAGGTAGCAAGTACTTAATAAATCCCATGAACAGAGTTGTTGATAACTGTTCTCCGTTCAGGCTGGACAGATTAGCACAATCGGCATCAAAAATATTGGAACTACCTGAAGAAATCGAGAGATTATGTGAAGATTTTAGATGTAGAAAGATGTTATTCTTCTCGGAGGTAGAAAAAATACCATACATATCCGTAGTCAATACAGATACTTCTTTTCTACTTATAAGAGTAACAAACAAAAATATTAGTGTCGAATCGATCAAAAATGCTCTAGAAAAGAAACGAATCATTATAAGAAATTGTAATATCTATGATAATATGCCGTCAGGATATATTTTATTAGGGATTCCAGCAGAGGAAGATGTTTCATATGTAGTATCATCAATTCGTGATGTCATTAATTTATTAATTAGGAGGGAACGGTATGAGGATAAGTAAGCTAATTGAGGATATGCGAGTTGCACTTGTCTTCGAGGCGATTGTAACCACCGTCTCTAGCTTTCTCTTCTATCTCCTAAGCCAGCCAGAGATGATACTTTTATCGATAGGTATTGGCCTTATGATTGGTTATATAACTTGGGCGATACCTTTGAAGGTGAAGTTAGAGATTGAAAACACACTAGAAAATCAAAAAGTTAAATTCGAGATACTAGAAGCTTTTACAGAAGTAAAGAAAAAAGAGTATTTTGACATAAGGGATGAAATACTTCAAGATTCTGTGAGAGCGCTCAGGAAGTTGGCTGAAGGGAAAATTTACGATTATTGGTATTACGAATGGCTGATAACTGCAACACGGGAAACTGATAGCAGACTTGTTGCAGTTAGTAATATGCTAGAAGAAATGTGGTGGAAAATACCCAATGAAATGAGGTACTATCGGGAAAACGTAAACGTTAGAAAAAGCGGAACCTACGTAGAACGAATATTTTTATCTAGTCCTGGGCGATTACGCGAAAAAGATAATAGAAAGATAATATTGATGCATCTTCTAGGTGGACTTAACATTCATATTGTACTAGAGGAGTGGATAACAAACAAGGAGCTTAGGAGTAGGGTAGGTGAGGGATTTACAATCTTTGAGAAGAAGGATGGAACAACTTTGTTGTTTGTCGATGAGATGTGCCCACCTGCATTTGCCGGTGGTCAAATTAAAGCAACTGGAATTGATATATATAAAAACACATATCATCAACTAAAGCAGGAAGTTAGAAAAAGTCCGGTCAAGTTGTTAGAAGAATATGCCTCACAGCAAAATTTAGAGCAAGAATTGGATGAAATCTTTAAAGAAATGACTGGGGAAACACCTTTTGACTTTCAGAAGAAAATCTCGGATAAAATGAAAGTCCCGAAAGAAGACAAAGAAACGTTCAGCAGATTAAAAAATATAAAAGCCGAATTAAAGGGATATGCATGAGCATGCGACTATCCTACAGACCTTGGGCTCAAACTGTAATGGATGAATGTATTGAACGTTATCTTAGTGGGGATTTACCAATATTAGATCTTCAACTTAGTGCAAAATGTTCGCATAACAGTTGCATATATTGCGATTCAGAAGTAGGGTCAGCAATGCCGGGAGAAATAGGACTGCATGAAATTAAAAGAGCCTTGGATGAGGAGGAATTAGGTCTTCAATGGGTGTATATATGTGGCCTTGGAGAGCCACTTGATGATCCAAAGTTTATACCATTAGTAGAATTATTGAACGAGAGGTCAATACAAATTTCCATATTTACAAATGGCTTAGGAATCACCAAAGATGTCGCTGATTTTCTATCGAAAAATAGTGTGTCTGTTATCCTCAAAATTGATAGTTTTGATGAGTCGATTTTTGATAAATTACTAGGAAAAAAAGGATGCGCAAGAAGAGTATATAAGGCTCTAGAGTATCTTTTATCGGTAGGTTATCCAATGACTGATTCTTTAGGACATTCACGTTTAGCACTATCTATCGTTCCCACCCGTTTGAATTTAGAAGATCTCCTCAAAATGGTTGAATATTGCAAAGGTCATGGTATATTCCCGTCTATAGGGGAATTAGAATATGCGGGGAAAGCAAAGAAAAAATACAATGAACTCTCCGTTACTATACAAGAACTCAGGGTTTTAAAAAGTGAGGTAGACAAGCTACTCGGCTTCAATTACTGCAGGAATTTATGTCCAGCAGCGTTAACCAGTATTCATATAAATAACAGGGGTAACTGCGTAGTTGATAGGAAAACGGGACTTAGTTGCAGTTGGTTTATGTTACGAGAGCCAGAACTCACACCTATAGGCAATATGAAAGAAGATACATTGTTGCAAATGAGAAAAAAGACCATAGACTATCGTCTAAGTAGGCTAGGGAGAACTCTAGAAATCCAAAAGACTGTTCCGGATTATCCGTTTGGGGGATGTGGAGGGTCGCCTAGCCTTCTCCTAGAATCATATCTCGCAATGATGGATATACTTAGAAATAAAAGAGTGAAGTGTCAACATGAAAATAACTGAGAGAAAAAGAGCCTTTTATTCACGACACTTCGGTCGCTGTTGCTCCCTTGCCACGTTGTACTCTCACTCTGCACTTCGTGCTCTGTTCGGGGCGTGTAACAGGTGGATATGCGGCTGACTTTATTCGCCCAAACCGTTCTGGCTTCATAATTATCCGAAACGGCGACCAAAGTAAGGTATGAAAGATATGAACAAGACAGAAAAGCTTAAATTAGAGAGAGTTCTTAGCGTACACTTTAAGGAAATTCATAAAATCTACACAGGTGGTGATTTCAGAGAGGAAAGCTTCTATCCATCATTTAAAAGTCTCGTTGAAGAGTGCTCTAAACTTTTCCAGATGCAAGCGGAAGCAAGTGTTCTGGTTCTCCCCAGAAAAACAGAAGCGGGAATTCCTGATTTTCGCATTGGCAAGAATGGCGAGATTGTTGGATACATCGAAGCCAAATCACCAGATGCTAACCTCAGAGAAATCGAGGACTCCGAGCAACTCAAGAGATACCGGAATTCTTTACCAAACTTTATTTTGACCAATTTTTTAGAGTTCAGGCTATATAGATATGGCAATCCTATAGATAATGTAGAGGTTGGTCGCCAGTTTACCTTACAGAGAGTGAAGTATCCTCCCGTTCCCGAAAAGTTAGATTTATTTTATGAACTACTACAAAAATTCTTCTCTTTTTCTACACCCAGAATTCAGAAATCCTCCGACCTCTCCATTGAACTTGCCAAGCGAACTCGATTTCTTGAGCACATCCTACAAGAAGAGCTTTCACGGAAAAATGAGGAAGTAACAAGATATTACAAAGCTTTTCGGCAAGAACTTATAGAGACTTTAACAAAGGAGAGATTTGCCGACCTTTATGCCCAGACTATTACCTATGGTCTCTTTGCTGCAAGAATGAAAGTTCAAAATGGATTCAAAAGAGAAACTGCTTGGAAATTCATTCCTGAAAGTCTGCCTTTACTCAAAGAGATATTCTATTCTATGACAGGACCTCATTTTCCTGAATCCCTGACTTGGATTGTGGATGACATAAGCCAGATACTTGAAAAGGCCGATATTTCATCGATACTAAAAGAATTCAAAACAACTCGATGGGAGGAAGATCCTGTAATTCATTTCTATGAGACCTTTCTTGCTACTTATAAT
>SDBT01018585.1_pt1 | contig 10920 bp, 17 predicted proteins | sample 2277101 | NCBI WGS metagenome assembly SDBT01 (sample SAMN10404973, study PRJNA504765) | marine sediment metagenome | isolation source: marine sediment core GS10_PC15, 103 cmbsf | place: Arctic Ocean: Southern Knipovich Ridge | collected 2010 | reverse complement strand
CATCTTGTCCGGGCTTGGCGGTGGCGGCGTAACCATCGACAGGATAGAGGTCAACGTCAACACAGGCGGCGCACCTGTTCATGGCGACACTATAGCCGCCCAATTTGCAGCGGGGCTACGAGAGAGACTTGTGCTCAAAGGCGTTCAACCGATACCGGGAGTTGGCTAGATGGGACATACGTTTTCAGTCGGCGGCACAAACACCAACAGCGCGACATACGGGTTCGCTCGCATAACCAACGAACCCCATCAATCCATGCCCGACCCGAACCTTGACGTACAGGCGCGGGGTTCAACGCTCGGCGGCGCGGTTGTACAAGGTGTATCGTTCAAACCCCGTTTCTTTACATGGTCGGTTGTGATACGCGGCACATCGAAGACAAATCTTATGGTCGTTATGGACAACTTCAAAAAGCTGTTGAACCCGACGCTTGGCGAACAGTTGCTAATCGCGTCCACATGGACAGGGCTATCAGCGGCGGTGAACCGTGGCTGTTTTGCTCTATTGAACGGGCCTATCAACACGAATCCAAAAGGCGACAAGGCACTGATACTGCAGTTGAACTGGATATGTCCACGACCGTTTATGGTAACGGCTACAGCACAAGGTCAAGCCGACGTGACTATCAACGCCGATCCAATGGCGATATTTGAACCTACGGGCGGTAGCAACCCCGTACTCGGTACACAAGACGCCCAGCCGGTCATTACGCTCAAGAACACGACGGGGGGGTCAATAAGTACGTTGACGATAACGAATTCGACTACAGGCGAAGCGTTGACGTTTACCGGCACATTGCAGAACAACTGGTTTTTCCGATGCGATACGGAACGGCTACACTGTGAATGCTCGACGGATGGGTCAACGTGGCTGAACGCTATGGGTTCGGTTGCCAGCAACCAAGATTTCATACATTTGCAGGCGGGTGTGAATAACACGTTTGCTATTGACGGTATCTCAAGCGGGCTGTTCACGATAGCATATAGGGGCTTGTTTCTGTAATGTCACCTTTCGGGAGAGGTCGGGAAGGGCGCGGGTTTGGCCGACATCGGTTCGGCGGATTTCAACCGGGCATAGCCGACGGTTCTGCTTTCATAAACGACCTCTATTATTTCGAGGTATGGGACAAGACGGATACGCGGTTAGCGCGGTTACCACAATGGACTTCCGCACAATGGACGGACATTGCTAACCTACCAAATATATTCGAGTTCACGTATCCGTTTGACGACGAACATAAAGATTTGCTCGTATACCCGAATCGCATATATCTGTATGATCGGGTCGGGACACAGATTCGAGGGTTCACCATATCGGTTGTAACGCCTACGCGCACACAAGAGGGTCAAGAGTTCGTTTCGATAAAATGTTACGGGCTTATGGCACAGCTTGGCACAGAGATGATTTCCAGCTACAATTCCGTAACGGCTGGCGATACCACGGTCGGTGAAATTCTGGACGCTTTGTTTGACCTTCAGGCGCGAACAAACATCGACACGATACGGCGCGGACGCATTGACAACGCGATCCGGTCGCTATCCCGAGAACTGATTATCCAAAACACGTCTATATTGCAAGCCCTTCGTTCGTTGCAGAAAACCGTGGGCGGGATTATGGATGTTTCGCCTACCGGCACGTTCACGTGGAAACGAGAGACCGGGGCCGCAACAGGCCAACAAATCCGGATCAATAAGAATATGCCCGCGTTGAACGTTACCCGCGATTATACGGGCATTTTCACGCGGGTAGTTGCCTATGGAAAGGGGCCGGAACCGGACGAACGGTTGACCGTGACGGTGAACAACGCCAGCGCACAATCGACGTATGGCGTTATCCCTTTGTACCAGTCGTGGCCGGAAGTTGACAACGCCGATGTGCTTGGCGATCTGGGGAATAAACTGTTACGGGAAGTCAGTCGGCCTGTTTTGAAATTACAGACACAGACCATTGACCTATCGTTGGCCGACGATGCTCGGTTGGACTTCACGCACGAAGCGTTGGAAGTGGGGTCAAGAAAATCGTTTATTGACACGTCACTGGGAGAGATTCACGATGCCCGGATTGCTAAAATAGTACGAGACTTGTTTGTCCCGGAAGCGGTCTCGATAGACATACAGAACCCCGACGATGTTGATGAAGTGACAGCGTATGCCGAACCGGAACCCGATATATTCGACGATCTCGTTGCTCTTATAGACAGGGTCAACACGATTACAAACCGGGATATACTTGGATTTGCGAACGGCGGGTTCCCGACATCGTATCTAGCCAGTGACGTTTCTACATGGGACGTTGATACCAACACAGGCACGCTCGACAACCACCTCAACGATACCGACATAATAACTCAAATAAGCAACTTCCTAGAAAACATTGCAAACAATTCCACGTTTATAGACAACGTCGTGAACAACTTTACAGCGACAAACATAAGTACCATCGTGAATAACTTCTCACAAACTGACATCACCAACATCGTCAACAACATGACCGTAAGCGACTACAACACCATCAACGAAGGTGGCGGCGGCAACAAATGGGTGGAGCTCTAAAATGGCAACAGCATACCCCGGAAAAAACCCATACGCAGAACAGTCTCGGTACAGTCGAGACGTTACCGACCAGATGAACCGCGTGCAGGATTTGGAAGACGATAGAACCGATGATGACCTTAGAGGCGTTGCTGTAGAAGACGACTTCACAACGTGGATGGCGATTACGGGTGGCCCCAACCACATAATAAGAAAAAACGTTAGCGGAAACGGAACTCCATATGTCGATTTTGCAATAACCGACGCCCTTTCCACAGTGACCCTTCCAAGAGCTATTCACCATAAGGATTCCGAAATATATGTTGTCGAAACTGTATCACAACGTCACCGACTGCGGGCATATAACGAGGCGGGTGTTTTACAGCGGACGTATCCGGGAGTTACTTTGTCGCTTAACTTTACAAGCGATGCTGGAGCCGATTGGATAGGTGATTATGCCACAAGTATTCCCTCTCATGGCTGGTCTTTTTTCCCGTTAAGTAGCGGCGATGTTGTGGCGTTGGGATCAATCACCGGCGATGACGGTGGTAACGAAATTCAGACATTAACGGTTACGGGTGGGGCAGGCAACTTCACATTAACATTCGACGGGCAGAGTACGGGGGATATAGCACACGACGCAACCGCAGGAACTGTCGAGGGTGCCTTGCTAGGCTTGTCGAACATTGATGCTTTTGATGTTGATGTAACCGGTGAAGATGGAGGCCCGTGGGAGGTTGCGTTTTTGGGCCAATACTTTGCCACAGACGTTTCGCTTCTAACATCTGCTAGCGGTGATGGCGTTACTTTGAACATTGTTGAAACACATAAGGGTCACGACGGCAGTATGCACACTTTTTTTATTGGCGAAGCAGCACAACAACAGGGATTTGCTTATCCGGTTTTGGTGTGGCTTGATTCGGCAGGTAACGTAACGAATTCGGCCCTACTAGACGAATCTCTTCGGTCTAAAATCGGTTTCGCGCAAAACGCCACCCCCGGTGCTGTTGTTGTCCATGACGGCAAGGTATATGTGCTAGTCGGCGATACCGCCCACGTTCAAAGGTATTCTGGCGACGAAACCGGGACGGAAGAAGTTGATTGGGACACAACAATAACCGCCACAGATTTCGCTATAGATAGCAACGGCAACGTCTTCGTAGCAAACAACGGCGGATTCGATATAAAGGTGTTTGATATTGACGGCGTGTTGCAGGATACGTTGGGAGAAAAAGGGGACGAACTTGGAAAGTTTCCGGGCGCGCCGTTAACGGTGAGGGTTCCGAACGACACCCGTTTGTATGTTTTAGACGAAGGGGCAGACCAAAGCACAGGCCAGCGTATGTCTGTTATGAATGCGGGTACGGGCGCGGGTATTTTAGAATGGACATATGGCCGTGTTCTTACTGGCGATACACCGGGACCGGACTCATATTCTGAGATGTCCGCATACATTTCAGGCGGTGACGTGCGTAGCATGAACGACGAATACGGGGCCAAACTCATTACAGACAACGCCTTGTTTGACTTTGGTGGTGGAGCTTCGCCGCAGTCCGGCGACATGTCTGCAATAGCGGCTAACCACATTACGGATGTCCGCACGGCTATTGAACGGCTTGTACGGAAACGGCCTTTTGTCGGAGCGGCCAGAAACGCGCAACAGACAGTAACGGTGGTCTCGGGTGAGGGTACGTTCACCCTAACATTCGACGGACAGACCACGGGCAACCTTGACTTCGATGCCACGGCTGCGGAAATAGACGCCGAGCTTGAGGGGTTGTCGAATATCGGGGCGGGGGATGTGGCAGTAACGGGTGCAGAGGGTGGGCCGTGGACGGTTACGTTCACGGGCGCACTTGCGGGTACGGATGTACCCGTAATGGACGGCACGGGCGACTCTACAGCCCTTAGAATCGCTGAAACGGCTGTAGGGGTAGGTATAGGTACGGCACGGCTAAACATGCTTAATCTGGACGCAAACAACGCATATTTCAGGGCTATGGGAGATCGAAGCTCTTACGGGTCGCTCGTAGCCGGATACGATTGGCAACACGACATCGGTGCGATGGGTGGTATCAACACATTTGACATTGATATTGGTGAACTTCCGGGACTGTTACTTGAACTCGAAAACGCTACGGTATAGGAGACGTATTATGAAAAGGTATTTTGCAATAGTATTTGTGTTGATGATGGTGTGTTCGGTGTCGTTTGGAACGGCCACTACGTTTTTGACGATGAACAACTTTGCCGAAAGCACGCTCGACGGCGGCATCAACAACAGCGTCACGACCATCAATGTGCAGAGCGGAGATGGAGCGGAGTTCCCGGACTCGAGCGTGGACTATCACATCGTTGTCGGCGACGAAACGCAGGGCTATGAGATAATGACCGTCACGGCCCGCTCCACAGACGCCATGACAGTAACGAGGGGGGCGGAAAGCACGAGCGGAACGGCGTTTACAGACCTCACTCCGGTTGTGCTGGAGGTTACCAAACAGTATTTCACGGACGCATACACGGCTATTAACACGCTCGAAGCTGGCAACATCGACCTCGTTGATTTGCCAGACGACGACGGCAGCGATGGGCAGGTTCGGTACGGCACCGATGACGATGTTATAGCAGGATATGACGAGGCCACCGATAACCGCTTAGAATGGCACGACGGCACCAATACATTGATGTTTCTGGCAGACGGCGGGACTTTGGGCAACTTTGGAGTTACCGGCACATCTACCATCGACGGCGAGAGTGCGCTACGCGGCTCAGTTACAATAGGTAATGGGACTCCACGTATACATTTTAGGAATACCGCACTGGCAATGGGATGGAATCGAAACACGGCGACCGGCGCAATCTTCGACGATACCACACAGGCGTACCAGTGGAATCATACCGGAAGCGAAACACCGGCCTCGGACTATTTGGCGTTACAAGTATGGGATGACGACGGCGGGACTATAGACGATGTAGCTTTCACCGTCAACGGAGCCGGTAACATCGGCATAAAGACATCGGCGCAAGCAACCGCACTCGATGTTAATGGTGATATTACTGTTCGGGGCAACGACCTTAAGGACAGCAACGGCACATGGATAAGTTCGGACGGTAGTCAGAACACAACACTGGCGAGCGATTTGTTTGTGTCTGGTATGCACATTGATTTTGCCAACGCCACCAACCCTCGGATGGTTATAGAAAACACCAGCGTGTCTGAGGCGATGGGGATAACGCAGGGAACGGACAGGACGATACTGTTTGTCCCCAGCGAAAACATTATCGGCTTAGAAATAGCGGTGGCAACTAGCGCAAACATCAAAGCGGATTCGTTTACCCGGACAGCATTGCTGGTAATCGACACAGACGGCGACGTTACGGTAGCAAAAAACCTAACGGTTGGGGGTCACATAGCTGGCGCAGTAGAAATTGGCGACGGCACAAACGAAACCCTATTCGCCGATGACGGGTTCGTCACGTTTGCTGGCACCGCAACCTATGTCGAGCATGCCAGTTTGGACGTAGGGAACATCGATCATCCGTCAGCAAACCCGCCGACCGATACCCTTATAGGCATATCCATTGTCGAAGCATTTGAAGCCACAGACGACGATATGTTGCATGTGGATTTTGAACTACCTGCTAACTATTCGGACGGTACAGACCTAAGAATACACCTCCATTTCGCCGCTAGCACGGGCGGCGATGACGGAGACGTGGTGACGTGGGGTGTGGAGTATGTTCTGTTCAACGAGGCCGACGTGTTGACCAAAGCCACGGCAACGGTTATTATAAACGAGGATATAGACTCTGTGGTTCAATATGCCCTCCAAAAAACCGCAGTGTTGACTCTATCTGGAACCGGCATGAATAGTGGTGAAAGCGTGGCGATTCGTTTATTCCGGGACGCGAACGCCAGCGAAGGCGGCGCGGGTGACAACTACGCAAGTCCAGCATATTTGCTACATGCCGCCGTGGAATTTATTGCGAATTCACATGGCGAAGACAACAGATGGTAGAAAGGAAAAGCAAATGAACAAAGCGACCGAACAGTTTATCGACAATCATAACCGACAGGTAGCGGCTAAGATTTACGAGGACGGTATGACAATCGCCGATCTCAAAACGTGGATTGAACAGGAATCAGGGATGGTTGCGAAACGTCGCGCTGTCAAGATTCTGGACGCGGCGGGTGTAGCTGACACGGTTAATATGGGAGACCTGCGGGCAGAGGTTGAACCAAAGGTTGCGGCAGAATGACCAGAATCCTAACAGACATGGAGCCGGGATGGGTCTCTCATTTCAACTTGCAAGAGTTCACGCCAGTCCATGAAAGCGTTTTGGTGTCGCTCGAGCAGGTTCGCGCCAAGCTGAACGACGACCGGGGCGGGGGTGTTACAATCACCATCACAGACGCGGCGCGTTCACAGGCCGACAACGACGCGCTAAGGGACAAGTTCGGATCAAGCGTATCGTTGACCTCGAAACACCTCGTACACACTACCAACGTCCATACAGGCGACGTGGTGGGATGTGTGGCCGTTGACTTCATTGCCAGAGATGCAGACGGTGAACGGTTACCGCAGGGAGAGGTCGCTGTGGTGGCTGAGTTGTACTTCGATTGGGTCAAGGCCGACTATAGCGACGGCCATGTTCATGCAGACAACAGGTACAGAACTGGAGCAGAACAGAAAGGATAAGACCATGACTACCATTGTAGAACCAGACCCTCCATACGAACCAATGAAGACCATCAAGAAAGGCGGTAAAGAAGCCGTTGCCGTAACGGGTTCGGGCGCGTTGGCATGGGCGACTGCGGGCGCAATAGCTACAGCGGTTCCCGCAGCGGCTCCGTTTGTCCCATACATAATAGGGGGCTTCACGGTCTTGTACGCTGCGATCAATCGGTGTATATGGAACTGGCTCAAGAAAAGGGACAAATAGAACCGCGTCCGCTTGGTTGACCCCGAGCGGATGCAGATGCCGGTAGCGACTCGGTACTCCGGTCGTTATCGGTAGACAACCGGTGCACCTTCCCCGAGGCAGCATACACCTTGCGCCGATCATGAGGGCGTTGTCGCAGCTATTTCGTTTCCCGGCGACTTGCGGCAGCGCCCTCCCCCTTGACAGCCGTTGATTCTTTCTGTATTCTATAAACAGCCTCATCCACCATGTGTGGAAGTAGATGGGCTTGCGTTATGCGTGAGTCTAAGCAGTACCCGGCAGCGGCGGAAGCCGTGGGCATGGGATGTTCGGAGACGCAGTCGCGCGACGTTGTGTGTTTAGGACTTGTACGGGCCGAGAAGTACCGACTGACGGCTATCCTTTGGTTGCACGATCCGAGCCTGCCGGTTATAATCACCGGGGCGTTCCCCTGGAGCGTCCCGTTTCATTTGTTAGTTGCCAGTGGCAGTTAACCTACAAAGGCATCCGCCGAGCCAGCCTAGCGAATCGGCGGTTTCTTTATTCCCCCCTTCCACATCCCGGCATTTTTGCCCCATCAATGCAGACCTGTGCCGCCTGTTGCCGCTAAAACCCTTATAAACATTGCCTAAAATAAATTACTATTATGATAGCATATGTGTTATACTACTAATAGAAGTTAGGAGATAGAGACCATGACACATAGGCATCAGGCAAGGCACTTTGAGGCGCGGCTAAAGAAAGCCGGTATCGAATATACTCGCGGCGGTTGGGACTTGGAAGGTTCGTCCAACTACTTCCGGATCAATATCGAAGCGTGGATGGGCGATGCGTGGGCTGCTGACTATCATTTGAAATCATGGCAGGCTGGATATAGCGACCAAGCGGCTATGATGATAGACGGCGATTTCGAGGTTCGGTTCGCTAACCACGGCCAAGTAGCCGGTGGCGGATTTAGCCAAGCTCGACAGGACCGAATGGGCGAATCGACAATCAGCATTAACCCCGGTTCGGCGCTGACTTATAAAGATGTATGTTGGTGGCTCGGAGCTTAGGGAAACGAAACAAGAAACGGAGGTGCAAAAGTGCAACACGCAAAACGATGGAGCGTATATTCGTGGATGCCGGACAAAAAAATGCCACACGGTCGAAACCGACACAGAACATCAACAATCGTAGGCGCGTGTAATCGTGCCGAAGCTCGCAGGGCGTTTTTGCACCTCAACCCGGCACAAGCAGGGCGCAACATTAGTGTGCGCCGAATGACGGAGGCAGAATGACAGACGAACAGAAAAAGAAGTTAGGGCAACACCTAGTCTATATCGATGACGATAGGTGGGACAAGGTGACGCGACGCGCGTTCGCTATGACCGAAAAGGGAAAGGCTCGGGTGACATATAGCGAAGTAATCCGCATGGCGTTGGACATGTATTTCCATGTACTTGAGTTAATGAAGCCAAGCATTGAAGCAGACAGCGGCAATATTTTAGCGTTCGTCCATCAAGCAATCCAAGAGAAGCTGGAGAGGGACAGGCCGTGAAGTATCGAATCAAGGTAGTTGACCCGGAGATGGACATTCAGAGAGATAATGGAGGAAAGATTGTGAGAGAGAAAGCATTGAGTTTTACCAAGAACCGCGTGTTATTGCCAAGCGGCAGAATAGAAACAGCAGACGGCACATATGTAGGCGAGATGTTTGTACATGCTGACGCTGCGCTTGCCTATCTTAGTGGCAAGATGTATAAAGCTATGCGTGATGTGGCAATGATTGCGGCGTACTCTTGGGATGACGAACAAAAAGTCAAGGATGCCATTAAAGATATGGTGGTTGTTATTGATGAAGTAGAGCGCGTTGGCTAGAGATTATGAAGGAGCCGATACAATGAAATCCAACTATAAGCCAGACATGGCGTCGTGCATGGCGTGCCAGTACGTTAGACAGTGGAATCCGTGCAGCGCGTGTATTCAAGCCAGCGATCCTTACGGGATAATACCCAATGCAGATACAGGCGGGTGTAAAGAATGTTGCTGGCATTTGACAACGCCTTGTGCTTCTTGCTCACGATTTGGTGGCGATGTACAGGGGACAGAATCCGATATGTTTAAGGAAACTGTGCCGCCTGACACGGCTGATACTTCTATAGAAGAGGCTGAGGAGCTGGAAATGTTAGCAGAAGACTTCCGCGCAGAGGAGCCGGCACAATGAGAGACGTACCGATTGATATATTCAACATAGATGTGGTTTCGGACACACAAGTACACGCCCTCTACTTGGCGGCGCGGGAAGCGATAACAAGAAGAAATGACATAATGGGAAATGATTCGTTGAGAGATATTGAGGTGATAGTGTCTCTTTCTGCCACAATCGGCAGGCTCGAATCCGTCATCGACGAGATTGAGGAGGCTGCGGTATGAAGCCGTTAGAAGAGATTAACAAGAGCTGTATACGTTGTTGGGGCAAGCCGCGTTTCTGTGAGCACACAGGCTGTGTACTGTACAGGCACCACCCTGAACGGTTCAGCCCTAAGAAAGCAATCGAGATGTACAGGCAAAAGCAATAGACCGCAAACAGGAGGGTGGTATGAGGTTCTCGGAGTGGTTGGAAAAGAACGGCGCGTGTAAAGAGAGCATCAAGTGGGTCGGCAAGAAAGCGTTTGAGCGTGCATGGAAAGAGTGTAAGCACCCCGGATGGATGCTATATTTTATGCACGAATACTGCGCCCTCTGTGACGCGTTCAGCCACGGAACCCGCGTAGCGATAGAAGCCAAATATAACAAGCGGTTCAAGCTGTCTAAGCGTCGTCGAGAAAGCGGTGTTTGTCTGGGGGCAGCGGGACAAGACTATATAAATACTGGCGTTAGTGTTGCCCGTTGCAACTGGCTCCGCGCCCAGATGGAACCGTACCTGCCCGACCGCATGGGGTTCAAATAACATGGCCCACAACGTACACAGCAGACAGCCGAATGACGGTGGCGACGAGCCGGAGCTGCGGGATGACGACGGGAACTTGATTGAGTGTTTCTGGTGTAGCGACGTTATCCGCACGGAATCGGACGGGACGGAAGACTATGACGGTGATTGGGCATGTCTTAAAGAAGACTGCCAAAACAGGCACTATAATTATTGAAAGGGGTGCGGACAATGAGTAGGCTTGGGTGGTGTGATTATTGTGGTGACGATCTTGGCGGGGTAAGTTATGAACGAAACGGGCGGCAAATGTGCCCGTCGTGTCATGGAGACGACCCAGACGAACAGGATCACGGGCCAAGAGGCGGGGCATTTGATTTGGCAATGCAGCGCGAAATAGCTGAACGGGAAAAACGCAATCAGGTTGCAGAACAAAAGGGGTGCGGACAATGAGCGTTACAGAATCAACGAATATGCACGGCGGTATATCGGCAAAGGTTATCCCAAGCGAACTGGGCGACTTCGTTACTATTTTGGGACGGTGTAAACTGAGCGCG
>SDBT01018584.1_pt1 | contig 10920 bp, 8 predicted proteins | sample 2277101 | NCBI WGS metagenome assembly SDBT01 (sample SAMN10404973, study PRJNA504765) | marine sediment metagenome | isolation source: marine sediment core GS10_PC15, 103 cmbsf | place: Arctic Ocean: Southern Knipovich Ridge | collected 2010 | reverse complement strand
TTATCTGCTCATTGCTGCCTAAAACAGTTCCGCTAAAAGGAACTGATAAAGCCACTCCGGCCATTGATGTACGTTTAATAAAATCTCTTCTTTCCATAACAATTCATTTAAATTTCATCCTGATAGTTCAAAACAGTTAAGATTGGATAAAAATGCAATTACTAAAAAGGGCTGGTTCAAAATAAGATTGAACCAGCCCTTTTCTTGAAAGCTTATATTAATAACTCAAATCAATCAATTCTACCAGTTTGGATTCTGATCCAGATCGGGATTGATTGTTAATTCGTTGGTAGGCAGAGGCAAGAGGTAATCTCTGTCCACATTAAAACCATATGCTCCGCTGTTCAAATAATCCCTGAACGGATCAATAAATCCATCATCATTAACCTTTTCATTGGGATAATCTGCTTTGATGTCATCGGTATACATGGTACCAATTGGTCTCTTACCAATAAACAGATTGTGTGCCCTCCAACGCATGAGGTCATCAAATCGAAAACCTTCACCAAACAATTCCACAACGCGTTCTCTTCTGATTTCAAGCAAATAGTCGGGCAAAGTATATCCATAATCCGGCCAATTGGGATCTACTGTAATTGAAGCTATGTCCAGATGCGGCATACCAACCCTGTCTCTCAACAGATTTATGGTCATGTCAACATCAGCCTGGGTTAAAGCACCTAATTCTGCTTTGGCTTCGGCATAGATTAATAGAGCTTCGGCATATCTAAAGTGAATATAAGGAACATAATTGCTCCTGCGGTTCGTTAACGGATTTAAAGCATTTTCCCGCCATTTTTGGAGTGCATAACCCGTCGGGCAGCGAACCATATAGGGTACTGTATAAAGAACTGTATCACCAGCTAATGTTACATAATCTAAGTCACCCGGTACCATTACTGTATTCAGAAGCCTTGGGTCACGATTAATCTGGATCACAGACAGGGAATCATCTCCCTCAAAAAGCGGACTCACAGATATGGGGTCCCCATCCGTACATAGGTAATTTTTCAACATTCCATGTGTTATACCCTGCACGTTTGGATGATTCCACATAGAATTACCGGAACTCTCAGTAACACTTGTAGCTAAATATTGTTTCCATAACAATACTTCCGGATTGTCACTGAGATCAAGCGTAACAAAGAGATCATAATAAACCTGATCAGGATCCCCTGTTGAGAGGGAATAGTTGTCCTGGTTAATTACAGCCAGGGCTGCAGTTGCAGCTTCCTGTATGTATGCCGTACCATTGGTAGTTCCGGCAAAAACCGTCCCTTCATGATATTTCTCCCAGGTACCTTCATACAAACAAACCCTGGCTTTAAACAAAGTGGCAACGTCTTTATTTAAACGGCCTGGCCCGACACTAGGAGCAAATTCCATTTTTGAAATAGCCATATCAAGGTCCTCAAGAATAAAATCAACGACTTCAGACCTGGGGCTCCGGGCACCATATAAAACATCCTCATCGTCCACATTCAATACCGTTTTCACAATCGGCAGGTCACCATATTTCGTGAGCAGATTAAAATAAACCCATGCCCTGAAAAAATGACCCTCCCCGATGTAATGCTCAATCAAGTCGCCTGTTTCCGCTTTAACCGCATTATCAAGAAAGTAGTTCACTCTACGAACATCTCCCCAATACCAAAGGTTTGGACTCGTTTCATCTCCTGATGATGTAGAGGCAGCGACCGGAACCCCTAATGTTCCATCCAACTGTGGGGTATATGATGTACCCCACCACTCTTGTGATTCAATAACAATGTCGGTTCCAAGATCATGAGAAGGAGCTGAACCATCACCAGTCCACTCTGGTAAAATATTATATAAGCCATTCAAATAGAGTTCAAGATCTCCTTCAGTAAGCCAGAAATCAGGTTCTGAAATCTCGTCCTGTGGAGTTTTATCCAGGAAGTCTTCATCACAGGAATTAAAAAACATCCCTATGGAAAATATTAATATGATATATATTATCCTTTTCATTGCTATAATTTTAGAAGTTAACACTTAATCCCACTGAAAAAACTCTACTTAAGGGATACTGGTCCCCGGGACGACCACCATAACCTTCCGTCCTGCCTTTAAATGCTTCAGGATCAAACATCATTAGATTTGTATGGGTTAAAAGATTCTCGGCTGACACGTAAATCCTGGCCATCGAAATTTTCACTTTTTCACTAATGCTTTTGGGAATGGTATATCCAATTTGTATGTTTTTGAGTCTCACATATGCTCCGTTTTGGAGATAACGGGTAGTCGGATAATCGTAGTTTTTTCCGTTTTGCCCTATGTATTGAGCATACGGGTTTGGAAAATAGGCATCGGGATTGGCCCCCAGCGGGCTGCTATCATCGCGCCAAAAATCCAGGTGTTCCTCATATACATTAGCGTGCAATGGTCCGTTAGCAGGTCCCCTGAAAGTCCCAAGACGCCTTAGATCAAGATCCCTTTTCGCAACACCCTGGATGAGCATCATCATATCAAACCCTTTCCATGAAGCATTCAAACTAACTCCATATTGAAATCTTGGTGTATTGTTTCCTATTACCTTTTTATCACCAGGACTATCCTTGGTATTATCTCCAATGGTAATTGCACCGTCACCATCCTGATCAACGTATCTAACGTCTCCTGGAAACCAGGCACCGGCATATAAGAATGTTTGATCAATCGGATATTCATCGACATCACTTACAGACTGGAAAAGACCGTCTGTTTCCATTCCCCAAATTTCACCCAAAACCATTCCTTCGTAGTACGTAGTAGGCCTACCATCACCATCTATCTCAAATAATAATTTAGTTGGATTCGTATAACTGGTTACCGTACTTCTATAATCGGATACAACTCCCCTGATTCCATAGGCAAAATCATTTACCCGGTTTCTCCAGGAAATTTCAAGCTCCCAACCACGGGTCGTTATCTCTCCTCCATTTTTCTTGGGTACAGCGGTTCCCAAAAGTGCAGGTACCGCTTCTCCCGGACCAACAAGATCACCTGTCTTTGACTCATACCAGTCAAAGGTCGCACTCAGCCTGTTATCCAGTGTCGAGATGTCAAGTCCAAAATCAAGCGTACTCACCGTTTCCCAGGTTAAATCTACACTGGACATATTTGGTGTCCCGACCGACCATAATCGTTGGCCGCCAAATAACCAACCAGCCTGACTAACCCCCATAGTTGGAACATATAAATAGTTGTCAACATTTTGATTTCCGACGGAGCCATAAGAACCTCTTATCTTCATAAATTCAATTGCATCTTTTAGTGGATAAAAATTCTCTTCTGACATAACCCAACCGGCAGATACGGAAGGAAAGAAGCCCCACCTGTTATCGGAATCAAACCTTGAAGAGCCATCGAACCTGAAGTTAAATTCAAGTAAGTATTTCTCAGAGAAGTTATAATTTAACCGTCCAAAAACACCCTGTGTAGCCCAGTGTCCTATTTTATCATCCACGGTCTTCGTCCCAACTGCGGTGCTAATAGAGGGTAATCCGTCGGTTAATAAATGTGGTGCATTTGCATAAAGATTAAAATAATCATAAGTCTCCTGCTGATAACCTGCCAGAATATGTATATTATTCCTGCCAAAACTTCTCGTATAGCTTGAATAAATATTAGGTGACATATAGGTGTTCGAAAACGTTCTGGGCCTGAAACTGGTACCTTGTTGGCCACCCCAGATTACTTCTGATCCTCCCGTTCCATCAGGCCTTGCGCCGGGATTCCGTACAATTGTCGTATTTTGACTATCATCATTTGTCCGGTAGTTAAATTCTAAATTTGTAACCCAGCCTTTCACCGGCTCAAGGGTGATCCTAGGGGACAGAACTAACTGCCGCTCTGTTATAAGCATCTTATTGTTCTCCATTGGTCCTATCCTGCCGGTCCACACATCCGTTCCGGGATAATATGCCGGCTTGGTAGGTTTAATCCTGGTCGTAAGCAACATGATGAATGTCCGTCCACCCTCTGTCGACCTTGTTGTGAGGTCCGACTCTGCGCCATCCGGCCAACCAATAGTTGGAGCTTCATTTTGTGCGTGTTTATATTTGGCAAAAATAGACACGGTCAACCAATCTGTGGCTTTTGCACTGATCTTTGCATCAAAATTATACCGTTTGTAATAATCATCTGATGGTTTCAAGAATCCCATTTCATCATAAAAGCCACCGGACATATAGTAGCTAACTCGCTCATTTCCGCCTGTTACATTCAGGTTATGTTTCATCCGGTTACCATAATCTTTAAAAATTATTGATTCCCAATCAGTAGCTGCTGAAGCATTAAGTCCCTCAACACCAAGATCCCAAGCCAATCCATCGGCTCTTGGGAGCACTTCAGTAGCGCTTCCCGGATTAGCCATATTCTGCTCTATCCAGCCAAGCTTCTGCTCAGTGTAGTATGGACCTTTCCCGGAATTTATCGCGGAATGGTTCATGGTATGCGCAAAAGACAAAGCGTCTGTGCTGAATGGTTGATTTAACATATAGGTACGAGCAAAGTTGTTTGAATAGGTGACATTAACACCAGTCATACCTTGTCCACTCTTGGTAGTAATCAAAATTACTCCATAAGCTGCTCTTGCTCCGTATATGGCAGTGGAAGCGACATCTTTTAATACAGTAATAGATTCAACATCAGAGGGATCAACATCGTTCATACCCATTGGTATACCATCCACCAATACATAAGGACTAGAATTTCCTTCAATAGAAGTTAATCCCCTTATACTCATATTCATTTCACCACCTGGCTCACCTGTCTCACCAGATGTGGTAATAAACAGGTTAGGAATTACGCCCTGTAAAGCCTGCTGAATATTGGCTACCGGTCGATTTTCAATCTCCTCTTTACCTGCAACCGAAACGGCACCTGTTAAATTTATTTTCTTCGTGGTACCATATCCAATGACCACAACTTCTTCCAGCCCCAGAAAATCGGCTTCCATGACAATGTTGATGGTTGTCTGATTACCCACGGGAATCTCCTGAGTTAGCATCCCGATGTACGAAAGTACCAGGGTGGCATCCCCGGGAACATCGGACAGAGAATAATTTCCCTCCGCATCAGTAATAGTTCCTGTGGAGGTGCCTTTAATTGATATGGATACACCTATTAAAGCTTCCCCATCCGAATCCACCACGGTACCGGTAATGGTTCTTTGTTGAGCTGCATGAACGCTCAGTCCTGTAAAAAATAATAGAAATGCCATAACTTGCATTTTTCGCAATAGCTCAAACAATCCTGGCACATCTCTAAAGCATCGCCATTTTTTTTTCATAATTTTCTAGTTTAGTATAGTTTAGTATAGTATTTGGTGTTAAATCTTTTATTTCAAGGAGCAATAGGTTTGGTTCTGATCCTTTTAGTTTTTCATAAGATTACCCACAAAGCAAGTCAAATATCACACAAAATAGACATTACGGTTATAAATAATGCGCCAAAAACTTATAATATTAGGACAATCTCGGTCAGAGCTAGTTGTAATGATGGCAAAAGTTCCGGTAAATGAAATACCCAACTCCTTTGTTCTGGAATACCTCACTTATATCTTTAATTATTCTTTACAGTTTAAAACCAAGTTGTAGATTGATTAAAACGAATGTATCCTGATTTCTATATCATTAATTCCCGGCTTCAACCGGATTGATCCAAAGGAAAGATTAACGGTTTCGTCATTTACAGTTACCACATTTTCGGAAGATAAATTCAGGTAAAGTTCACCTGCCATATTTGCCGGTAATTCAATGGAATATCTTGTTAACCGTGCGTTCAGTTGGTTGTATTCACATTTTATCTGCCCTTTTAAGGTGGGCATTGTAATCGAACTGTTTTTCAATTCGCCCAATTGAGGTTTGATGCGGACAACACCAAATCCGGCGGTTTCAGGCTTAATCCCCCACAAACCACGGGGAATAATATTGGCAGGTGCAGCTCCCCAGGCGTGGTTCCAGTCGGCATTGTGATTGGGCGAGAAAGTGCTGATCATGCCATCCTCATATTCCAGTGCCATAAGGGTTTTATGTTTAAGCGGCTCATAATATTTCGTGATAAGTTCCGTGTTTCCGGTATACATATAATCCTGATAAAACATCAGCGCAACATGTAGCTGCCATTCAGTGGGCCACGTTGGATATTCCATAAAATATTCAATGGTTTTTCGTGCAATGGAATATTCATTATCAACTGAATAATGGCTCAACTGATTCAGATAAGCATCTGCTTCATAAGGAATCCTTTCCCGGTCCCCATCCACATAATATCCTGCAAATGTTGTGGCTTTAATGGAATATTTGCATAGGTCCCACACCTGGTTCAGGATCGTGTCGGAACTCGTAAAAGAACTTGTATTGTAATCGAAATAATTGAAACAGGCCAGTTGAGAAATCTGCGTAGCATTGAGATTGCCATCTAAACCTTCAATCTCACAATAACGGAAAGGCATAATTACAGGAATTGAATCCGGCAAAGCTACGGCAACAGAATTGGTATTACGCTCGTCCGCTAATAACTCAATTTGATAAGTGCTCTTCTCCGGTGTAAGTTGCAACTTAACTTCCTGATAACGAATGGTTCCGCCAGGTTTTCGGTCGATTTTACCATCCGGTAGTAACCTTTTACACTGTGCTGGTATTTTTCAGGAGTGTCATATCGCCAGGTCCATCGGAGCCGGTTAAAGCCTTCACGAACGGGCAAAGGCAATGTGTTAAACCATGAATCACCGGCCAGTTCCGGCCCGGGCATTTCCATATCCTGGTACAAACGGTCTGGTTCTTCCTGCCAGAAATATTGTAATTCAGCGTTATCGTGGGCATGCGGTGCACTAAAACTCAACGATAAACAAAATGGTTGATCTGAAGGAGCATCATCTATGAAATCCAACGCTTTTTCTCCCGTGTATCGGGTCAAGTGAACGGAGTCTTCTCCTAATTTTTTATAATAGTACCCACGGCGATCGGGAAACCGGCCATTTCGATCGTAACTTTCAATTTCATCAAACAGTTGATTCATTCCGGGAAAATTCACTCCGAAATTTCCATAGAAACCCGTATAATAGCCTGCGTCTTTTAAAATTTTAGGATATGATTCTTCCATGTATTCGTTGCGGATGGCACCGGTTTGGAAGGTGTATTTATGCGTACGTTCATGCACTCCGCAAAAAATACTGGAACGACTGGCTGAACATATTGGAGTGGTAACAATAGCATTTTTAAAGTAAACACCACCTTGTGCCAGCTTATCCATTTCAGGAGTTTGTATGATTTTATTGCCGGCATCCGAAGAAAGCAAAGCCCCAAACAAATATTATTGCTGTTATGTGAATTTTCATCAGTTAATAATTTAGAGGTAAATCCGGCCGGGGTGAATCGAGCTCACGCAGCAGGATCTGTTTGAGTTCGGCCATCTTTTGCGGGTGCTTGTCCGCAAGGTCGTGTCGTTCCTCGTTATCTACCGGGAGGCGATAGAGCTGGAACAGGTCCTTGTCACGGTCGATCTCGACGAGCTTCCAGCCGTTTTTGATAATGACGTATTCATGCTGTTGGGACTGGGTGTGGTTGAGCAGTGTGGAGACGAACGAAATGCCATCCTTGCCTTTTGGTGTCTGCCCGCCGGTCAGATCGGCCACCGTGGGCAGGATGTCGTACTGCGCAGCCAGCCGGTCGATATGAGGCGTGGTGACGACCCGCTGCCCGTAACAACCGAGCATGCCAATGCCCAGGTCATCGGCATAGATCAGAATCACATTGGGCCGGTCCGCCGTCGCCGGCGAAGTAGCATACACCGTGGCAGCCGTCGCTATGACGATTGCGTTCACGAGCCATTGAATTTTTCTGTTAATTCTGTTCAATATTATTTAGTGGTTGAAAGAAAACTACTAATTTTCAAGGTCTTTGATAAGAAAGCGCCAAAGACAAGGCTTTCGAAGTGTTGAGAACCAAGGAGTTTACTTTTGTAAATGACTGTTTTCAACACGAGAGTAACGCAGTATTTGGCGTTTTCTTGCAAAGACTATTTAGATGATGGATGTGTCACCAGTGGTTTAAAAAAATCCGAGAAGTCTGATGAAAACAGCGCCTCCGCCATTCCTGCCTCAATGGCTTTGTTCATTCTGTGGGATGATCTCCTTATATTACCCCGGGCAGAAAAAAGAAGGGCATAGGCTGCGTGGGTCTCTTTGGCATCAATCACGGCAATACCATTATCATTCAGCCACCTGTATGCCTGATCCAGTTCACCTGTCTCGATCCTGTTGATCACCTGCATGAAATAATCGGAGAGATCGTATTTTTGCTGAAACTGCTCTTTGCCCGGTCTTGCAAAATACTCGCTCCTGTTCTGTGCCAGAAGATCGTCAACCATCCCCTTATCATATGGCAGGGTACGGTAGAGCCCCATCCTGTTACCGCCACTTCCCAGATCGGGGTTATAATACTCCCATGTTCTTTCGCCTGCGGGCGTAACCTCAAAGAACCACCCGAAATCAGAGGTGGCAATCAGGGTATTTCCCCCGGCCATTCTCAGGGCAGATCCTCTTGCAGGTGACCAGAATCCTCCTTCATGTCCGTATTCCCATACGATTTCACCCGATATGGGATCAATCTCAACGGCCTTTGTATAATCGCGGCTTACCGCCGGATAACTATGTCCGTTATCATACATCAGGATATTTCCATTTGGAAGCATTGTGGGCATATGAGGTCCCTCCAACACCCCGGGGCCCCATGTCCAAACTATCTGATCCGTTTGTTGATCAACGATCCAGATTACATCCGAATGCCTGCCACACATCAGGATATTCCCTTCCCTGAACCGCTTATCCTTTTGTTCAAGCGGATTTTCGGGTAAAATTTCAATCGTATTAATATGCGGGTAGTCCCTCCATGATTCAAGGGCAGGTTCAGGAACATAGCCAATGAGCGCTTCAAATTCATCCATATGCTCCTCATAGTTCCATGTCCACACCTCTTTACCTTTCTTATCGTACTCCACGATCTGGTCAAAAACCATCGTTTTGCCCGGCTGCCATGGATTGGGCATGTCTCTCCGTGAATCAACATATGTATTTCCCCTCTTCCCCCTGGCAAAATCATGGTGGGCCCGTAATTTTGCTTTCCAGATAAGATTGCTGTTCCAGTCCAGTTCAATGATCATCTCATCCTTTACAATAGCAACAAGGTTTCCGTTGGGCAGCATCTCCGCATAGTGCCAGGACATTCCAAAACCACCAAAATCATTGGTTACAATATCCTCTGTATGAGGATAATACCACGAATGGACATATTTACCTTCAGGTGTAATCAGATGCGCAGTGGTCAGGTTTCGACTGGAATAGAGCCTGTAACTGTCATCTACCTTCTCACTGTCGATAAAGGTAACACCCAGCATGACCTCGGTCTCTTTTACCTTATCCTGCGAGCAGATGGTGATGTGAACCAGTGCAAAAACTCCAATTAACAAAGATGTTCGTTTCATAATATAATTCAGGTTATCCGGGACAACACAACAATAAACAGATATAAAATCCTAGTGGTTATCTTCGGGCAATGTCTCTATGGCCTCATTGGGAATAATCCAGATATTTCTGAACTGAACCGGTGCAAGGTGATCCTGCAGCATGATGGGTCCTGGTTCTATCCCTTCAGCAAAGCCAACACCAGTTTTGGTTTTGATAATCACATTGTTATGAATTACAACTCCATTATGGATAACAGAGATCCTTGCATTCTCAATCTTCTCCTCCGGACTTTCAGGATCAAAACGAGCGGAGCGAAATAAAATATCGTACATTTCCCATTCTCCGTTTGGTTTGCCAACGATAACATCGGGCACCTTCTGCCTGTAGATGCTCCCCCCCATACCGGGCGATGGCTCAACATTGAACGAATTATATATTTGCAATTCATAACGTTTTTGTATGTATACGCCACTGTTGGTATTTTCATTTTCGGGCAGTTTAAACTCCAGATGAAGTTGAAAATCCTTAAAGAGCTGTTTAGTCATTGTACCCTGGATTCGTTCGCATCCCCATGTCGAATCTCCAACCACTTCCATGATGCCATCCACAATATTCCAGCGCACCTCCCCTCCATCACAATTGGTCCATTGCGAAAAATCGGTTCCGTCAAAGAGTACAATAGCACCTTCTGGTGCTGTTGAATAGACATTGGTATTTTCAGCTGTTCCCTCGCACCCATAAAGTGCAATCACCAGCCATAACAATACCCATAATTTTTGTATTTTCATCATGTATCGCTTTAAAAATAGAATTTATCAAACCTGTTCTCTGATCACAAATGGTTCTCTGTAGTCCCTTGATATGTATTTATTTGCTTGTTCAGCATAGGCCCCTTTGAACATCTCTTTCTTCGAATCCATCTTCAGCCAGGGTCCAAGTACGATGGGCATTTTTTCCAGATTGAGACCGTTGGCCATCAGATGCTGGTTGGTTCTTTCCAGGGCGTCAAGTACCTCAAAATCTTTCCTGAAAACATCATTTACCTCTTCATAGGATGACTCTTTCCCTACCCTGTAGGAGATATTTGCCATATGACACAGAGAAGCCGACAGGTGCCCCTGTAAAATAGGTGTCTTTATGTCCTCCTCTTTTCTGGAGCGAACAGCTTTTACAAAATTCAGGACAGAGTTAACCCTTTCTCCCTCGAACTCCTTAATTTTATGACCATCATTATCATAAGCTATTTGCCTGCCCATATCAACAAATCCATTTTCACAAATGATAATGTTGGATGTGTTTGGGCTTTTGCTGTCCCACTCATAGAAAAGTTTGGCTCTATTCTAAATGAGGAGTGATTTTAAATATACTGCAATTTACTGATCCTATCTATATTCTCAACCTGTGATTTATAGTTTTTCTTCACTGGGCATCTATAAGTTCTCTGTGATAAA
>SDBT01018583.1_pt1 | contig 10920 bp, 8 predicted proteins | sample 2277101 | NCBI WGS metagenome assembly SDBT01 (sample SAMN10404973, study PRJNA504765) | marine sediment metagenome | isolation source: marine sediment core GS10_PC15, 103 cmbsf | place: Arctic Ocean: Southern Knipovich Ridge | collected 2010 | reverse complement strand
TTTCCAATTTTCTGGATCTTTGGGGAAAGGAATTTCATAAAAAATATTATCAAGCATAATATATTCAATAGGAATTTCAATTAATTCAGTAACTTCATCATAATTTATTTTATATATAATTTCCTTTTTACTTATTAGCATACCAACATAGGGTCGAATTATAAATCCTGTAAGGGTTGGTAAATCATCGAGTTGACCAACAATTTTTATATTTTCTGGTGAGATGCCGATTTCTTCATAGGTTTCTCTTAGAGCTGTATCTTGGAGCGAACTATCGCGTTTCGAATCAAATCGCCCTCCAGGGAAACTCATCTCCCCTCTATGATGCCTTAATTTGGCAGATCGTTCAGTTATAATTATATTATAGCTTGATAACTTAGGTTTAATCGGAATTAATACAGCTGATTTTTTTAATTTAGGAGACTCCAGTTGTAAAGGAGAAAATCGAGCTAATTTCTCTTCGATATCCGAATAAAACTTATTTTTCTTGTCTTTAATGAAAAATCACGGTATCTTATTCTAAATTTTATTAATCATTTAGAGTATAGTTGCTTTCAAAAAAAGAAATTATTTTATCTATATTATCACCAGTTAAAGCATTAGTTAAATAAAATTGGTCATTCGATAAATTCAATTTTTCTTTTAAATAATCAATTTCAGAATCTTTTGCTAAATCACTTTTGTTAAAGACTACTAAAGTGACAATTTTACCTCCTTTCGAGAAATTATCTTTAATTTCATTAAATAATTCGATTTGAGATTCTACAGTATAACCCGAAGCAGGGGTAGGATCGAACATGAAAATGATAAAATCTGCTATTAATCTCAAGGCTAATATTGCTTGTAATTCAATGTAATTCCTGCTTGCCATCGGACGATCCAATATACCTGGGCAATCCATGAGCTGCAGCTTCATTTCATCAAATTTTCTTTTAATAATTAAATGCCCTAATGCCAATTTCTTTGTCGTAAAAGGATATTCTTGGACTTCTACCTTTTTATTCGTAGATATTAGTTTTACAAGACTACTCTTCCCCACATTAGGATAGCCTGCTACAACAATACATGGCATAGTTTCATCTAATGAAGGAATTTCTCTTAATCGTCCTCTTATAGTATTTAAATACTCAAGATTACCATTCTGTTTGTCAATTATTGATGAGATTCTACCAAATGCAGATCTCCTCAATCTATCTCCCTCGTTGGGTGCTTCAATCCGCTTTAATTTTTTTATGTGGTCTCTTTCAATTTGACTTAATACAGGTAATATACCGTTCAATCTTCCAAGAGTTAACTTGAGTTCATCAATATCCACTAAAATTGAAGCCAATTCCTTGTAAAAATCTGGAAGATCATCAATAATTGGAACCATTTTAATAATTTTTAATATTCTATCAATGATTTCAGACATTGCTACTTGAACTCTCTTAATTTCTTTCTTTTTCGCTTTAATTATTCTGGGAGCATTTTTAGAGACTTGAGCTGAACTTTTCATGGCTCGTTTAAATGCAATATCTAACAATTCTTTTGAATTTGGAACATGAAAAAATTCATTAAAAGGATTCTTCATAATCGTATAAAATAATAATAAAATAACTAATTATATAAAACAAAAATCAAATATTACATTTTCGAATCTAATAAATAGATATTCTTAGAGAGTTTCAAGAAGTCGGAATGCTTTAGTATAACAAGAATTAAATATATTAAGAATCTTGAATTATAAAAAAAAAAACAGTACTAATTCTTACTTTGGGAATAATCTCCGCTATATCAACTATTAGTAATCAAAATATATAAAATATAATTTTTATAGATAAATATTTTAAATAGAAATTTTTTCTATATATTCACTAAAAATTTTTTAGTGAACATTATGAAAAAAAAAACATTAACATTAGCTTTTTTATTTCTGTTTCTTTTTAGCACTTTTAACTCTAGTGTAAGTGTATACGCTAACGCCCCAAAAGAATCTATTCCAAAAAGTTCTAGCTCAAGTACAGTTTTTAGATTTGATGGTAAAGTTTCGGTCGGAGAATGGAATGAGAATCATACAATCGCATTTTTTTTAGATGTCGATGATGATGGGTCGCCTTATCCACCAAATAAGGATGGTGAAAACTACTTATATCTCGGGCAGGATAATAAAAGCTTATTTTTAGCATTTGATTTTGCTTCTGATAATACAACTGATAATACAGATGAATGGTTTGGAGTATGGCTTAATGTGGCTAATCGAAGCTTCAATGATGAACAAGGATGGCACGATTACATAAACAATGGTACTGAGTCTGTAATCTGGGACACGTATAATAACCGAGAATGGGAATATTTTCATCCAACGGATATACAGGTAGATTATCAAAGAGATATTCTAAGCGATAGCGATTATTCTGTTGAGCACGGAACAACTAGCGGGGATTATACTGGTCTTAACGTGGGTGGGGACTCAAATCTATTAAATATTACCTCCGAATTTGTTCTATCCCAGGAACTCTACTGGATTAACTTTACTTTGAACATAACTGAAGCGTTCTCAATATTTCCGGACCTTTACATGAATGAACTACTCGCTTTTCAAATAATATATACTTGGACCCTGAATGAGACCATAGATCAGCATAAGCTCATTGTTTGGAACCCTGATGGTAGTTTTCCGGGATTAAACGATCCTAATCAAGTCATCTCACTCGATAATACAACAGTTATTAATTCAATATTTGCAGATGTTGGAATCGGAAACCTTACGGCTGATAATTTGATACAGTTTTCATTTTTCGGCAACCATTCCTCTTCTTTTAAGAATGAAATGGATCGGCTTTATGTTGATATCTTCAACCGAGCTGCTGATGAACCATCCGTTGGTTATGTAAACTACCCTTATACTTCCATTAACAACTATGCAATCGCTTGGAGTTTTGGTAGTAGTCCAACTAACGCAACTACACATAGAATGTACGAGATGATAATTCCGCTAAGTGAACTCGAGGGATATAATAAAACAACGCACGAGTTAGGCATTACTATCGGAGGATACGGGACATTATCTCTTCCAAGTGAAGATTATTGGGCATTTCCTCAACTTGTAGGTGATCCCTATCCCTTAGAAGATAGCAGTCATTACTTTTATGTGAGAGTGAATGAAACGAATCTTTATATTCCCCCAGGAATACTTAGTGGTGACGATGATGATGATGATGATGCAGAAGTAGCAGTTGTTCCATTTGGTAATTATTATCTGTTTTTCATGGCCATTGGAATTATAACATTAGTAGTTATTCATTGGAAGCGTAAACCTCTGATGAAAGTTAAATCATAAAATCAAAATTCCTTTTTTTTTTTTATTTAATTTTAATTTATTTAACAAATCAAGAAACGACCTATCTACGAAAAACAAAATTCAAATATTACATTTTCGTATCATATAAATAGGCTTTTTTAGAGAATTTAGAAGGAACTTATAAATTATGTAAATTTTATTATTTTTGAGATATTTAACGAATTAAATAAGTTATAACTAAATTTTGTTTCTTAATCAAACTAACATAAAAACTTAAAAATGACTGAATCTGAAGAAGTTTTATCTAAAAAGGCATTAACTGAAGAAGTCTTATCTAAAAAGGGATTAATTGCAATAGGAATCGTATCATTTTTAATTCTTATTATTGGAGGAGTATTACTTCTTCTAGGTTATAATGAAGCTTTTTACGTAGAAAGCTTTATAGTTCAAATTATATTTGGAATAATAACATTTTCAGGCAATTCACTTATCTTAATTTTAGTAATCGCAACTTTCTGTTTTATTTACGATAAAAGATTCGCTAAGAATTTCTTTTTCATGTATATATTCAGTGGTGTAATTAATACGGCAATAAAAGACGTTGTACGAGATCCTAGGCCAGCTTCGAATATATCATCGCGTTTTACTTCATCAGGTTATGGATTTCCTTCGGGACATGCCCAAGTTGCTGTTACTAATTGGGGATATACTGCTTATCATTTCAAAGATAAATTAAAACCGCTAATAGTTCCCATTATTTTCTCGATATTTATATTTCTTATAGCAGTTTCAAGAATTATAATTGGAGTACATGATCTTCAAGATATTGTTGGAGGCTTATTAATCGGTATTGCCATTCTAGTTCTTTTCTTGCACTTAGAGCCTACTATTTCTGAAAAAGTTAATTCTCTAGGTTTATCAATGAAAATTATGTTAGGAATCATAACTTCTCTTTTAATAGCCATAATAGGGAGTATTTTATTTCCTATATCTGGATACGGTATCAATATATATGCGATATCCGGAGGATCTTTATGCGGGTTATCTATAGGTTATGTTTTAGAGAAAGAATTTGTAGATTATAAACCTTCTGAGCTATCAACTAAGCAAAAAGTAATTAATCTAACAGTAGGGATTGTATTATTAATGATTTACTTAATTTTTATGTACGGATTCATAATAGGAACAGATTTTCATGAATTTGTAAGAAACGCAATTTTGTCGTTCATTATAACTTTTGTGATTCCTTTAATTTTTACAAAAATAAATCGAAAGTAAGTGAAATTAATTTTTAGCTGATTTTACATTTTCAACTGTAGTTCCTCAATCTTCTTATTTACCTCAGAGATTTCATTAGTTAAATTTATCTTATCAGATGGAATTGATTCCAGCAAGTCCAAAATGTATTGATAACGCCCTAATGCTCTCTTAATATTTACATTTTCTTCTTTTTGTGCTTTTAATTTCAACATATTAGCTTTCTCCATTATTTCTTTTATCTCGGGGGGTAAAGATTTTAAAATTTCTAATCTCTTTTGCTCTTCTTGCTTTTTTTCTGCAAGTGTATCATCAACACGTTTTTGAAAATCTTCTTTTTCTAATTTTTTCTTTAATTTTGCTTGTTCCAACTTTCTAAGGTGTTCTAATTCATATTTATCAACATTTTTGATCTCATCATAAAGGATACCAACCTGATCAAACCAACCGAGTTCTTTAAACAAATCAATTGCTTCCTTATAATGTACTTTTGCATCTCTAAAATTTTTATATTTTATTGCCATTTTTGCTTGTTCTAACGCCCAATCTGCTTTATCTTCCAGTTTATTTTCCTTTTTTGCTTCCTCTGCTTTTAATTTTAATGCTTTTTCTCGCTCTTTAAGTTCTAATTCTCGTTGTTCTTCTCGTGACTCAATTTTTTTATCTCGAATTTTTTCATATTCGAAATTTAACTCGTTTTTTCTCGTTTGTTCTCGTATTTTTGCTCGTTGCATATCTACCTGTGTAAAATGGCTTTCCCTTGCATTTTCCTCCTTTTCTGCTTCAAATATTCGTCCTTTTCGTTCTTTAGCTTCAGCCGCTAATTTTTGTTGTTCAATTTCAATGGCTTTTTTTCTTTCTTCATCAGCTATATCTTCATTTCTTTTTCTCTCAATTTCTAATTTTTTTTCTTTTTTTTTTTCAAATTCTATAACTCTATTTAATTGAGCTAATTGTTTTTCAATGTATGCAATTTTGCCTCTAAAATTGAGTTGTAAATATAATATTTTTGCCTCTTTAAAGAATTTTAATGCCAACTCATAATTTTTATTATTTAATTCAGCTTTCGCTTTATTTTCTAGGTTTTCAGCTTCTATTTCTGATCTTAACACGGGAACCATGTAAATCTGCCAACTTAAAATATTTTACAAATTATTTCCTAATTATTTTGAAATATAAATAAATTATTTAAATTTAAAATTTAATATTTCAAATTATAGACAAGAAACAATAAGAAAAATCAAATCAGAAATATCAAATTTAAAAGAATAAGTTTGTTGCAATACAGTAAAAAATATATATTTATGTTATTTTATCTTTTATAACATGATAATGAGACGATTATATTGTTTGGAAACCCAAACAAAGGAAAAGACCCTAAAGAAGGGGAAACGTTATAGCAAAAGCTATACACTATAATCCACCACAAAATCGTCTCTGATTGCTTCTCTTATTCCTTCAATATTTTTCTGATTCGCTATTTCTTATTACTTGAGATGGTCCATGAGTGGAATTATCTTAAATAAAGGATTAAAAATTAAAGAAGAATATATTAAAACAATGAATATCTTTTAAACAGTTCAATTTAGATAAAGGAACCTAACGATCGGACCAGAAGCTTTAAATAATATAATTTATTATAGTAAATTGATTATGAATAAAATAAAAATTGGTATTCTAGGAGCTACCGGGATTGTTGGACAGAATTATATCAAGTTATTACAAGGTCACCCTTGGTTTGAAATTGTAGATGTGGCAGCCTCGCCTAGATCAGCCGGAAAAACATATGAAAATGCTGTAAAAGCAAAATGGCAAATGCCAATTATGATTCCGGATTCAATTAAAGATATGATAGTAAGGGATGTGCAAGACTTTGAATCTATTCCTGATGACTTGAGTTTTGTATTTTCAGCCATTACTATGCCTACAAAAGAGCAAATAAAAGACGTAGAATTTAAATACGCTAAAAAGGGGCTTCCCGTAATAAGTAATAATTCAGCACATAGACAAACTCAAGATGTTCCAATGATCATGGGTGAAATTAACCACCAACATGCTGATGTAATACCATTCCAGCAAAAGAATCGGGATTTTAATAAGGGGGGTTTTGTTGTAGTAAAACCTAATTGTTCCTTGCAAAGTTATTTGACTGCCATTTATGCATTAGAAGTAGCAGGTCATAAAGTTGATAAATTAATAATTACAACCCTTCAAGCTGTATCTGGAGCAGGATATCCGGGTGTACCCTCACTAGATGTAGTTGATAATATAGTTCCATACATTGGCGGAGAAGAAGAAAAAACTGAACGAGAACCACAAAAGATCTTAGGAAAAGTAGGAGAGAAGGGGATTATCAAAGATGATTCAATTAAAATAAGTGCAACATGTACGCGAGTTCCTGTGAATGACGGACATACGGCTTGTGTAAATATGAAATTTAAAGATAAAGTTCCATCTGAAAAGGAGATAATTGAAATTTGGAAAAATTTCAAATCATTTCCGCAAGAATACGATTTACCCTTTGCGCCAAAACAACCTGTAATATATTTAAATAATATTGATAGACCTCAGCCTAAAAAGGATAGAGACAATGACAAAGGTATGGCTATAACGGTTGGTAGATTAAGAAAAGATAATGTTTTTGACTATAAATTTGTAGCTCTCAGTCATAATACTATTAGAGGAGCTGCAGGGGGTTCAATATTGACAGCGGAACTCTTAAAAACTAAAGGCTATATAAAATAAAAATTTAAATATTTCTCTCTTTAGGTTTTTTTTTGATACTTTTTAATTTTTATTAATGAGTTTAATATTCTAATACTAAAGACTTTTTAACTGAAAAAAAAAATATTATTATACAAAATATAATTGAATATTTTTTAGAAAAAACAAGGTGAAATTTTACAATGACGATGGAACAAGTTTTAATGGGAATTTTTATAACTTTAGGAATTGTAATGCTGGCTATTGCTATTATAGGATTGATGTATTTTGGATTATTATTACCATTTGCTATATTTCTAATTCTTGGGGGCATAGCTATAATTATAATAACAATTTTGATAGGCTTTTTAATACTTTGAATTAAAAAAAAAAATTTCTTTTAATTTTTATTTTATTTTATTTTTTTTAAGCCAGAAATCATTAAAATTCATGTTTATCTATAAAAATTGGTAGAAACATTTTAAAAAGTGAGATCATTCCATTTTCTTTAATCAATTTGTACGGAGGCAACTCAGGATAAATATTGAAGTATCTCTTTTTCTTGAGCATTTTATATGTTTTTGAATTAGAGAAGATTTTAAATTTTGAAAGTTTAGGTCCAAAACTATTTATTACCTCTCTTAATAAAGATTTGTCAATATTCATTACAGCAGAAATGAATCCATACGTTTTAGAAGTGTTTGATCTAATATTTTCAAGAGATGTTATCAAACCGGGCGTAAAGAGTTCATTTTTTCTTATAGAATTTATTTTGACTAATTTTTTATTCTCGATTTCTAATAAAAATGCATTCTCAAAATAGTTATTTAAGTAATTGACTTTTTTTATGTTCTTATCTATTATAGAAGTTAAAATAACTAATAATTTATAGTTTAAACCAAAATATGAATCAAAGGAATTAAAAATTAGTTCTGGAATTGCCCAATGGGAAATTTTTTTTAGATTTAAATTTATTCCGAGCATCCTTACAAAGAATCGTATCAAATTATTATAGACTCTAGGTCGTGGAGTCATGTACCATATATTTTCAAAGCTACGAATCCCAAACAATACTTTTTGTAATAACAATCTTATACTTCCCTGCTCAACAGGAAAATCTAATTCGACAATATCTAATAACAAGTTTACTAAATTATTTTGGCTTAAAAAATATACATTATTAGATCTTAGTTTAACTTGAATAATTTTCATCAGCTTTTCTATGCTTAGATCATCAATTTTTATTGATAAATCTTCAGCCGTAAGCAAATTAAAAGTAAACTCAGATTTTTTTCCTTTTGTCTTTTTTCGGATATGCAGAATTAAATTCAATTCTTTTGAACTAAGAACTATAGCAGTGTTGAAATCTAAATAAATACTATATATAAATTCAAAAATTCTCGATAATTTTACTCCATCTAATAATTTTATAATTTCTTTAATAAAACTGTATATGTTAGGTCTGGGATATGTATAAAAGATATCATGTTCGAATAAGTTCTGAATTAAATCAAAAAATTGATTTAAAATTTCATAAAAAGATTTTTCAGCAATATCTTCATAATATTCATTAATTACTTCAATAGCTCTATTTTTGAATATTCTAATTGAAGAGATCCTTACCCCAATTTCTTTTATTATTGATGATTGAATTATACTAAATTTCTCATCAATATCAGCTAAAATCTTAATATTTTTTAATTGAATATCAATTATATCATTAGATAATATCTGAAAAGTTTCATGAATCCCTGGTTTCTTTGTCTTATATAAAATAATTTTCAGAATTTCGTTTCCATCATCAGAAATTATGACATCAAGTATGTTTTGTTGATCATTAATAAATTTTGGATACAAAAATTTAAACAAATAATATAAAACATTTGCTCTCACATTTATTGTTGTTAAAGGTAAATCAACCATTTCTTTTTTAGATTCATCTTCTTCAATAATTCCCACATTAGCATTATACTTTAGTAGTGCTTGCCAATTTTTCATGAATTTTTGATTTATCATCCCTTTAGAGTACCTCCCATAGTTTTAATACTTCACTAGACTTTTTAGGGAAATAATAACTGCTTATTTTTTCAACCAAATTTAATGTGGGAGCATTTTTCTTTTTGTAAAAATTTAATAGTAAATCTAAACTGTTGAAAATATCTGGAGGGCATCCAGGAATTTCCAATACTCTTTTATTAGTTTTAATTTTTGACTTTTTTTTAGTTTCTTTTACTTTTTTTCTGAAACTTAGTCCTTTTGTACTATTAATAGCACAATCTCCGAAAAGAATTATGTTATTATCTAAATTTTCTGGTTCCTGAGGATTTTCTCCAATTAAAAAAGAATTTTTAGGTGAAATATATTTTAAATCTTTTATCATATGAGTTTTCATAATATTTAGAATGTGGTAAGCTTTTTCAAAACATCCAGAGCATGTTTGACCTGAATTGATTAAAAAATTTCTTAATTTAATATCTTCAAGCTTTGTCACGCATTCATCGATGTTTATCTTAATGTCTTCAAGTTTTTCACCGATAACTTTAATTTTAGAGATATCTGTGAAACCAATTTTTCTTTTTCTTGCTTCTAAAAGCAAACTGTTTTCATCAAGATTCATTATTTTTGTTGTAATAATATCTACGGCAAGAGCATCTGATCCTAAAACTGTTAAACTATTTTTTTTTAAATTAGAATCCTTATAAATGTAAGGGCCAGCACCTTCTAAAACATAAAATAGATCATTTATAACTAAATCAGGTTTTTTAATGGAATATATATCAATAATCTTTTCGACTAAATCTTGTTTATATGTGTTATGTAAAAGTAAATTTTTTCCTTCTCTCATATTTTTTGTAATTTCTTGATAATTGTTAGGAATTATTGTAAAACAGTTAAGTATAGACAATCTAACTCTGAATAAAGGATGAACATTAACTTGATTAACAGAAATAAATTTGTCTGAATTAATAATTACCTTGGGAATTAAATATTCTTTATTATTCACAGATACTTTAGAAAAAGAATTTTCTTTGATAAGTTTTAACCTGTTTCTCTTTAAACTTTTTTGAGAGAAATAGTCGCTATTATCTATGAAAAGCAGCTCTGCTCCAATGCTTTCAAAATATTTTTTGAGTCCTAGTATATTAGATATTGCCTTAATTGTAAAACCTTTGAATGGAATGCCGCCAACATAAACTTTCTTTGCCCCAGCTTTATTACAAGAATGTATTAATGCTTGAAGTGTATCAAAATTAGTATTAGTTGGAAATCCATAGGGTAAGATCAAATTAAATTTAATAAAAACTTGATCTCCATTATTTATAAAATTATTTATACCACCAAGCGTCTCAATTCCATCTAAGACGTTGGTTTTTGGGTTAGAGCCTTTAATTAGAGCAACTTCTGTAAAACCCAAATCAGATTGATCCATTATAATAATAAACCTTAAAAATTTGATTTATTAATTTAAATTAAATTATAATATTATAATGGAATTTAGAATTAAACCTTTAGTGAAGTGAAAAAGTATCTTTAAAAAAGAAATTATTAAAATTCCAACAAATCAATTGAATTTAAACCTTCCATTAGATACTATTGGAATTGATATGGGACATAGCCTTACTAAAATTGTTTATATTGAAAATGATGAACTACATCTTTTATTATTAGCAACTCAAAAC
>SDBT01018582.1_pt1 | contig 10920 bp, 10 predicted proteins | sample 2277101 | NCBI WGS metagenome assembly SDBT01 (sample SAMN10404973, study PRJNA504765) | marine sediment metagenome | isolation source: marine sediment core GS10_PC15, 103 cmbsf | place: Arctic Ocean: Southern Knipovich Ridge | collected 2010 | reverse complement strand
GGTGGTTTAAATATGAAAGCGCTTATTACTGGAATTACTGGTTTTGTAGGATCGCATTTGGCAGAGTTCTTGCTTAGTAAGGGCTATGAGGTTTATGGGATTTCTAGGTGGAGGAGCAGCATTGAGAATATTGCGCATATAAGGGATAAGGTAAAGCTTATTGAAGCAGACCTTAATGATTCACATTCTTTTTATAATGCAATTCAGCAGATTAAGCCTGACCAAATCTATCATTTAGCTGCCCAGTCTTTTGTTCCGACATCATGGACTGCTCCGGCAGATACTATGAAGACTAATGTTATAGGTACTGTAAATCTTTTTGAAGCTGTTAGGAAAGCTAATATTAATCCAAAAATGCAAGTGGCATGCTCTTCAGAGGAATATGGCTTAGTGAAGCCGGATGAAACTCCAATTAAGGAGACAAATCCATTAAGGCCATTAAGTCCTTATGGTGTTTCTAAGGTTGCACAGGATATGCTTTCATTTCAATATTTTCATTCTTATGGGTTGAAGATAGTTGTTACAAGAGGGTTTAACCACACAGGACCTAGGAGAGGGGATGTTTTTGTGTGCTCTAATTTCGCTAAACAAATTGTAGAGATAGAGAAAGGATTAAAAGAAGCAAAAATAAGAGTGGGCAACTTAGACGCTGTTAGGGATTTCACAGATGTGAGGGATATGGTTAAGGGTTATAATCTGGCTTTGGAGAAAGGAGTTGCTGGTGAAAGATATAATATCTGTTCTGGGAAAGGCTATACTATCAAAGAGGTATTGGGTATGCTTTTGAAAATGGCAGATAAAGATATTGAAATTGAGAAAGATTCAGAGAGGATGAGGCCCAGCGATGTTCCTATATTAATTGGAGATAATTCTAGGTTTAGAAAACAAACAGGATGGAAACCAGAGATACCTTTTGAGAAGACCTTAAAAGATTTGCTGGATTATTGGAGAGAGATTCTCTAACCCAAAACACAAAGTTTTAATAATAAACTCTATTTATCCTAATCTAAATGAAAGTAGACTTTATGCGTTGGGTGGATTATTATATTGGAGTTCCAATCTGCTTTTTATTATCGATAGTTACTTCTATAGAGAGACTTTTTGGTTTAAGGAAGGTTAAGAAAGGGTTTAGGCCCAGGAGGGTTCTTTTTATAGAGCTTTCTGAGATGGGCTCTACTATTTTAGCGTATAGTGCTATGAAAAAAGCCAAGGAATTATTTAATGCTCAATTATATTTTATGATCTTTAAGGAAAATGAAGAAAGCATAAGATTACTTGACATAGTTCCAAAAGAAAATGTTATTACGATAAGGAGCAGCTCATCTTTCCTGTTTTTTATTGATACAATCCTAGCTGTATTTAAAATGAGGTTTAAGAGGATTGATGCGGTAATTGATTTAGAGTTATTTTCGAGGTTTACAAGCATATTGAGCTTTTTTAGCGGGGCTAAAGCTGTTGCCGGGTTTTATAGGTATGATATGGAAGGGTTGTACAGGGGAAATTTTCAGACACATAAGGTTGAATACAACCCACATTATCATATAAGCCAGTTGTTTATGTCTTTGGTTTATGCTTTAAAGGCTGATATAAATGAAAAACCACTGCTTAAAAAAGAGATTAAAAAATCAGAGATAATATTGGCTAAAGTAAAATCAACATCTGATGCTAAAAAATTGATTTTAAGAAAGTTACAGCAAAAAAACCCTAAGATTAATTTTGGAAGTAAGATTATTTTGTTAAATCCAAATGCAAGCCAGCTTTTGCCAATAAGAAGATGGCCTTTGAAGCGTTTTATGAATCTTGCCCAGAGGATATTAAAGCTTAAAGATGTGCTTGTTGTTATAACAGGTACAAGGGCAGAGGGAGAGGATGCAAGAGCAATATGCGATTTTGTAAAGAATGAGAAATGCATTGATTTTACCGGCAAAACAAATTTTAAGGAGCTTATTGATATCTATAATATTTCAAAAGTGCTTGTTACTAATGACAGTGGTCCTGCCCATTTTGCTTCTCTTACTGATGTTAGGATAGTTGTTTTGTTTGGCCCTGAAACTCCTAAGATATATTCGCCATTAAGTGATAATTGCGAGTGTGTTTATTCAAATTATAGTTGTTCGCCTTGTGTTTCGGCTTTTAATCACAGGAAGACGCCTTGTATAGACAGCAAGTGCCTTAAAGCAATAAAAGTGGATAAGGTATTTGAGATTGTTAAAGGTAGTTTATAAGGTTCGTAATAATGGATACTCAAAAATTCAGCGAAAAAAGATTTGCAGAGATTAAAGAGTATAGAGATGATAAATTTAATCTTAAAAAAGTGTATAAACTTATAGAAAAATACATTTCTTACAAAAAGGGTAAAAAACTCCTGGATATTGGCTGTGCAGATGGTTCTTTTGCAGTGATATTACAGAAAAGACTGGGTTTTGATGCTTATGGCATAGATATAGCAGAAAAAGCAATAAATAAGGCTAAGATTAATGGAATCAAGGTGCAGGCAGGGGATTTATCAAAGGGGCTGCCCTATAAAAGTAATTCATTTGATGTTGTTATAATGTGCGAAGTTATTGAGCATATTTTTGATACTGATTTTTTGCTGCGTGAAATTTATAGAGTGATTAAGAAAAATGGTTTTTTGTTTATAACTACCCCAAACGTTGCTTCATTTACAAGCAGGATAAAGCTTATTTTTGGAGGTTATCCCAATGGTTTAGAGTATTGCATCAATAAAACCACAAGTGGCCATATAAGAGCTTATACACCAAGAATTTTAAGAAAACAATTGCGCAGGAATAATTTTAATATAATAAAAATGACTTCACCCAATTTACTTTTTCCTGTTAAGAGTGAGCTAATTCCTAGTTTTGTTAAAGAGCCGATGATTTATTTTTCTGATTTGACTAGAAATTTGGGAGAACAGATTGTAGTTGTTGCTAAAAAATGAAAATTAGTAGAAATTTAGAAGCAATAATTATAACATTACTTTACCTTACATGCCTTTATTTCTGGACTTTGCCTATACAAAAAAACCCTATACCTTATGGTGAAGTTGATGCAGTTTCACATTATGCTGTTGCAGATTATATCTATCAATCAGATAGATCTATTACAACATTGCCATATTATATAGATAAAAGATATGGTAAGGATAATTTATTTAAGCCCCATGTTTTATGGTACCCACCACCTTTTCATACTGCTTTAGCAATTGCAGCTGTTTTTGGCGGTGAAAGTAATGTTCCGATATATATAGCAAACGCAATTTTTGGTTCTTTAATTGTTTTGGGTGTTTATTTCATTATGAGGAAATTTTTCGGATTTGAGGCTGCTTTAATCTCTGGATTTTTACTTATTTTTTCCATGAGGGATATTATGATTTACTTGTGGGGACAATGGCCTGAAAGAATGGGATTTGCTTATTTGCCTTTGATATTATATTGTTTTTATAAATACTGTAGCTCTTACTTACATAAAGAAGAACGGCCAATATATCTTTATATTATGGCTTTGCTTTTGGCTGTTAATTTTTTTATACACCCCATGGATTTTTTTCATTCAATTGGGGCTTTGGTTCTTCTTGGTGTATTTTTTTTGATTAAAGAAAAGAGGTTATTTTTTAATATTAGATATGTATTTGCTGCAGTTGTTTTATTCTTATTGGTTGTTAGTGTGTTCCCCTCACAGTCTATGAATGTATTCATAAGATTGCGATCGGGCAAAGGAGATGCAGTAGCTGTAGGGGATATTAGTAGATTATTTCATTGGTTTAAACCACAGGAAGATAATCCAGGAGTGCCGCAATCTTATTTTTCTTATAAAGCTATGATCGGGCCTTATTGGACAATGCCATTGATATTTTTGGGGATATTATTCCTTTTGTTGAGAAGGAATAAAAAGGATTTAGTAATGTTAGCCTGGCTTGTAAGTTTATACATTATGATTCACCTTGATTTTATAGGTAAAGGCAGGGTTCATAGGTCATTAAGCGGGACAGCACACATATTTTATCCCCTAATGATATTAGGCTTGATATATACTGTTTCTTTGATACCTAAATTAATGCCTACATTAAGGCGTTATAAAAGCTTGCTTAAGTATGGTTTAATTATCATATTTGTGATTTTTATGTTCATGTCAGCAGGTGTAGCTGCAAATAGGTCTTTGAAAGGCGCATATTCAGGCATTCTAAGAATAAACCCTTACCAATATGAGCTAGCACAATGGTTAAGGCAAGGAAATGTTCCAGAAGATGCTGCTATATATCATCAAGGGTCGATATTTTTAGCTAAAACTAGATGGATATGGTTTATAGGGCATAGGCACCTTATTTCTTCTGAAAGGCATAGTGTGGATGAATATAATGTAACTCATGTTATTATGGATTACTCTGATTTTGCTCTTATTGGTGACCAGAATACTGTTAATAATCTGCAAGAGTGGGAAAAACAAAATTTGATAAATAATACTTTAATTTATGATAAAGATTATATAAGGGTGTATGAATTTGAAAATTAGGTTAGATGACAAGGTAACTATTGGTATAATATTGGTTTTAATAGCTTTATTTTCATTTATTTTTTTAGGTTTTACTGGCTTTAAGGTAATATTTGGCATGCTGCTTGTTTTCTTTCTGCCTTTTTATCTGATTTTGGATAATTTTGATATATCCAGAAGCGAGAAAGTGGTTTTTTCTTTTTTTATTGGGGTAGGGATATTTCCTGCAATTGTTTATTGGCTAGGTGTTTTAATTTCGTTTAAATTAGCTATTTTAATTGCTTTTGTTTTGTTGGTTATAATTGGTGTTTTGGTTAAGAGGTTTAAGAGGAAAAGATTCGATATTTAGGAAATTTATATTTTCTTGAAAAAAACAGCAAAATTTATATACTACTTAGTATTACTTAGTTATACCATGGAAGCTGTAAGTTTGAAATTGGAAGATGCATTCTTGAAGGACATAAAGAAATCTATGAAAAGACATAGATACACAACTAAAACAGAATTCATTAGGGAAGCAATAAGGGATAAAATAAGGGATTTAGAAAAAGAAGAAGCCTTGCTTAGACTAAAGAGGGTGTATGGAGCATCAAAAAGGAAAACAACTGATGAACAACTTCATAAAGCAGGAGAAAAAGCTTTTGAAGAATTAGATAACAATCTTAAATAAAATCCTCTGGTTTTTTAGCACCTGTTATGTCTTTTAGCCTTTCAAAATGCAGGTTTGTTGCAATTATTTGCAGGTTATTATCTCTTGCTAAGATAGCATGAAGCGCATCTTTTTTTGGAACATTTCTTTGAATAGCTAATTTTTTAGCTTCTTCGATTTGTTCCCTATAAATATGAACATGTTTTATGTTGTCTGGTTTAGCTATACTTAAAATAGAATTAATTTCATCTTTAGTGTATCCAAGATGTTTGAATTCTTTAACATTCAAATCAGAATAAGCGATTTTAAGATTGTCTTCAATGATTTTGGTAAGCAATTTCAAAGCTAAGCTCCCCATTCCGGCCTCTATTTTCATGAAAATCTATCCAGATTGAGGTGTCGAAATAGAATTCCTGCATTTTTTGATAGTTTTTTCCTTTATTTATATAATTTGCTGATAAATTAAAAGGAATTGAAGTTAGTGTAAAAAGCTAATCCTTTTGCTTTTTATTAATGCATATATCCCTGCGCATATACCAACTAAAGGCAAAATCCAGATTTGATATTTCATTGACAACCCTAAGACTCCCAGGTTATAACCGATAACACCATAGAAAGCCATTCCCAGGACAGTTCCTGCAATTACTCTTTCAATGAAGTTGAGTTTGTCGATAAATAGGTACATGAGCATGAATCCAGGCAATATGAATAACCAGAAGAGAGATAATGCTAGTTTTAGTGTAATTAAGAGGGATTCTTTATTAAAGACTATTTTTAATAAGACTATTTCTACTATTAATAAAACTACGATATAAACCATTTCTTTTTTCAAGCTATCCTGTATAGTTACCAAAACAATCAACCCCCGGCTTATTATTTTTTAATATCGAAACTAATGGGTTAGAGTATATTTCTTCAATCCAATCGTTTTTTATTAGAAGGTCACGAATAGCCATATTATACTGCGCTAGTACAGGCTCTCTTGCAGCTTTATCAAAGTATGCATATTCTATCTTGCATATATCTTTTTGTGTATCTTCTGTTGGAACATGATAAGACTCTCTATATTCTTTTAAGCATTCAAACGACCCATTTCTTGGCTTTAATTCGTAGTTAAAGAAACAGAAGGATAACGGCCCAGTTTTATGCAGGTAGGTAGGATACCCGTCTGCAAGCGAAAACCTGTAACTTCTTTTGATTTGCTGAGATTTTATATCTTCAACATAACCCCTTACCCCTACATTAAAGGCTATTCTTCTTGAATTGTATAATGGCGCGTTATGTGTTAATGCGTCAGAATAAAAATAGTATACATATGCATCTTCCGGGAGATTTTCTCCAATCCAATTTAACGCATTCCAATCATACTGATTCATAATACCCTGTCCAACCCTTGTTTTTCCATATATTCCATTTGCAGATATTAATAAGATTATAACAGCGATAATAAATGGGTAAATAACCCTTACTTTTTTGATTAGCAGCCTTAATACATAATAAACTGCAAATCCAAAGAAGAAAGATAGGTACATCACCCAAAACAGCCTGTGAGCATAAGCTCTTTTTCCTATACCAAGATATATAAGGTAGCCAAGCAAGAAACAGTATACAGATACAGAAGCTGAAACTGCAGTCTTATCCTTTTTTGATACCAGGAATAAGATAAATCCAGTCAGGGCAACTATGCCAATAATACCCAGGTTTGCCAAATCAAATGTTGGATACCCTCCTACTGCAGCACTCATATCCCATGCCGCCCTGTACCCTTCTGCTTTCATAAAAGTACTTGCGAATATTAGCAAAGAATAGAATGACAGCACAATGGTTAATAAGCTGCTTATCATTGCTTTTTTAATAAGGTCTTTGCTTAATTTCCTTTCTTTAAATATCTTAACTAACAAAAAAATTCCGAAAAAGAACCCTACATAAACAAATTCCGGCTGATGCGCCAGAGCTGTTGCGGAAAGGAATAAAGCAATTGGCAAGTAAGAGAATTTCAGTTCAAATTTTGTAATTGCCCATAATGAAGCAACCATGAATAAAATTCCTACCAATAGCAGCCAGTAACCCCAGAATATTAAAGGCATTAACCTGCTTTGAAGCATTAACAGGCATACAGGCAATGCAAGCATTGCTATGTTTCTGTTTGACTGCCTCCAGATCAGATAGATCATCAATATTGCAAACAGGAAAGACAATACCGCAATGATCATTATGCTGTCATGAACATTAAGCCCGCTTAATATAGAAAGGCTGCTTGTTAATTGAAACAGCATAGGGGGGTGGATATCAACAACATCTTCATAACCACCAACTGTATATGGGGGGGTATTTGTTACAACCCCTTGTTCTTTTATGTACTGGTTTGTTGCCTGGTGGAAGAAAGCATCTGACGCCAGGTATGAATAAGGGAACGGATGAGAAATTTTATGCTCCCATGGCTCACCTAAAGCTAGATATAAGAATACTCCGGCAAAGATTATAATAAGCAGAACTTCAAAATTAACTTTTATTTTACTGATACCACCCATATAATTTTGAGGTTTTTAAGCGCTATTTAATATTTTCGTTCTTATTAAACAAGATACTCATAGGGGCAAAAGTCGACACATTTATAAATCAAAAATCAACTCTCTGTAGTATGGAAACGATTCTTGTAACTGGAGGGGCTGGATTTATAGGCAGCCACGTATGCGAAGCACTTTTATCTAAAGGAAATAAGGTTATATGTGTTGATGATTTTAATGATTATTACAGCCCCAGCATAAAGGAGAAAAATATAGAAGAAGCTTCTAAAAATCCGAATTTTGTTCTTCACAGAGTAGACATAACTGATGATAAAGCATTAAGGAAAGTTTTTGAAAGCAAGATAGACAAGGTTATTCATATTGCAGCCAGGGCCGGCGTTAGAGCTTCTTTTGAGAATCCTCAACTGTACGAAAAAGTTAATGTTGAAGGGACAAGAAATCTATTAGAGCTTTCAAAAGAATTTAAAATAAAGAATTTCATATTTGGCTCCAGCTCCTCAGTTTATGGGACAAACAAGAAGCTGCCGTTCTCAGAAGAGGATCCAATAGAGAATATAATAAGCCCTTACGCAGAAGCAAAGAAAAAAGCAGAAGAATTATGTAAAGAGTATCATGATAGGTTTGGCCTTAATGTAATATGCTTAAGATTTTTTACAGTTTACGGTCCCAGGGGCAGACCAGATATGGCACCTTATAAATTTACAAGGCTTATTCTGGAAGGAAAGCCAATAGATATGTATGGTGGTGGGGCAAGCAAAAGAGATTATACATATGTTAAGGACATTATTGATGGAATTTTGTCAGCATTGGATAAAAATTTTGGTTTTGAGATTATAAACCTAGGCGATTCAAATACAGTTGAGTTAAAGCATTTCATTTCTTTGATAGAGAAGGAAATAGGAAAAAAAGCAGTTATAAATAAGCTTCCTATGCAGAAAGGCGATGTTCCTATTACCTATGCAGATATTTCAAAAGCAACTAGATTATTAAATTACAATCCAAAGATTAAAATAGAGGAAGGGATTAAACTTTTTGTTAATTGGTATCAAAATGAGAAATAATGGAATAACTGTACTGCTGCCTGTTTATAATGAAGAGCAAAGTATTAGTTCTGCTATTAACGAGATTAAGGAAGTCATGTCTTCCAATAATTTAGAGTACGAAATTATAGTTATTAATGACGGCAGTACAGATTCAACAAAAGGCATTGTAGAGAAAGAAGGAGGGATAATACTAATCAATAATGCTTATAATCTGGGTTATGGTTCTTCTTTGAAAAGAGGAATAAAAGCTTCAAGGTTTCCCTGGATACTCATGCTGGATGCAGACGGCACTTATCCTATCCAAGAGATTCCCAACCTCATAAAGTATAGAACTGATTATGATATGGTTGTTGGGGCGAGGACCGGGAAAAATGTCTATGTCCCTTTTATGAGAAAACCTGCCAAATTCATCTTAACAAAACTTGCAGAATTCTTAACAAAGAAAAGGATTCCTGACTTAAATTCAGGTATGAGACTATTCAAGAAGGATATTGCACTTGAATTTTTTCACTTATTTCCTTCTGGCTTTTCATTTACAACCACAATTACGCTGGCATGTTTGACCAATGATTACACAGTTAAGTTTATTCCTATAGATTATCTAAAAAGAAAGGGCAAGTCAACAGTCCATCCAATAAATGATTTTATAAATTTTAATAAAATAATATTTAAGATGGTTCTTTATTTTGAGCCTTTGAAGTTCTTTTTATGGCCAGGATTTGTTTTGGTTTTAGCAGGTATATTTTATGGAATCTATCAGATATTAACAACTTTTCCAAGAAATCTGGGCCAATTTCCGATAATGCTTTTTTTAGCAGGATTGCAGATAGTTTTTTTGGGTTTAATAGCCGAGTTGATTGCAAGATCAAAAAATAAGTAAGAATGAAGATGGTATCCAAAAAAAAGCATGTACTTTTAGTATTTTCTAATAACCCCAAGAAGTCTTTTGGAGTTTTGTTTCCTTTAGGGTTGGCTTACATAGGCACAGCTTTAGAAAATAAAGGCCACTCTGTAGAGATATTTGATATGAACCTATATGAAAATCCATATAAAGCTCTGACAAAAAGGCTTGAAAAAAAGGATTATGATTGTGTAGGGATTTCTGTTAGGGACATTGATTTTAATCCAAGGCATATTCTACCCTATATACCTGTAAAACTAACATGGAAAAATACACCATTGCTTGCTTTTATGAAAACTGCAGAGCTAATCAAAAACATTGCTCCTGAAAAACTGTTAATCGCAGGAGGTGCAGGATTTACTGTTGTTGCTGACAGGGCTACAGAAGCAGGTGTTGTGGATGTAGGAATCGCTGGTGAAGGAGAGGAATTAATGGTTGAACTGATGGATTACCTTGACGAACCTAACGGATACAAGAAAGTGAAAGGGTTGTACTACAAAGAAAAAGGAAAACTTAGGTTCTCAGGACATAGGCCTCAAATAACAGAAAAAACCCTAAACACAATACCTAACAGGGAGTTTGAAGGGCTTCCTAAGAATCTTAATGTCTACGGAAACGGTATACAAACTATGAGGGGATGTCCTTTTAAATGTACCTACTGTACCTATTCATTAACTCAAGGTTCCCAAATAAGATTAAAGAAATTAGGCGTAATCATCAAGGACATTGAAAACCTAAGATATAATCATGGGGTAAAAGAGTTTACCTTTGTTGATTGCATATTTGCCCATCCGAGAAGACATGCTGAAAAAGTAATTGATGAAATGATAAGAAAAAAGATTGATGTTAAGTGGAAAGCAGAGGTAAGAGTTGATGCTTTTGATGAAAAATTTCTTGGCAAGATGGCAAAATCTGGCTGCTATAGACTTGATTTCTCACCAGAATCTGGTTCTGGAAAAATATTAAACAACCTAAATAAAGAAGTAACCCCCAAACAAATAATAGATTCTTTTAAAATACTTAAAAAATATCCCAGCATTCAAAGTTGGTATTATATGATGTTTAATACCCCTGGAGAAACTGCAGCTACAGCTTGGGAAACAATAAAGTTAGTGTATCGCCTCTACAAGATGGGCTTGGTAAAACAACATGGCAGGGTATTGTTCTCAATAGTACGAATCTACCCCAATACACTCCTGGAAAAGATAGCTTTGAAAGAAGGAAAAATAACTCCACAAACAGACCTTATGAAACCAGTATTCTACAATTCATTCCCCTTAAGCATGCTTAATTTTCTAGCAATTTTCG
>SDBT01018581.1_pt1 | contig 10920 bp, 21 predicted proteins | sample 2277101 | NCBI WGS metagenome assembly SDBT01 (sample SAMN10404973, study PRJNA504765) | marine sediment metagenome | isolation source: marine sediment core GS10_PC15, 103 cmbsf | place: Arctic Ocean: Southern Knipovich Ridge | collected 2010 | reverse complement strand
CCATGAAACTGCGAAGAAAAATGGAGGGGCGAACCCCTCCTAGTCAAAGAGTTCTGACTATTGTCGACAAAGACTATCATGCTAAAACATCTCCCTTTTTATTCGTTTGTTTTAGATTAGGCGAATGTTTCACAACAGATACTCTTCCATCTTTATGGTATCTTAATACTGCCCACGGCATACCCAATTCTTTTGCTTCATTAATCAAATGATTTTTAGTATGATAATCATAAACTTCTTGACCAACTCTTCCACACCAGAAACTTTTATCTGCAAATTGTCCTCCCCACCTAAATGGATATTCTATTATTAGTGTTCCTTCTGGTAAGTCTTCCTCTTTCATTCCTTAACCTCAGAATATTTACCATACTCATTAAATAATGGTCCGCAGCATGAATCACAAGCATCGCCATCTTCACAGTTACCATGGTTCATCTTCCCACAGCTATCACATTTTCTCTTCATTCTTCTAAATCCCCCTTGTTATTCGCATCTTGGTCTATTGGAAACTGTAAACATCTTGGGCATATTCTATCCATTCTATTCCCTAGATTTGTTATTGGTCTATACCCAGTTTTTTTAAGGGTTCCAGAACAAATTGCACAATCCATACCTATTTTTTTCTTGGTTAAATTTACAAGAGACCATATTTGTTCTCCGTATCTAGTAGAGTATAAGACTGCCATCTTTTCTGACATGATATTTACTAATGAATAATTTTCCATTATTCCTTAACCTCCGACGCAATCTGGACATTTGACGACTCTAGCATAATATCTACATGATTTGGTTTAAGATTATCCATAACAGTTTTCATAATTCCGACTACTTCACGATTGTTTAGATGTGGAAAGACTTTTTTCTCTAGTGGTGTTTCCTGATCATCTATATATTCTGCGGAATAAGTTATTAATGTATAAAGTCTTTTCATAAAAATTTGTCCTCTTTTAATTGAGCTCCCATTTTTCTATAATCTTCTAAGCTACAAATTCCATCATAGTTATTATCAGCTATACATTTTTCCACGAAATCTCTATATTTTATTAATGTCATTATTTTCACCTCCTAAATTGTTCGCACTTTTGATACAGGGCGTATCCTTCAAATACCTACCGATCTGCCCGCTCAATCGTTTTAACTTATTCTCTATATCCTCTATCTTATCATCCGGCAAATGGGCTTTGTCCATTAGTAGAAACAATGTCCCTCTATCAACCCATGAGTTAAAGTTAAAATATGCTGAATGTTTTCTGGAATATCCATTTTCACAAGCTAATCTATGCCTTTCCTTACTGATGTCTCCTGAATTCTTTATATTTAATGTCGTAATTTGGTAAGTAGAATAGTTTTCTTCTATAACTAAATCTACTATATCATCTTGATATGTGTTACATTTAGATTGACATATCTGGGCCACCTTATACACAGATATTTTCTTATTCTTTATCAGTCCCCATGTTCTTTTATTAGCCTTATCTAACGATAAGCATCTTAATGTTGTTGTATATGGAATATCCATATCCCGTGACAGTATCCTTCTAGTAAACCTTCTCCGCCATATCCTTTTCCCAATCTTGTTAGCTCTAGATAATATCTTCCATCTATTTAAGGTGATCTCATCTCTCATTACAGAGAGTTGTTCTTTCGATTTAAAGTATTGTTTTTTTAATTGTTCTTTATCCATTCTTATCATCTCCGAGGTCAAGACAATCGCATAAACCATTCCAGTTATACCAGTAGGCACATTCTTTACAGTACTTCATTCCTCTTGCAGTGTCTATTTCCTCGTGATCTTCCATTGTTATTATAATGCCTGGCTCACCCCAGGACTTTATGGATATGAGGGAGTTGGGAGACTCCTCTTGTGGTGAGTATGATGCCCCCGAATGTTAGTTCGGAGGACTGTGACGTAAAAAAATAAAAAATAAATTAACTTCTTTTTCTCCAGGATAATTATTCAGCAAGAGGAATTACTTGATATCTTGTATCATCTTTAGTCGTTCCGGACTTCTTAACCTTGAAATTCTTTAGCTTAGGATTATCTTCAATTAATACTTTTAATTGCTGTATAACAGTTACTGGCACACGATAATTCTCTTGATCTACGATAATTAATTTCTGCTTGATTGTTTTTGGTAACTTGGTTACTTTATCAATAAGCTCGAATTCGTCATCAACTAACTCACAGTCTACTGAAACCTTTTCTAAGTCTGCAATATTCTTGGTAGTTTGCTGTGGCTCATAGTCCTTTGCATATTCTGATATCTTTGACATATTCATTTGACCTCCATTTTATTTAGATTTTTCATCTTCAACTCCTATCCTAACCCTAAACCCCTCTAATATTTTACCATTAGAGAGTAGTTTAATTTCCTTTTTCGTTAGTTTGACAATGATCTTCTCTCCATCATGTCCTTCTCTGAAGTCTACAATCGTAACATCCTCATCTCATTTAAGTATCTAATCTTATCCTTTGCCCACATTGACGGAGAGAGTGTCATCATCATTGGGATCGAGAATATGAATAACCATGAAGTAAATAATGGTAGTGCAGCGATTACTGACAATATTTTTCCTATTCTTATTCTCATTAGTGGAGTGTACCTTTTGTAGTCTGTTCTTTGTTTTGCCATGTTATCTAGAGTCGTTGTCTTCATTCTTGTGCCTCCGCTATCTTTTCTACAATATCAAATACCTTGTTTATAGTCTCATCTGCAGTTTTATATCCAAGTCTATATTTAGCTTTTTGGATTCTCCTTGCTGTTTCTTTTGAAACGTCGATTGTTGTTTCTGCCATGATAATCTATATTATTATAGTTTATATAGTTTGTTGTTCACTCAATAGTGAATACTTTTCTCTGTTCAAACTCGGCAACCTTTCCATCATTCCACCGAACAGTAGGTCTCAAATATCCAACTACCCGCGACCACACAGTACATTTAGTCCTCATCATCATTTAACTTACCATTCACTTTTAATAAACATTTCCTTTTAAACTGGCAAGTGACACATTCTTTTAACTTGAAGAATTGATCCTTCTTCCCAAAACACTTCTTAAGCTGTTTCATATATGACTGTTTCATATCCTATCTCTTATCTCCTTTGTTGTTTTTAGGTGGGTTTATAGGTATAGGATTCGACTTTCGTTTAGATTCTAACCAATCCATAAACATTGGGCAATTATGCGGATATTCGTGTCCGCAGTACCTCTTTTGTTTTGAATACCTGGATGTTGTTTTATGGGTGCATTGTCCGTTATTTGAGGCTTTGTAGGGGCAGCCGTTTATTTTGTTTGTCATTTTTTATCTCTAATAAACCTCATTCTAGTCCCGCATTTATCTAAAAGTCTCTGCCTATCTGTAGCATAACGGTCTATTGATAACATCTCTATTTGACTGAATCCGTAGCTTTCTACTATCCTTTTTACTTCCGCCTGGAAGTATTTATTTATATCTTCATCTGTCTTTGTTTGATTTATTTTCATCTTGACCCCCTACCATTTCTCTTGGAAATCAATTTAGCAAACTTAGTCAGTCCACCACCATACTTACAAGTCTTACAATAATACATACCATGAGAGTCTTTAAAATCGTACGGACTATCACATATATGACAGTTCTTAAAATTATGTTTCTTCGCTAATCTAACTATTGAAACAGAGTTGGCCCAACCTTTTACTTCTCCTAAATCTTGATTATCACGTTCTGGGGTAGAAAGTCCGTACTTCTCACGTGCTATTTTTATAACTTCTCTAGCTTGGTCCTCAGTAAAACACTTTGCTCCGGCTCCATCACATTGAATTACGTCCTCCATAACTGCTATAAGTTCAGAAGGTCCTCCACACCCACGACTATCTTTATTATTACATCTAAAACAAGTCCACGTATTATTTAATGTATCAACTCTGAAATTCATACCATTACCAGAACCGTGCTTAGGATGGGTCCCCTGTAAACAATGGTTTCCAACATCTCTTAATCCATCAAAAGATATTATATTTCCTATTGGAATATTGGTTATATTGTCTCCTTTCCAATCACTTCGTTTATGGTCTCTAACTATCTTTTGTTTCTTCTCTTTAAAATATTCTCCAAACACTTCTTTAAATTTACTATAAGATATGGTTACTATTGGTAAATCCTTTATTAGCTCGTACTTTTCACCAGACGGATGTGTGGATCCAGCTCCAACAACCATTGTTCCTTCTCCCTGGAGTTCGCCCATATGCGAAGATAGATTGCCTTTTGAGTCTGGAAATAGTAATTGTTTGCTTTCAAATATAATCTTATCCTCATTCCCATTATCAAACCTGAAATATACATGTCCCCTTACCTGCATAGTCTCTGGGAAGTTTTCGTTGTATAATTTTATTAATCCTTGTTTGGGTGTGTCATCATCTAGGGCTCTTAACTCCTTTCCGCATATTACTCCATAGTTTTCTTTAGGGAAGTATTGTTTAATCTCTTCGTATGTATATGGATTCTTCTGCCATTTATCTTCAAATGGACGCTTGTCCTTGAATCTTACACGTAGGAATCGGTTATTTTTTAGTTGGATTGGGATTGTCATAATATACACTCACCTTCACTAATTTTATTAATTTGAATAATTATAGTATAGATACACAGGGTACACAACCATTTCTTGTAGTCAGAGGCATAAGAGATATATTTTTTCTCACACACATCATATATAGAGAAAAAAATATATCTCTTATAAAAGTGTTGGTTGACTATTGGTTGTGTACCCTGTGTATCAGAAATCATCATTCAATAACCTCTAATCCATTTATTATTCTAATCCTATTATCACCATCAGTTACCTGATGTTCCGTAAACTTTGTTATATCTTTCATCCTTTTCCAGAAGATATTAATATCTTCTACTGGATACTCATTATTATTACAGTATTCTTCATATTTATTATAAATTTTATACTTCTTTTCTGTATGTCCAATTTTTTCCATAATTTTATCTATACAAAATGTAGCAATAGAATCAGAACTCCTTGTCCAAAATTCTTCAATTTCGTGCATTTTCATATTAGGAGTAAACCTTTTATTTTTAATAAGACGCTTTAAGCCTTCTGTTGCAAAATATAATATACCCTCTAGTTCTTGTTTATTATTTAATTTACTAAATAAATTCTCATCCCTTCTTTTATCTCCTTCTGGGAAGTGTTCTAAAAATTTTAAGATAATCCATCTTCTAAAAAATCCCCTGGTTCTATCTGGTGTTCTTGGTATTTCGTTACATGAAAACATCATTTTTGCAGAAGGTATAAATTCAAAACTATCTTTTCCTTTTTTTTCTCCAGAAATTTCATCGCCAGAAACAACCATTTTAAATATAGATGTTTGTGACAATGCTTTTTTTGGCAAATCTGCAAATATGTTTGCGGTCTTTCCAAAAAGTCTAGCCGGAGCGAAAGGAGATGTTTCAAGATATTGTAAAGATATTGATGTTACATTTCTTCTTCCTAAGAATTGCTTAATTATATTTAATAAAACAGATTTTCCATTTTCACCATCACCATAAAATAATAATGCTTTTGAATATTTAGTATCATTTAATAAACAATAACCCAACCATTCCTGAATTGCGGAAAGATCTTCTTCCTTCTGTAGTATTTGTTTTAGGAATGTCTTAAAATCTTCACATTTAGATCCGTTTACATAATCAATATTTATTTTATTAAGAAAGATATATTTTGGAGTAAAGTCAAGCAATTCATATGTATCTAAATTAAGTAGACCATTCCCAACAGGTTTTATATTTTTAGGCTGCTTGTCTAAATCTTCTCTATCATAATATGTTTTTCTTCTAATAGACTCTATTATTTCTTTCACTTGTTTATTTTCAGCCTTGTCCTTAAGACGCTTCTCTATCATCTCTGAAAGATACAAATCACCATCTTGCTCATAAGTTCCTATATTTTTATTATAAACTATTATTTCTTTATTATCCTTAAATGTTCTTATTCCGCATATATCTTTATCATCAACTTTAAATGTATGTTCTTTTAATATTCTTAATACAAAATAATATTTAGCAATCCTCCAATCAATCTCACAAACTTTAATAAATAATTCATTTCTACATGTTTCCCATGATTCTTCAATAGTTTCCAATAAGCTTTCTTTTAGTATAGCATTAGCATTAAATTGATTATCAATATCATCTCTTTCAATAATCCTAATCTTTTTCTTTTCTGAACTTATTATTTTATTTGCTTCTGTTTTTGTAAGTCCGCATCTTATTCTACTTTTCTCAGCCTCTTCTAATAAAATATATTCTTCACCAGAGATTAATGGTTTAATATCCTCTACAAACTCCTTAAAACTTTTTACTATTACATCTTCCATTATCTGATTCCTATAAACTTCTTAGATTTAGTTACAATAATCTTTGTTATCTTCTTTTTTAAACCGCTTGGAATTTCTTCCCATATCCAGTTCATTATTTTTCCATGAAGTATATCGTGTTGTCTTTTTTGGATAATGAATTGTTCTCCGTTACCTTTTGGGTTATCCATAAATTTTGGGAGTATATGATGACTCTCCGTTTTTTCCCTTACCCTAGTATTTAAACCCTCTACCAACTCCTCTAACTCTTCACAATCACAAGCGGGACAATATGGTATCCCGTTCTCTGAACAGAAACGGTATTCACATTTTCTACACCTCAGATCTTTCATAACTTCATCTCCGACTTTATATATTCTTGATTTAATCTTTCTAGCCCATAAGAATAATCCCCTACTCTTCTATCCCTCACTGGTCCAACATCTTTTGTCAATATGGTTGTTACCATTTTAAAATTATATATATGGTTTGTTTTTGTTGTCACCATGTCTTTTCCTTAAAATCGTTTATATCAAACATATCACTCAAGAATAATCTTACTTTTTCCATAGGATAATTTTGATCCTCAAACCAATAGAAATCTCCCTCCTGTAATTCAGAACGTATCCACCCATTAATATAACCCTTAGGCTCTTTAGTAATATGACAAATAAGTTTCTCTTGGAAGTAAAAACTCGCTTTCTCTCTCAACCTCAATTTCTTATCATTCTCCATCTCATCTCAAGCCCCGAAGGACGGCCCAAACATTCGATCCCAACCGAAGCCAATCTCAAATGAGAGGGTTCTAATTTACAATATACTTTCCTTTAAATACTTTCATTCTCACTACAAAAAGACAACACAATAAAACCCTAACCACAACTTATTTAAACTAAACAACCTTCAAATAAGTTCGCATTCTTTACCTTAGACGTCATTGCAACTTATAACTATTCCTCCAGAGTAAGTTGCATTTACACACGAACCAGTGAACCCGATAGTCCCTTGATGGAGATAATTCCCAGTTACATTTATATTGTTAGAAACATCTAAGTCTACAAACCATGCTTTTGTGATCCTACTAACAGAGCTTCCAATAAAACTAAAGAACCCGCTAGCTACATTAGTAATATCAAACCCACCGATGTTAGAATCCCCTTGCATAACAGAAGAACCATTAAGTAAGAAGTATCCAGGAAATAAAGGAGAGTTAACTACTCCGGCCCAATCAAAGATAGTAGTTGAGTTCAAAGAAATAGAATTAGTAACATTCAAATCTTTCTCTATTATTTTATCAAATGTTGCGTTACCTCTTATTGTTATCTGGTCTCCGGAACCATTATAGAATATTCCCCTATTTGGGAATCCATCAGATGCTAAAGAACCATCTCCAAATAGAATAACCGAATCGAAACCAGAAACATTGATTAGCGTGGTTGATGTTGCTGTTCCATTTAATTTAACTGTGTCTACAAAACATTCCCTCGATGGTCTGTTTGATGATCCAACATCACATATAAAGGTTATACTGATAGAGGCTTGGTCATCCATTGACGAAGGAAGCGATATTACTTCTGCTTCTGTTACTACAGAAGTTGTAGTGTCTGAAAATATTACTACATCACCTGAACCAACATTATTGTTGACTTCGACAGAGAACTCACCAGCACCAACTAAATTAACTAGGCTATATACAAAAGATAAAGTTGTTTCATTTATGTCTAATGTCGATATGTTTGTCTGCATCTCAACTAAACCGCTTCCTGCTCCACTCCCCATAGCACAATCTCCCTGGTCACATGATACAGGATTAATAACGCTTAGCCAATTACCTAAGTCTGTCTGTATATTAGTAAATATTCCCAATCCTCCATCAAATGTTTCTAAGAACTTCCTCACTGGTTGTCCCTCTATAAATCCCCTAGTAAATATTACTGGTTCTGATATATGAACAGAGCCGTTATTGAAATTAACATTTTGACCTTGTAAATCAAATACGGCCACACCTTCTACCGCAATACCCTTATGTACTTTAAGTGTTTGCCATACTTCCATATCTCCCATTGTAAAAAGGAGTGGGCCACCAGGAATTAAATCTATAGCGTTACCTCTTGTATCTGCGTGAAAGTTACAATCTACTCCGAAAGAATCACAAAGAATAATATAGTCTGAGGCTTTACTCATGTTAACAGACCCGCCTTCAGTGAAATTTTCTGTAGCCATGTACTGGGGGATAAGTCCGAATGAATTGCCTAGTCCTGAAAAACTATTATTTCTCCCTGATTGCATCCACAAGTTTGTCTCGTTTTCATGTGAAAATAAATATGTTATTTCTCCTTCGGGGCTTTCATCTTCGTGTTCAAATATAATCGCATTGTTTGCTATCCCACCAAATGGGAATCCGTCAATGTTGGTTCTTATTATATGTTCCCCCTCACTGTCTAGTGTTATTCTGTTTACGTTTACTAGATTACCACCGCCCATTGTTATATCATTTCCATCCATGTCGATGTCTCCCCCCATTGTACATCCGGTTATCTGACAATATAATCCGTCCCACCAAGACTTCATTGCCGTTAGAACTCCTCCTTGGTTTGAGAACTGGGTTGAGTTGACATCTGACAGTACGCCTAGAGAAGTAGTCACCCAATTAGCAGATTCGTTTACAAATGCTGTATTATTATCAAATGGATCTGGTTCTATCAAGTTGTATCCAAACTCTTCAGCGGATAGAAAAGATATATTCAGGGTAGAGAATAATATAATTATAATCAACAAGTTTATTCTTTCCATATTGTTAAGATACACAAGCATTCGGTATATTTAAATCCTTTTAAAGTTAAGTTAACTTAAACAAAACACTTATATACTTGACAACCATATAATTTCATGGGTTTTTTAGAAAGTTTAGGTGTACAGAATAATCCCCTTGGAGGAATATCTGGTTCAGGAGCGTTATTTTGGGGGGGACTCATTCTCCTGGCATTTATAATTCTGATAGTCGCAGGAGCTGCGGCATTTTTTTACTACGCCAGGAAGGCAAAGAAGACAGCATTCAAAAATGAGATTCCTATATTTATTTCTCTAAATGGTAAACATAAAAAGGTTGGGACAGATTGGGCGAAAGAAATATACGTACCGGACTCAAATATAAGTCTATTCTATTTAAAAGTCAATAAAATTTATATAGCTCGTCCAACTAGGGCGATGGGGAAGAATGAATACTGGTATTCTATTTCCGAGAACGGAGAGTGGGTGAACTTCGATTTATCGACTAATCCAGAGGATAATACATTAGCTAAGGCAAACTATGACCACAGAGATACTAGATATGCATATGTAAATCTAAAAGATATTATCAAGAAAAACTACAAAGATAAATCTTTGGTCTGGTGGAAGGATCCAGTTATTATGAATATAATATCTTTTGTCATTATGAGTGTTATCTTCGTCGGTGCGTGTTGGTTTTTAATTGCAAAAATGGGCCACTTAATAGGACAAATGGGCCCATTCTTAGATAAGATGGATATAATTGCTGATAAAATGGCTGGTGCAGTACAGGGTGCACAAAATATAAATTCTGGAGTAGTCAGTTCAAGATGAATACTGATATATTAGTTATAATAGTTGGTATTTTGTCACTAATTATAGGAATTGTCATAGGAATCCAATTTTTCAAATATAACGAGAAAAAACAAAACAAAAAATTATTAGAAAACGCCCAGGATGTATTGGATGGAAAAAGAGAAAATAAGATCAAGATAGATGGAGAAGAGTTTGATGCAACCATGTTTAGGGTTAGAGACAAAGATGATAATGAGATATTAATAGATTTACAAGGGGGTGGCGAAGTACAAGATGGAACTGGAAATAAAGGCAGCACAAGAGTTGAAGAAATATCAGAACAAGAAGTTGAAGTTAATGGAGAGGTCGACGAAGGCTCAGGAGAGAATAGCGGAGGCGTCGGAGAAGAGAAACGAACTACTGGAATTAGATCAATCCTTTCAAGAATCAGAAGATTTGGATGAGGGAGAAGAAGCCCTAGTGGAAGATATTTTAGACGATGGATTGGTGGATGATGAAACCGAATAAATTCATTGGGTGGTTAAAACTATCAATCTCTTTATTTTGTATGATATTGATTCTAATTGGATTTGGATTTGGATATATTTATAATAACCACAAGAATGGTGCATGTGTAGAAAGACCTCTATCTTATGGAATCGAGAAGTTTAATAGAGCTAATAATGATAGTTTTACTTGTGCATGTACCTCTATGTCAGGATTAACAAACCCATTTTATTTTAATGAAGACGGCGTATTTAGGGGAACTTTTTTAGAATCCCAAATAAAGATAATCCCAGAATAATAAAAAGGCCCCCTATTTCTAGGGGGCAGAAATAAAATTTTTTGTCCTGTATCTATTTAACCGAACCCTCGATCTCCACCGAAACTAGCATTACTATCTCCTCCAGTTGATTCAGCCACTCCCATCATCCTTCGTATTGCGAAGACTAATAGAGCGATTAAAATTGCTAATAGAATAGCAATTCCAATAATTGTACCTACCGTAGGG
>SDBT01018580.1_pt1 | contig 10920 bp, 8 predicted proteins | sample 2277101 | NCBI WGS metagenome assembly SDBT01 (sample SAMN10404973, study PRJNA504765) | marine sediment metagenome | isolation source: marine sediment core GS10_PC15, 103 cmbsf | place: Arctic Ocean: Southern Knipovich Ridge | collected 2010 | reverse complement strand
CCTGTAATCGGTTTGGTAGAAACCGCTTCCCTTAAAGATCACGGCCGAACCTGCACCTATCAGGCGTTCCACCCCCTTACCGCACTCGGGGCACTTCTTCCGAGGCTTGTCCTTTATGGACTGGAAGATCTCAAATCGGTGGCCACACGAGCCACACTCGTACTCGTACGTCGGCATCGCAATAGGGTAAGATCTTTCCGCGGATTTGTCAAGTCCTCACCCAAGCGCCTTGAAAATCGACCCGCCAGAACCTATGATAGGCGGGAATCGAAACGAAAGGATTTTCAATCGTGGCAAGGAATCTTCCCGACAACGCGGGGCATTTCGGCATATTCGGCGGCAAGTACGTGCCGGAGACGCTGATGAGCGCCCTGGAAGAGTTAGAGCAGGAGTACGACAAGGCGTGTAAGGACAAGAAGTTCCAGGAGGAGCTCGACTACTACCTCCGTGACTTCGCGGGGAGACCCAGCCCTCTTTACCTGGCGGAGAAACTTTCCAAGGAAACGGGCGGCGGCAGGGTGTATCTTAAGAGGGAAGATCTCAATCACACCGGCGCGCACAAGATAAACAACGTCATCGGCCACGCTCTTCTGGCCAAGAGAATGGGCAAGAGGCGTTTCATCGCGGAAACCGGAGCGGGTCAGCACGGTGTAGCAACGGCAACGGCCGCGGCACTTTTCGACCTCGAATGTGAGGTCTTCATGGGCGAAGAAGACATCCGCCGCCAAGAACTCAACGTTTTTCGGATGGAACTTCTCGGGGCGAAGGTTACGCCGGTTTCCTCCGGGAGTAAAACGCTCAAGGACGCCGTCAACGAAACGATACGCGACTGGGTGACCACGGTCGAATACACGCACTACGTCATAGGGTCCGTAGTGGGCCCACACCCCTACCCGATGATATGCAGGGATTTCCAATCGGTCATAGGGAAAGAGTCCCGCGAGCAGATACTCAAGGCCGAGAACCGTCTTCCCGACGCGCTTGTTGCGTGCGTGGGCGGGGGAAGCAACAGCATGGGTCTTTTCTATCCGTTTTACGAGGACAAGGACGTGCGTTTCATAGGGGTTGAGGCCGCCGGCCGCGGTCTCGAAACCGGCGAGCACGCGGCGTCTCTCGAATGCGGCAGTCCGGGGATACTTCACGGCGGGAAAGAGTATGTGCTTCAGGACGACGCGGGCCAAATACAAAACGCCCACTCCATCGCCGCGGGGCTCGACTACCCTGGCGTTGGACCGGAGCACAGCTTCTACAAGGACTCCGGCCGGGCCGAGTATGTATCGGTGGATGACACGCAGGCCGTCGAGGCGTTCAAGTTTCTTTCCCAGGCGGAGGGTATCATCCCGGCGCTTGAATCGTCGCACGCCCTGGCGTATTTGCCCAAACTCATGCCCGAGCTGGGCAGTGACGGCATTGCGATAGTGTGCCTGTCCGGGCGGGGAGACAAGGACGCGGGCATAATAAGGTCCGTCGAATGAGCCGGATAGACGACATCTTCGACCTGGCCAAAAAAGAGAAACAGCTTGCCTTTATGCCTTATCTTACCGCCGGCTATCCGGACCTTGCCGTAACAGCTGATCTCATACGCGCTCTGGACGGTGCCGGAGCAGACATAATAGAGATCGGGTTCCCATTCTCAGATCCTCTGGCGGACGGGCCGACGATACAGATGTCGTCGCAGAAGGCGCTCGGAAAGGGAGTAACCCCCGCCGCCGTCATCGATCTCGTGGCGGGCCTGAGAGATGAGGTAGACTGCGCCCTCGTGGCGATGACCTACATCAATCCGGTGCACCGTATCGGTTATGGAACCTTCGCAGGACAACTGGCCGATGCGGGATTCGACGGCGTGATAGTGCCCGACCTTCCTCCCGAAGAAGGATCGGAACTGATCGATGCCTGCCGCGCCAAGAAGCTCGACAACATACTTCTCGTGGCCCCGACAAGCGGAGATGACAGGATAGAGCTCGCTGCATCACACGGCTCCGGGTTCCTGTACTGTGTTTCCCTGACGGGTGTCACGGGCGCAAGACAGAAGCTCGGCGAGAGCGTGGGGCCTTTCCTTAAGAGAGTGCGGAAGCATTGCTCATTGCCCCTGGCCCTGGGCTTCGGCATTTCCACCGCTGAGCACATCCGGGAAGCGGCGGATCTGGTCGACGGGGTGATAGTGGGAAGCGCCATCATCGATGTGATACACCGCTGCGAGGGAAAGAAGGATCTGGTGAGGGAGGTAACGGCCTTCATCAATTCCCTGATTAAAGCCTGTTAGGGGGACACCCTTTGCAATATCTTTTACAGTAAGGTGTTACGTCACCATTAATGCACGCAACCTTCGGACAGGAAACAATCTTTGCCGTCTGCTGCGGAAGTGAATCTGTAAACCATGAAACCTATTGATGTTGCAAAGGGTGTCCCCTGATGGCCAGAATGCCAAAGTGTAAAATTTTGTATTTTTCCGTGAGGGATTTTGCGTCCTCAAGGCAATACTAGGGTAGAGCATAATGCGAAATGATGCAAAGGATGAACTTAGAATGATATACCAGGAAATGGCAAGACCTGTCTGGCAGTATATATACGTACGTGTTGGCAGGAAGGGAGACGTCGCAGACGATTTGACGCAGGACACGTTTGTTGAGGCGCTACGGTCCATTCACAATTTCGATCGGGCGAGGGACATACGCGGCTGGATCATGGGGATCGCCCGGCACCAGGTAACCAGGGCCTATCGCAGACTCAGGCTCTCGACCGATGCGCAGAAGGCACTCGGACAGATGCTGGACATGATAGATCGTAGCCCATGGCCGGACGAATTACTGGAAAAGGCGGAACTCATCGAAATGGTTCAAATCGCCGTCACCGGACTTCCGCACGCTCAGCGGGAGCTTCTGCGCCTTCGCTATGTCGAGGAGCGTCCAATCCGGGACATCGCGAAAGTCCTGAAAAGATCGCAAAAATCCGTTGAAAGTGAGCTGTATCGCTGCCGGCATACGTTGAAAGCGAGGCTCAGATCCCTCGCGGAAGGGAATGAATGATGAACAGACATTTCAATAACCATGAAGAAAACAATCTCGCGAGGCTCCTCAAGAGAGCGGATTTGGCCGCTCCGCCCGATGAAACGATCGTGAGAATAGAAGAAGGTCTTTTCGACAGAAACGCGAAAAAGAGGAAAATTATGATGAGGATTATTCTTGGCGGCAGCATCGGTTCAATTGCCGCAGCACTCATCGTTATGACAAGCCTGTTAGTCGTGCAGCCAAGAGAAAAAGCTAAATCATCGACAGATTCGCTGCGCGCGGAAGCCCGGGAGGCTGTACGACGAGAGATCGAAACTATTAGGACTAGGGTCGACTCGGCGCCAACCTCTGGAAAGATTATCGTTTCTGTTCCGAGCGGCGGACCGATGTTGTCGTCAGTGATCAGGCCAGCTCCCTCCAAGAAAGAGCTAGAGCTCAAGGAAAAGATCGGGTGGACGCCCTTTGTTGAGCAGGTTGATACCGCAGATATTGTTGTGATCGGCAAGATTGTCAGTGCCAAAGCCGACAAAACGAAGAACAAATACGAAATCGTTCTAAGAACACAAGAGGTGCTCAAGGGGCTGGGCAGGAATAGGCCTGCAACAATTCTTCTTCGAGGCTTTGCGAACCAGAAGTACCGCGTGCTGTTTTCCGGCGGTGAGTCGGAAAAGCATGAACTCGATTTGCAGGATTTTCCAAAGGGGGCGACAAGAGCGCTGCTGATTACGAGGCACAGAAAAGATGGCCTGGTCTGTTACTCCTTAAAAACGCTTTCTTCGTATGGCGAAGACGAGATCCCGCAAATCAAGAAGATTATTGCTTCACGGAATGAGCGCATCGCTCAGTTAGTGGCTATCATCAGGGAAAATGCGGCAAAGGACGAAAAAATCTGCTGGCTCGCGGGAAGATACCTCACCAAAAAGATGAAGGCAGAGAATATTGAGGAAGCAGTGACCGTGCTCGTGGATTTGCTGAACAAGGCGCGGAAGCAAGCAAAATCGCTCCATGACGCTATCGCCGTTCTTTCATATTCGAAGTCCGCTAAAGCACATGCGGCTGTCGTAGATATCATGAGATCAAACTCCGAGGGTGCTCAGAACAGGAGGTTGGCGGCTCATTACTCCTCGTTCTTCCCCGAGGCGGGCCGGAGAAAATATATCGCCGATGTGATCCGATTTGCCGAGCAAGGCCATTTGGAAAGTGGGGCAGACTTCACGATATCCCGCTATATCAAGAATATTACCACCGAGGACGAGAAGGCCAATTTCGAGAAGAAATACAAGAAGGCATTCTCCAGCTCACTCCAAAAGTACGGGGAGGTCCCGGAGAAGACAGAGGCGGAGAAGGATGATCTCAGTAACAGACTGCGTGCTAGCAGCTTCATCCTCAATTGTCTTGGATATCCCGAAGCCATGAACACGGTCAAGGAGGTGCTGGGACCATCGAATGATAAGCAACCCCATCCGCAGATCGAGATTTCAGAGGAGGCCGTGTTGAAGTTTTTGAACTTGGGAAAGCGCAAATAAGATTATATGGAGGAAAAGCCATGGGAGCAATTGACGTAAGGGGGCTGCTGTTGATTTTCGGAATTCCTTTTGTACTTGCTTTGTTTGCCAAAAAAGGTCATCACTTTATTTCAATTATGGTCTATGCGCTGGCCTGTCTTAGCCTGGGGTGGCTCTTGACTTTTGCGAGAGTTGTTTTCCACGACCCTATAGGTCCTTATGTTAAGGCTATCGTTGTCGGGATATTTTTTGCGTTTTCAATCGGATCGTTAACCAAAATTCTTCGTGGATCAGCAGGGCACAAACTCAAGATAGGAGTGATTACATTTTCTCTTGTCTTAGCGGTCGTTGGGCTAGCTAATATCCTAATCATAACCATATAACCAGTGCGTAGAGTCGACGCGCTAAAAAGCGCGCGGCTCACACGTACGATAAGGAGCAAATCCATTACTGCTTTCTCTTTCTTGCCCGACCTCTGGTATCTTTAGGCAATTCGTGCCCTTGACAAACGTGGCGGATTTTGCGATATCCGGATATCTTAAGAATATTGCTTCAAAGGAAGAGAAGACCCGCTTACGAGAGAAATACGCAAAGGTTTTCCAGTCCCAGCTCAAAGCGTCCAGGCGTGCCCTGAACGAGACAAAGGCGGCTAATGGACAAGAGCCGAAATAAGCTCAGGTCGATCTATTTTTCTTGCTATCGCCTACCACCTTCCTATAAAATCAACTCGGAAACATTAGGATAACTTGACTTGGGTGTCCCCTGATGAACGTTGCTATTGACGCGATGCTCCTGCGGCGCCCCTACACGGGGGTACAAAGATACATTGCCGGCCTCATCCGCGCGATCGCGTCTCATGTTCCGGACGTAACACTCACGGCATACATCGGCCGCGACCACGACGGTACCTTTTCGGAGGCCGAGAACCTGCATGTCCGCAGAGCTTGGGTGAAGAATTCCTGCCGGCCTCTTCGGATACTCTGGGAGCAGATGGTGCTTCCATTCCGGGTGCGTGCCGCCGGGGCCGATGTTCTACACGCTCCGGGCTACGTGATGCCGCCGCTTACGCCGGTTATCGCCAGCAGGCCCACGATACTCACCGTCCACGACGTTACCGCGCTCGCACGACCCCCCCTTGTGAGCCTGCTCAACGGTCTGCATTACGGGCTTGCTATGCCTGTCTCGATACGACTTGCACGATGCGTGATAGTGCCCACGCGTGCCGTCGCGGACCGCATTGCGGAAAACGGTCTCACCCCCCGGCGTATTGAGGTAGTCCCCTGGGGTATAGAGGAAGACATTTTCACTCCGCAGTCCTCCCCGGCGGACCCGGGCGTCCTGAACCGGCTCGGCATAAAACGGCCCTACGTTCTCCACGTAGGCCGGCTCGAGCCGAAGAAAAACATCGCGCACATTATCAAAGCATTCTTCGCTATGAAGATGGACACCTCCTTCTCACACAAGCTTGTTCTTGCCGGAACACGGGGGCCTTCGCAGAAAGGAATCCAGCGCCTTGTGAGTGAACTGGCCCTGACGGACAACATCGTTCTTACGGGGCACATTTCCGATGATGATCTTGCCGCCCTCTACCGACAGGCGGATCTCGCGGTGTGCGCCTCGACGGAAGAAGGGTTCGCCTTCCCGCCCCTTGAGGCCCTCGCGTGCGGGACGGCCGTGATCGCATCCGACATTCCCGCCTTTGCCGAAACCCTCGCCGGGACCGTGCCCATGTTGAATCCGTCCGACCTGCCCGGGATGAGGCGGACCATGACGGACATGCTGAAGGACGAGTCAGCTAGAGGGGACGTAGTCGAAGCAGGGCGGAAGAGAGCCGCCCTCTACACGTGGAAACGCTGTGCAGAAAGAACCTGCCAGATCTACAGGGAGTGCGTGTAGGGGCCGTTAAATATCTTGACACAGCCCCACCCCCGCAACCCCAGAAAAACTCCAAAGCAACTTCCTATTGACCGGATGGGCAGAAGATTTTTTTGTGATTTGCTTTTCCTGCGGGCACTGTATAATAGGAGAAGGAGACAAGAAAATGACCGACGGGGAGCTCCTGGGCCGGTTTGTAAGGGCAAAGTCGGAGAAGGCCTTCCGGACTCTTGTTGAGAGATACTCGGATGCGGTTTTCTCGGCCTGCCTCCGCCGGCTCGGTTCGCGCGATCTTGCAGAGGATGCGGCCCAGGCCGTTTTCATCGTCCTCACACAAAATGCCCACAAGATTCGGAGGGGCAAGTCGGTCGCCTCCTTTCTCTTCAAAACCGCCAAGTATGTCTGTTCTCACGCCGTCCGGGCCGAGGCGCGGAGGCGCAGGAGGGAAAAGGAGGTAGCGGAAATGCGTCATAAAGAAAACCTGCAGACTGAGGAAAGCTGGGAGGAAATCAGACCGCACATTGACGCGGCGCTCGAGAGACTTCCGCAGAAGCAGCGCGAGGCCGTCATCATGTATTACTTCTGCGGCAAGAAGCAGAGGGAGATTGCACAAGAACTGCGGTGCCCCCAGAGCACGGTGCAGATGCGTATCGATGCAGGTCTTAAGAAGCTCCGCGTCGGACTCGCCAAGTTCGGGGTGGCCGCTTCCACCGGCGTACTCGCAACCCTGCTTGGGGCGAGAGCGCTCGAGGCGGCGCCTGTGGGCTTCGCAGCTTCGGCGGGCTCGGCCGCGCTGGCTGGCACTGCGGGGGGCACGGCCTCGGGGCCGGGGTTTCTCCTGGCGAAAGGGGCGATGAAGATGATGATATGGGCGAAGATAAAATTGGTTGCCGCATGCGTCACGGCAAGTGTAACTGTGGCAGGCGTTGGTGCTTCTATCGCGGTAAAAGCAATCGCGCAGAACAAGCCTGAGGAAAGACAAATCATCGCACAGGCTCCCGCAGATGTCAAAACCAACGCTAAGCCGGTTATTATTCTCGATACCGCAAGCTTCTGGCGCGTGCACTACACCATGAAGCCGCCGGTGGTCAAGAAGGGCGAAGCTGTTGAAGAGGTGAAGTTTCCTACAGCGCCGTGGCTCATGCACCACACGACTCTACCCCCAGCAGGGTGGGAAAAAGCCGATTTCGACGATAGCGGATGGGCCCGTTTTCCAGGAACGCTGTCGTTGAAGGGACAGCTACAGCACAATATTGTTAAAGTTAAGGATCCGAAGCCCCCGTTCTTGGCGCTCGAGTGCATGCGGGGCAAGTTCGAGGTAACCGACCCCTCCAAAGTCAAAGGGCTGGCGCTGTCGGCTTCTTACCGCGGCGGCATCGTCGTCTATCTGAACGGCAAGGAAATCGCGCGGGGACATTTGCCCAAAAACGGGAAAGGAGGGCTGGAACAACTTGCCGAAATCGGGACAGATGACCGCAATCTAACCGACGTGAGAATTCCCGATGGAATTCTGCAGAAAGGTGTGAACATCTTGGCCGTCGAAGCGCACCGTTCAACATACGGTGAGAAGGACGTCTATACGACGTCGAAGAAAAGGTCCAAGAATGTTTATATAGACAAGGGAAACTGCGGAATCTTGAGCATCAGGTTGACGGCCCCAAGCAGCAAAGGCATTGTTCCGAATATCGCAAGGCCGAAAGGATTTCAGATTTGGAACAGCAGCCCGGTAATGCTTGACTGCGACATGGATTACGGCGATCCGAGCGAAACTCTCAAGCCTGTAAAAATTGTGGGGACGCAAAACGGCGCCTTTTCAGGAAAAGCGGTCGTAGGCTGCGAGCGCGCCGATAAAGGGACTGAAGGGCGTGATGAGCGATTTGAAATCTAAAGAGGGCGGTACAATTCCCTCCTCCGCTACGCAGGTGCGCTACGCCGTGCCCGCCTGGTGGCAGGCGAACACAGTCTCCCGCTACTTGGCCGCGACGAATTGCTTCTCCGGGCTTGAGGAATTTCCGCCCCCCGAAGTTCCCATTGCGACAAAACAGTTCGGCGGGGGAAGGAGGGCAAGGTATGTGCAGTCGCCCGGAGTTCCCCCCTCGTTCGGCGCCACGCAGCCCGTTTGGGTCACGGTGAACATCCCCAAGGATGCGAACGCCGGAGATTACGAGGGAAATCTCACGATAAGCGCCGACGGGATAAAGCCGGTGGCGGTCCCGGTGCATCTCAAGGTCTGCGGATGGAAGCTCCCCGACCCGCATGACTTTGTCACGTGGGCTGGCTTCGTACAGTCGCCGGAGTCGGTGGCGATACAGTACAACGTGCCGCTCTGGTCTGCCGAGCATTTCAAATACATGGAAAAGTCGATGAAGCTTCTCGGCCAGGTCGGAAACAAGGCGACTTACATCCACCTGATCTGCAGGACGAACGCGGGCAACGCCGAGACTATGGTGCGCTGGATAAAAGACGGCGAGGGAAAATACAAGTACGACTTTGCCCCGATGGACAAGTACCTCGACCTCGTGGAAAAATACGCGGGCAAACCTGTCGTCGTCTGCCTGTATGTGTGGGACAAACACTGCAACGTGCGGGATAAGATGGAGAACGGCCCGGTGGCGAGGCGCCACAACCTGGCGGTATGCACGGGCGAAGTCCCCGTAAGCTGTCTCGAAGGTAGAGGGGAAACTTCAGAAATCAGACTGCCTCCCTATGTGAGTCCTGGTTCGAAGGAATTGTGGAAGCCGCTCATAGATGGTATCCGCGAGCGGCTGCGAATACGCGGGCTGGACAAGACGATGATGTTTGGAGTTTCGACCGACATTCGACCAACGAAGGAAGTCGTGGAGTTTTTCAAGGAAATTTCCCCGGGAACCCCATGGGTGAGCCAGTCGCATTGTACTTCTCGCGGCGGGAGCGGTCTCTACGGTGTCCCGTTCGGTTATTTGGCGAATGTATTCTCCAGTCTTTTTGCCGGCCACGAAGATCCGAAATATGTGCGCGGCTGGCAAAGGCCTGATATTGTCGTCCACTACCCGCGGTCCGTGCAGGAGTATTCCCACTTGCTCTATTTCCGGATGATGGGTGAGATGAACATCGCCGGTTATCACCGCGGCTTCGGCCGCATAGGGGCGGATTTCTGGAATGTCTTGAAGGGCAAACGCAAAGCGGGCTCGATATCTGCCCGGTTTCCAGGAACCAGCTGGGCCAACCTCAATATACGAGCGTACGTTTTGTCCGCGGGGAAGGATGGCGCGATCTCGACGCATGGATTCGAAATGTTTCGCGAAGGCTTGCAGGAGTGCGAGGCGCGAGTTTTCATCGAGAGAGCGCTTACCGACAAAACCCTGAAAGCAAAGCTTGGCGAGGCGCTTGCCGAAAGGTGCCAAAAAATGCTTGACGAGCGCATTCCGTACATACGAATAGGAACGAGCACGCTTGCATGCTCGGGCACGAGTAGTTTTTATTACACATGCAACAACAACTGCTGGATGACGTTGAAGTCCGAGACTGCGCCAACGGGGTACTACTGGTACGTGGGCTCCGACTGGCAGGAGCGCTCTGCGGAGCTTTATTCCGCCGCGGCGGAGGTTCAAAAAGCCCTCGGCGTAAAATAAACAAGAAGCAAATACAATGAAAAAAGGTCTTATTCTGATTGCAAGCCTACTCGCGGTTTTGGCTGTTGCGACTATTTATGCGCAGGAAAACAAAGCGGCTGAAAAACTCCTCGCCGGCGAGCCGTCTGTAAAAAAGGCGGGCGATAGTTATGAAATTTCTTTCAAAGCCGTAAAACCCGTGGACATCACTGTGCGAATCCTCGACAAAGACGGCAACGTTATCCGCCACTTGGCAAGCGGAATGGTCGGCCTTGAAAAAGCCTGCTCTCCCTTCGCGCCGAAAACGCTCGACCAGAAAATTATCTGGGACGGCAAAGACGACGCCGGCAAAAACGCGCCCGCCGGCTGCAAAGTCTCCGTCGCGGCGGGGATAAGGGCAAGATTCGACAAATTCCTTTTTTGGGAAAGAGACGGTTTTGACATTTCCAACGGGGTAAGTAGGGGTTGGAGCCGGATAATAAGGGGGCTGAACGACGAATACTACGTGTGCCAAAGTGCCAAAGAAGCTCTGGACACGATTCGGATATTCAATAAAGACGGCAAATATGTGCGTTGTTTTTGGCCATATAGCTTAAACCAGCCCAACATGAAAGAAGTCCTCGTCAATTCGCCCCTTAGCGCGGAGGACTGGGATGGAAATCGAGTGCCTGTTCGAGTAACACACACCAGGGAGCCATATAAAAAGGATTTTTGCGTTCGCTTCAAGCAGGTGATAATCGCGTCCGACGGCTATTTGATAGGGGTGGAGGGGCTTCCTGGTGGGAGTGCACATAAGAGATGCTCTATTTATCAAGTGTCGCCGGAAGGCGTTCCTCTTGCGATTGCGTGGAGCGTTCCCTGGCATAATGTGCGGACAAAGGTACCTCAAGGAAGAGCAAAGTGGAAGCTCGCAGCCGGCCCCGGCGGTGAGTTTTACTTATC
>SDBT01018579.1_pt1 | contig 10920 bp, 8 predicted proteins | sample 2277101 | NCBI WGS metagenome assembly SDBT01 (sample SAMN10404973, study PRJNA504765) | marine sediment metagenome | isolation source: marine sediment core GS10_PC15, 103 cmbsf | place: Arctic Ocean: Southern Knipovich Ridge | collected 2010 | reverse complement strand
GGTATTCTTGATTGAGGGCCAGAGCCGGAAATAACATTAGTATGAGAAGACAAAGACACATTGTTTTTTTCATTTTGATATTCTCCCTCTGTTTTTTATGCCTCGAATGGCACCCTCTATCAATCGATAGGCAGCTTTTGAAGTGATTTCTTGAGGATCATCTGGGAAGGAGGCGATGCCGATGGCGGCTGTTTTTGGATATTTGAACATAACCTCTAAAGCGGCGGCAAGCTGTTGGCTGGAAGGGCCATCCGGAGAAGCAAAAGGATGACCCGGGATTTCTGCGGGATCGAGAACGCTTATATCTACATGGATGTAGATGACATCTGTGAGCCGGCTGAGACGATCCATCTGATTTCTAATATTGTTCGATAATACTCTTATGTCACTGACGGATATTTTTTCAATAAAAGAATTGTCTATAAGTTGATCTTCGTAGGGATTTGTATCACGGACACCAGCCATTACAATATATTTTGTAGATAGAGGAGGATCGAGTCCTGCACTCAGTCTTAAGTTAAAGTTGTTTAATCCAGCGGCCACGGCGACATTCATTCCTCCCATGTTTCCCTCAAGGGTGATATCCGGAGTGTTAAAGGCTGCTTTGGCATCTATCCAGACCAGTCCCACTTTTAAGGGTTTGCTGTCTCCAAGACGTGGAAGACCGATAATGTCTCGACCTCTGCTGTCTTTGAGCGGGTGTCTGTCTGGGCCTAAATGCTGGAGTCCGGCCAGCATACCCACTAATGATTTGCTGCCCGACAAAAGTCCGACAAAAAAAACTTCATCCTTGTTATAGGAAGATAAAATATTCCCTAGAGCCCTGTTCGTAAGGGAAGCTCTGTTCCACTCTCCATATTCTCTTTCAGATTCCGGAGGCATTTTGACATCTGATATTTTTAATATCTTACACCCTGATTTTTCCAGGACTTCAATAAGCCCCCCTTTTTCAAGTCTTTCCGGTCCTTGAACAAGTTCAGACCCCGTTCTTGAATCGGTATAGGGATCTTTGACAATAACCACATTTACTTTTCCGGTTTCACTGATATATTTTTGAGAAGAGAAGAGGAGGGGGAGTACAAGTAATAGGAAAGTTATGCAGTGTATAAATTTTTTCATCCTATTTTCTCCGTATCTGAATTCATAATGAATATGTTTCATCTACTATATCACGGCATTTTCTTGTGTGAAAGGGGGAGTTATACTAATATGTTTTTTGAGAGTTAAGCCAGTGAAAAATAACATAATACTAGTATTCTTCATCCTCCAGCTTTTTCCTGCTCTCTATGGGCAGTCGGAACTCAAAGAGGCTGTAGCTTTGAAAATAGTTGAAAGCATCAAAGTGGATGGACTCATGGATGAATCGGCTTGGGACAATGCTCCCGAGATCGGAGAATTCATCCAGTTTCAGCCCGACAGAGGAAATCCCTCCTCTTTAAAGACTGTGGTTAAAATTCTCTATGACAGTGACTTTATTTATTTTGGTTTTTTCTGTTATGATTCCGAACCGGGAAAAATTGCGGCCAGAGTCACAAAGAGAGATGTGGACGTCAGGACAGATGACTCAGTTTATATCTTACTCGATACCTACCATGACAGGAGAAACTGCTATTTTTTTGGGACAAATCCCCTGGGGACGCAGTGGGACGGCAGGATAGGTGATAATGGCCTCAATTTTAATCCGAATTGGGATGGGATCTGGAAATCGGCGGCCATGAGAACAGATTATGGTTGGAGTGCAGAGTTTGCTGTCGATTTTTCCACTTTAAAATATGAGCCGGGCATGGATAAAACCTGGGGACTAAATGTGGGCCGGGGAATTCCTCGGGATCTTGAAATCAGTTTTTGGGCGGGTCCGCTGGAATCCCCATATAAGATCTCTCAATATGGGGATTTAAAGGGATTAGATCTGGAAAAGGCCAAGAAAAAAGTACAGATCATCCCGCATGTGATCACCAAGATCGAACAGGACAGGCACACGGATTTAGAACTCGGAGTCGACGCCCGCTATGCTTTTTCCCAAACAGTATCCGGAAATTTGACGATTAATCCTGATTTTGCGACCATCGAGGCAGATCAGGAGCAGATCAATCTGACCCGTTTTGAGTTGAATCTCCCTGAAAAGAGGAATTTTTTCCTTGAAGGATCTGAGATCTACCGCCAGCGAATCCGTCTGTTTTATTCGAGGCGGATATCGGATATCTATGCAGGCGCTAAAGTCTACGGGAAATCAGGAGGTTATGAATATTCCGGGCTCAGCGCACAGACAAGGCAGAATGAAGAGATAGGCGAGAATTCGGCCAATTTTTCAGTGTTTCGTCTTAAAAAAGATGTGATGAGGTCGTCTTCGATTGGCCTTCTTGCGGCCAATAAGCTGGTCGATGGAAAAAATCGTGGAACCGCAGGATTCGACACCTCATTGTATTTTTCTGATACCTTTAAATTTACAGGTCAGTTTGCTCTCAGCTACGGAGAGTTCAAAAAGAGCAATGTCGCTTTTTTTCTGCGCCCGAGTTATGATTCGGCGACCTTTCACATCCACTTGAGATATACTCAACTGGGAATTCATTTTGCCGATAACGCCAACGCCGTTGGATTTATCCGGGATGACAACCGCCGCGAATTTGATTCGGCTATCGAAAAGATCTTTTGGATAAAGAAGTGGGGTCTTGAGCGTATTCAGTATGATTCCAATTATAATATTTATTGGGGTTTGGATTGGACCCTGCGTAGCTGGAAAATCGATCAAACCCTTGAGTTTGATCTGAAAAACAAGTTTTCTCTGGAAGTTGACCACACTCAGGAATACAAACTCTATGAAAAAAAATTCCGAAACCACAAGACGGCTTTTGGGTTGGGATACAATACAAGAGAATGGCAATCCGTAGAAATTTCATATGAGTTTGGTCGTAACTATGACTTGAATTTTCATCTCGTTGAGGGCCGTTTTAACTATAAAATTACAGAGGATTTATCCATACAGTATGCTCTCGAAAGGGTGATTTTTAATCCCGATCCTGAAGGGGAAAGCACCTGGATCCATATTCTGAGAGCCACAAATTATTTTACGAATGATCTCTTTATTAAGATCTTTTATCAGATCAATTCTGCTATAGATAAGAAAAATATTCAGGTGCTGTTTGTCTACCGTTTTCAGCCCCCCTTTGGTTTTGTCCAATTGGCTTATCAGAAAGGAACAGCCTTGTTTGGAGAGAGAGGAAATCAAGGTCATACTATTTTTATTAAATTGGCATACATGTTCTAGGGATTCGCTCAGAAAGGAAATAATTTAAAAGCTCATGAGGATTGAAGAAATTTGTACTCTAAAAAGACTGGAAGAAGTGCGTGACGAATGGAATGCACTCGTGGAATCCTCCGGCCAAAAATGTGTTTTCCTGACAAACGAGTGGTTTTGTGCCTGGTTTGATAGTTTCGGAGAATCTTATCAACTCTGTGTTCTGTTAGTCAGGGACCAAAAAAACCGACTGTTTGCTGCGGCCCCACTTTATAAGACTGAAGGGCGGGTGCAATTTATCGCCGGCAGGGAGGTGACGGATTACTGCGATTTTATTATAGATTGGGGGAGGGAGAAGGATTTTTTCCGCATTTTTCTTAAATATTGGCAAAAAGAATTTGAGGAAAAAAACTATCTTCATTTGATCAATATTCGTGAGGAATCTCCCACTTTATCAATACTTCCTCGAATGGCAGGTGAATCTGGTTTGAAGCATTCGGTCTTTGAAACGGAAGTGGCTATGGGGCTTAATCTTCCGCCCACATATGAAGATTATATTGAGAGTCTGGATCGGAAAAACCGGCATGAACTGCGACGGAAGAATAGAAAGATAGAATCACAAAAGGGTTTCAATTACAAGAGAGTGAACGATTCTGATGAAGTCAAAGCCAATATTGACATTTTTATAGAACTTCACAAAAAAAGCAGTTTATCCAAACGAGAATTCTGGCAGAAAAAAGGGATGGAGAAGTTCTTTCGAACCATTACGACTCTTTTTTCCGCAAATGGCTGGATCGAGTTCAGTGTCCTGCAATTTCGGGATGATCTGGCCGCCATGCTCCTCAATTTTATCTATCACGATGAAATCCATTTTTATAATATCGCCTTTAATCCAAATTACGCTCCGTTTAGTCCCGGGATCTATCTTTTTAGTCAATCAATCCGCCGGGCCATCGACGACAACTTGAGACGTGCTGATTTCTTAAGAGGGAAGGAGAAATATAAATATTATTTAGGAGCAAAAGAGTGTAAAATGATGGACTTCACTTTGTCCAAAAAAGAGATGAATTTATGAAAATATGTGCCATAAGCTTTCACTGCTGCCCGTTATCCCCAGTCGGTGGCGATGGTGTCGGTGGTATGAATATATATCTCAAGGAACTGAGCTCAGCTCTGGCTTGTAATCCAGGTACAGAGATCGACATCTTCACGAGAAACCAGAACTCGGGTAGTGTCATGATTAAAAAATTAATGCCTAATGTGCGAGTTATTCATATTCCCGCCGGCCCGAAATGTTTTGTTGACCGCAAATCGCTCTATGGCTATCTTCCTGAGTTTGTAGATAACCTCAAGGGATTTATATGTAAAGAGAAAAAGAGCTACACGGTGATCTACACGCATTACTGGCTGTCGGGTCTGGCCGGGGAGTGCATGAAGCACTCTTTTAATATCCCTCTTGTCCATACCTATCATACCTTGGCTTTTCTAAAGAATCGAGTTTCGAATGAACCAGAATACAGAAAACGGATTCTAGCAGAACGTCATCTTTCACATGCAGCCGATTTGATCATCTCTTCGTCTTCTGAGGAAAAAAGGAATTTGATGGGAGAATTCGGAGTCTCCCCACAGAAAATCAAAGTCATCTATCCCGGTGTCAATCATAATTTGTTTTATCCGATGAGAACAAAAACGGCCTTTCAGGAAACCGGATTTTCAGAAGACGATAAAATTCTACTCTACGTGGGTCGAGTTGAACCTATCAAGGGTCTTTTGACGATTATCGAAGCGTTTGCTTTACTCAATAAATCTCATAATCCTCTGAGTGAAAGATTTAAACTCATTGTTATTGGAGGAGGAAAAAAGGGCTCTGAACTTTCTTATAATCCTGAGGTCAAACGTGTCAAGGCAGCCGTAGAAACTTTTGGCTTAACAGAAAAAATTGTTTTTCTAGGATCAAAAGAACAAGAGGCTTTAAAAGAATTCTATTCAGCGGCGGATGTGCTGATTGTACCTTCACTGTATGAGTCGTTTGGTTTGGTTGTAGTCGAAGCTCTGGCCTGTGGAACTCCGGTACTCGTCTCTAAAGTGGGGAAAATGAGGACCATAGTCAAAGAGGGCAAAAATGGATTTTCATTCGCTCCGGGCAGTCCTGAAGTTCTGGCCAATGGAATTAGAAATTTTTTCCAGAAGAAGGATCTACTCTGGGAGGAGGCGAGAATCCGGCAGGACATTATCGGCCGGTTTTCATGGGATAAAACAGGGAGGGAGACTCAGCGGGTTTTTGCCGGATTAAAAAAGGAGAAGATCCTTTCTACCACAGAATTTCGACCCGATGAAATCCCTCAGCCAGTTTAAAATCCTCTCCTTCAGCCAAATCTCTTGCTCTTGTACACAGCCATTTTTCCATTTCGACTGCAAAGGATTTCTTGATTTGACTTTTATGGCAGCGCAGTGCTTTGAGTTTGATATCAAATGTGTCTGTAATGTCAGTGCGAAAGTTGATCTCGCTGTCTTCAGGTGCCCAGAGCCACATTTCATTTACTTTATGGGGTTTCAGACCTTTTTTGGTAAAATCGGGATAGGCCCATACATCCCGAGCGTAGGGAAAAACGGCATCAAGAACCACTTGGCCGACAATCCGATGGTCTCTGTGCCAGATATAACGTCTGTAAGGATCAGATGTAATAATTAATTTAGGGCAGTAGGTTCTTATAAGCCTAACGATCTCTTTTCTAAATTCCGGTGTTTCATCGATATTTTGATCTTCATATCCAAGAAAGATGACTTCTTTTACTCCCAATATATTGGCGGCCTCCATCTGTTCTTTTTCTCGGATTTTGACTAATTCATCCGGAATAACATTTATATCATTTGTCCCTTTACTCCCGTCTGTACATACAATGTAAACAACTTCTTTGCCCTCTCGCACCATTGTTGCGACCGTACCGGCTGTCCCAAATTCGGCATCATCCGGATGAGGAGTTATAACGAGAACATCGGCTCTTTTATTTATCATATCTGTCCTTAATTAGGAATAAGATGCTGTAAAATTGTATAATATCTTTCTCTTTGATACAATTCTTATCCTTCATGGTTTTTGTTATCCGAAATTATTCGAGTTCCGATTTTGATCGATTGGCCGATTTTTATGGAAAGACAACTGAACTTACATCTATATCAGGGGATAGTTATTCTGAGCTGTTGATACGGAAATTAAAACGTCCCGGTTTTGATCCGTTAAACAATATTTTTTTGGCTGAGCAAAAGAACAAACTTATCGGGTTTGCGGATCTGGTTTATGAAGAACGGATCAAGCGGGCTGTCTTGGATATCTTTGTTTATTCTCCCTTTCGACACCGGGGATTGGGAAGAGAGCTTATGGATCGACTGCTCAGGAGAAGCCGTGATCTTAGCGCCAAATCTCTCCAAGCCAATGTCTCCGAGTTTAATCAGGATGCATCCCCGTTTCTTCTCAAGCAAAAATTTTCATTTGTTCGGTATTTCAACACTCTTCAGATGGATATTTCCAAAAAATTATTTGTGGATTGGAATTTTAAGGTTAGTGTACTCAAAAAATTTAGGATTGGAGAGGAAGAGGAACTCACAGCCTTACAGAACAAGATATTTTCTGGAAGCTGGGGATTCAACCCAAACACGGTCGAAGAGATTAAATATTATCTGAAATTGACAAGCTGCCGAATTGATGAGGTGCAGTGTATTGAGGTTAAAAGGCGGAAAATCGGATATCTATGGCCTCATAATCTTCCGATTGAAAACGGAAGGAGACGTATGCGGATTCACATGCTTGGAGTAGATCCCGAATTTCAAGGACAAGGTTTGGGTAAAAAACTTCTTCAAACGGCTATTTATAAAATGGAAAAACAGGGCGCCAAAACTGTCGAACTCACCGTCGATTCTGAAAATACTACGGCTGTGACGCTTTATATTTCTTTAGGATTTGCACTTAAGTCCAGAAGTCTATGGTTTGAAAGAAAAATATAGGTTTTTTTTAGAACAATATTCTTGAATTTCCAAGCGACATCGGAGGATTTAGCCTGTAACTTAAATTATAGAAATGAAAGGTTGTGATGGTAAAGAGAAGTGAATATAATAGGCTCTATTTTGGCATGAAAAGCAAACAAAAAAATGGTGAGATGGAGGATGATTTTAATGAATAAAAACGAAACTCTGGAAAAAATCGCACAAAAATTACGGATTCACGCTTTCAGAATGACGACGGAATCTCGTTCAGGGCATCCTTCAACCTGTTCATCTTCAGCCGAACTGATGGCCTGCCTGTTTTTTGACGAAATGAGATATAATATCCAAAACCCTCATGATTGGGCAAACGATGAGTTTGTTCTCTCGAAAGGACATGCGGCGCCCATTTTATGGGCCGCTTATGCGGAAGCCGGGATTATTTCCACACAGAGTTTAAAGAACCTTCGAAAAATTACAAGTTCTCTTGAGGGCCATCCGACACCCCGGATGAAATGGATCAAGGCCGCAACTGGTTCCCTCGGTCAGGGATTGTCTGTGGGGGTCGGCCTGGCAGCGGCCATGAAACTCGGAAAATCTCCCAGGAGAGTTTACGTTCTCATGGGAGATGGAGAGTGTGCAGAGGGATCGGTATGGGAAGCGGCCAATGCGGCATCTCATCTGAAACTCCGGAATCTCTGTGCATTAGTAGATGTCAACAGATTTGGTCAATCCACAACAACGATGTTTGAACATAACACCAAAGCTTATGTACAAAGATTCAAAGCCTTTGGATGGGCTGTTATTAAAGTGGATGGCCACAAAATACAGGAAATTTTAGATGCTTTTCTTTTTGCCGGAAAGAGTGAAAAGCCAACGGCGATTATCGCACGCACTCTCAAAGGAAAAGGCGTTTCTTTCATGGAAGATAAAAACGGCTGGCACGGTAAACCTCTAAGTAAGGACGATCTCAAAAAAGCCATGGAAGAAATGGGGCCCATGCCTGAAATCGATGCAAAAAAACTTGTCCGTAAACCCGGAAAAGTCAGCGGTCCAAAGTTTGAAAAAAGAGTGAATTTTAAAAAAAATGTCTATGAGAAAAATACGGCGACTCGACGGGCATACGGAAATGCACTCCTTAACCTTGGAAAAATAAACAATGCCGTGGTCGCGATAGATGGTGATGTTCAGAATTCAACCTATGTTGAAGATTTTTTTAAGGCTTTTCCTGAAAGATCTTATCAACTGTTTATCGCCGAGCAGAATATGGTCGGTATGTGCATTGGAATGGCGGCCAAAGGATTTATTCCATTTATGGCGACTTTCGCAGCCTTTTTAACCCGGGCTCATGACCAGATTCGCATGGCTGCCTATTCTTTTTCAAACTTAAAAATTGTAGGTTCTCATGTCGGCGTGAGTATTGGAGCCGATGGGGCCTCTCAAATGGGATTGGAAGATATCGCCATATTCAGGCCTGTTCCCCATTGTGTGGTGCTCTATCCTTCCGACGCCTATTCCACAGAAGCCTGTGTGGAGTCCATAGCGAGATACAAAGGAATGGCTTACCTGAGAACATCGAGGCCCGGAACTCCGCTCCTGTATAAAAAAGATGAAAAATTTCCTATCGGCGGTTCAAAAGTGATCAAGCAGAGCTCTAAAGATCAAGCTGTCATCATTGCGGCCGGAATCACCCTTTTCGAAGCCCTAAAAGCATATGGAGAATTAAAGAAGGAAAATATACACGTTAGAGTGATCGATGCCTACTCAATAAAACCTTTTGACAAAGATTCCATTTCAAGACATGTTGCGAAAGCCGGAAATAAGGTGGTTGTCGTAGAAGATCACTATCCGGAAGGAGGGTTAGGAGATGCGGCAGCTTCTGCTCTTGCCGGGAAGGCTGAAATCCGTCATCTGGCCGTCTATGATCTTCCCCATTCGGGAGAACCGGAGGAACTGCTGGAAAAATACGGGATCAGTGCCGCACACATCAAAAACGCTGTAAAAACAATACTTAGTAAATAATAGGCACAGTTTCGATTTTTTCCTCGGATTTTAAGATATGCCTAGAAATTCAAACACTCTCTTTCGGATTTTTTGTTGGCTTGGATTTTTTCTTCTATTTTCCGGATTTTCCTCAGAAAAAAAGTTTGGTAATTATGGAAATATCCCTGTATCTGATCAAGACAGAGGAGTTATTGTTGTTGTCTATGATGGAGACACTGTCGAGATTGAATTTCCCGATGGCCAAAGAAGAAAGGTACGCCTTATTGGCATCGATTCCCCTGAAACCGGTCATTCCGATGAGCATGTGCAGCTTCTGGCTCAACTGTCAAGAAGATTCGCATTTTATTATCTTTACAGAAAACAGGTCACCGTGGAGTACGATTGGGAGCGGGAGGATAAATATGGGAGACTTTTAGCCTATTTGTGGACGGAAAAGAATGGACTCTTTAATGAATTCATCCTGGAAGAAGGTTTTGCGTCGGCCTACCTTCGGTTTCCGTTTAAAGACGAATACAGGCAGAGATTTATCCGGGCAGAAAAATCGGCACGAATCTCCAATATGGGACTGTGGCGGGAAGAGCCTTATCCAATGGTTCCTCTTGATGAAATTTCCGGTTATATTGGGCAGACGGCGGCTGTTGAATATATGTGTCAAGATATCCAAACAAAAGGACGGTTCTTATTTTTGCAATCCCCAGGGCAGCGCTTTTCCACTCTTATCCCAAGTCAAAGAATAAAACTGTTTGAGGATGTTGAGTCGCTTAGAGGACAGACCATACAAGTGCAGGGTTTTATCGAGGAATATAATGGGCAACCTCAAATAATTGCTTTTTTTCCACGGCAAATCAAAGCTGTAGAAATCGTTAAAGAACAATCTATCAAAGGGGAGATACCAAAATGAAACGTGTACGTTACCTATCTTCATTTCTTTTTTTCGTAGTATTTTTCATGTGCTCAGGATTTTCCGCAGGAGATCAATCCTCACAAACGGTCAAGAGTTTTGATCAGAATATGTATAAGGAGATGAGCTGGCGCTCCATCGGTCCTTATCGCGGCGGTCGAGCCACAGCGGTTACGGGAATACCCGGGCAGAAATTCACCTATTATTTCGGTTCGACCGGAGGAGGCGTCTGGAAGACAGAGGATGGAGGCTTGAACTGGCGGAATGTTTCAGATGGATATTTTAAAACCGGCTCTGTCGGGGCCATTGCTGTTTCCGAGTGGGATCCCAACGTTGTCTATGTGGGAATGGGGGAAGCTCCTATCAGGGGAAATGTATCCCATGGAGACGGTATCTATAAATCGACCGATGCCGGAAAGACATGGAAACATCTTGGCCTTTCTGAAACTAGCCAGATCTCCAGGATAAGAATCCATCCCAAGAATCCGGACCTGGTCTATGTGGCCGCTCTAGGTCACGTCTATGGTCCTAATGAAGAGCGAGGGGTTTTCCGGACTGAAAACGGAGGGGAAACATGGGAAAAAGTTCTTTTCCGGGACAGTAAAACAGGCGCTATCGATTTGATTCTCGATCCTCTGAATCAGAGAATCATCTATGCCTCTCTCTGGGAGGCCGGACGGACATCGTACAGTTTAACCAGCGGAGGGCCTGGCAGCGGCCTGTTCAAGTCTACTGATGGAGGAGACAACTGGACAGAGCTTACCGGGAATAGGGGCCTTCCGAAGGGAGTTATAGGGAAAAT